>Ga0315550_1002466_pt1 | contig 11302 bp, 12 predicted proteins | sample SalMarSW160190MG_2_FD_203100 | JGI IMG/M metagenome (GOLD analysis project Ga0315550, IMG submission 203100) | Salt marsh sediment microbial communities from the Plum Island Ecosystem LTER, Massachusetts, United States - Salt Marsh Sediment SW1601-90 ... | reverse complement strand
GGAGTAACCGAAAACGTTATAGTTGGGCAATCAATACCCATCGGCACAGGACTAGTGGACCTTTACATGACAACAGCCAATAGAGAGAAGAAAGAATGATAGATGTCAACAAAGCAATAACTACAACCGCGAAAACCGGAAAAATCCAGTTTGGAGCCAACAGCGCCTTAAAAAGCGCTAAAACGAAAAAAGCTAAACTCATAATATTTGCTTCAAACTGCCCTCAGAGAATCCGAGAGGATATCGAATATTATTGTAAGCTTTCCAAGATTCCGGTGAGTATTTATAAAGGTAATAGTTTAGACTTAGGAGCAGTATGCGGAAAACCGTTCGAGGTTTCGGCTCTGAGCATAAGAGAACCTGGAGATTCAAACATCCTTAAGATCGCGGAGGCATAGCATGGCTAGCGGAATAAAATTCACGAGTCTAGAGATGCGCTTCATAGCTCTGTTTCAGAGCATAACTGGCGCAACGGTGAAAGACTGCATTGTTGACAGTGACCTAAACAGAATAATTTTTGTTGTGAAGGAAGGAAACATCGGGATGGCTATAGGCAAGAGAGGAAAAAATATCCATCTCTTGGAGAAGATGACTGGCAAAAAACATGAAGTTATTGAACACTCAGACAACCCTGCTCAATTCATCAAGAACGCTCTCAAACCCGCCAAAGTAGATGAGGTGCGTATAACCGAGCGTATGGACGGAAAAATGATTGCTGTGATTTCTGTGAATCCTAAAGACAAGGGTGTTGCCATCGGAAAAAACGGCAGAAACGCTGAAAGAATCCGGTTTCTGGCGAAAAGATACTTCCAGATACAGAACGTCAGCATAACATAGGCACGTTTTTGTCAGCTAAGCAGAGACTGTGTTTTGTCTTTTGTTACTTGCTGCTAATACGTAATAGGCTAGCAGAATGTTGAGGACGGGTTTTGTCAAGAAAATTTGACTAACACGGTTTATCTGTATCTTTGATAGGTCAAGAAACCTTGACAAAAACCCTTTTATGCGATTTTTTCTATAAAATGGATTGATATGACGCATACTATGAGTAAATTCACGTCAGCAATTACATTGATGTTGGTTCTTTCTGTTTTTTTGTTTTCTCTTCCACAAATTGGAGTAGTGGAAGCGGAATCCAAGACGATTGTTGTTCCAGACGACTATCCAACCATTCAAGAGGCTATTGACATTGCTGATGAAGGTGACACCATATGCGTAAAGAGTGGAACCTATTACAACCAAACTCTAATTATAAACAAATCATTATCGCTTATCGGCGAAGACAGCCAAACAACTATGCTAAAAGGTCTTGGTGTTGCTTCCTCAGTTGATAATGTTGTGTGGAATGATATCAAAACAAACTACACTCTCTTGGGAACCGAGACATCCCTGCTTAACTTTATGGGACCTACCACCATCACCAGCGTGGTCGAGGTAAGCGCTAACGACATTAAAATCTCTGGCTTCACCATTGAGCACTATGAACTAGGCATTTATGGAAGTGGAAATAGAACTCAGATAGTGAGCAATATCTTAACAGCCAATTGGGACCATGCTAGTATAAGCATGGACGGCTCATACATTGAAATTACCAACAACAGCGTATACGGCGGCAGAAGCAACACTGGCATCTTTGTAGGCGGCTCCTACAACACCATTACTGACAACAAAATCGTTGGAGCAAGTATAGGCATACACATGTGGGGTAATTTCAGCATAATTTCTGGAAATAACATTATCGATAGCGATTCGTCTGGTATATATGCGAGTGGCAATTTGCTCACAATAACCAAAAACAACATAATGAATGGTGACATGGGTCTCGCCTTAACGTATTTTTCAGGCAGCATTATCTCCGAAAACAACATAACAAAACAAACGGCACGATCTATATGGGTAGATAATTCTGCTAATAATAATGTTATTTGGGGAAACTACATAGCACCCAATCAAGGGTATGCCATCTATTTTACAGTGTTGAGTGGCATAGAGGGTCCTATTAACAACACTTTCCATCATAACACAATAATGAGCAACGCTCACAACATTCAGTTTACCGGTTACAACAAATGGAATTTTTGGGATAACGGTAAAGAAGGTAACTTCTGGAGCGACTACAACGGCACAGACACCGATGGGGATGGTATAGGAGATACACCCTACATCATAAACGAGGACAACCAAGACAACTGCCCCCTTATGGAACCTACTGTAATTCCAGAGTTTTCCTCATGGATCATTCTTCTATTGTTCTTAACTGTGACTCTTGTGGGCACACTTTACAGAAAGAGGTTAGCCAAACCGCCAATTCAACAATCATATTAGGAGCCTAATAACAGCGTATTGTTGAAAACAGTACTTTTTCTAGAAAAAGCGCTAACAAAAAATTAAAGGGTTTATAGATAAGATGTGCGAAAGAGTTAGAAAGGGGAAAAACTTACCTACCTCTCTGCTGCCAAGAAAAAAGGTTGTTGTTGTTGTCGGGAAAAGTTAACAAAATCTTTGAGGAGGCTAGAACTGAGGGAAGAAACTTCCTCCTTGAGCATGAAGCAAAAACTGTTTGCAGTGAATATGGAATCCCAGTTACAAAATTTAAGGTAGCAACTACTGCTGAGGAGGCAATGAAATTCTCCGAGGAAATCGGGTACCCCACAGTTCTCAAAATCGTTTCTCCCGATGTACTCCACAAATTTGACGTAGGCGGAGTAATCCTTAACGTCAACAGTCAAGAGGAAGCAAGAAACGCATACAACAAAATCGTGGAGAACGTAAAGAAACATAAACCCGACGCAAAAATTAACGGTATCCTCGTTCAGGAGATGGCTCCCACATCAACAGAAGTTATAGTAGGAGCAATCAAAGACCCACAGTTTGGACCAACTTTGATGTTCGGCTTCGGCGGAATCTTCGTGGAAGTGATGAAAGATGTGGCATTCAGGATTGCCCCAATAACTGAAGAGGACGCTCAAGAGATGATCACAGAAGTAAAAGCATATCCCATCCTCCGAGGCTACCGCGGTCAACCACCCCTCGACATCGACACAATAGCAAAAATCCTGCTGAACACATCAAGGTTGGTGATGGATCACCAAGAAATTAAAGAACTTGACCTAAATCCTGTAATGGTTTACGAGAAGGGAGCAAAAACGGTCGATGCAAGAATCATACTGGAACAAAACCCTTAACCATTACAATCACGAAATCTTTTCCAGACTCGTCAAAAGATGTGAATTTAGTTCATAAGATCATTGCAGAATCTTAACCCCAGTATAGGAAGTGAAAGAAAATATCTGACTCCACTGAGCACAAAATCGAAGAACTGAACCAAGAATTAACTCCGCTTAAGGAAGAACGAAACAAGCTGAACTTGGAAGCAAAAAAGTGGGCTAAAAAGAGAAATGCCCTCCACGAAAAAATCAGAAATCTGCGAAAAGAAGCCACCAGCATTAAAGAAAAAAGGGACGCCTTAAACGAGAAGGTTCAGGAACTGAAAAACCTGCGCGATCAGGTGAAGATTAGACGCAGAGAGAAGCTTGACAAGATTTCGGGGTTGCAAGAGAAAATCAGGGAGTTGAATGAAAAGAGACCGGAAGGAAACCTGCGGCAGGTAGAGAGGGAGATTCAGGAGATTGACTGGAAGATTCAAACCACCTCCCTGCCGTTAAAGGAAGAACAGGACTTAGTTAATCAGGTGAGACAGCTTGAATCCCAACTCGTAGTTCAGAAGCAAATAACAAAAGTGAACGAAAAGCTCTTCGAGTTGCGAACCGACGAGAAAAGCTTTGGAACTGAAGCGAAAACACTTCACGAAAAACTTTCTGAACTTGCTGAACAGAGCCAAAAATTCCATGAACAGATGCTTGAAGCCTTAGACAAAGCCCGCAAACTCCAAGTTGAAGCTGATGACGCCCATCAAAAATATGTGGAAACCAAACAGCAAGCCCAGAAACTGCACCAAAAATGCGTCGAACTTGTAGAAAAAATCAGAACCATCGAACGAGACTTGAAGGAAACCGCGGATAAAAAACAGGCTGAACGCCAGAGTGAACTCCAGAAAGAGCTGGAGAAGAGGGCATTAGCGAAGTTAAAGCGCGGTGAGAAGCTGATGTGGGAAGAATTTCAGATTCTGGCTGAGAAAGGGATGCTATAATTTCGACACATTCATAGACAAAGCTTTTTCACGGAATCTTGAATAGAAAAAATAAAGACAAGATTAAAGTGTGTCTCCAAATAAAAGAATAATATAGGAGAGCAAATATGCCGACAGCAGCCAAGGCGGAACGCATTCTTGTTTTATGTGTCGACAGGGACGACGATCTCGGCATGAAAGCGGGAATAAACACGCCTGTCCTTGGAAGAAAAGAGAACGTGAATGCTGCTGCGAGTCTAGCCCTCCGAGACCCTGAGGAAGCTGACGCCAATGCCATGTTCGAAGCTGTCCGAATCTACGACAACCTGAAGAAGGGTGCTAAGGGAAAAGAAGAGCATGAGGTTGCAACCATAGCCGGCTCCGATTTGGAAGGAGTAGAGGCTGACAGGCAACTCGTAGCTGAACTAACCGAAGTTCTAAGCAAGTTTCCGGCAACAGATGTTATCCTAGTTACCGACGGATACACAGACGAGATGGTGTTGCCGCTGATTGAGTCAAGAGTACCGGTTACTTCTGTTCGAAGAATTGTGATACAGCACAGCAAATCCATCGAAGAATCAGCCGCCCTCTTTTCTCGATACATGAAAGTTCTTGTAGAGAACCCCCGCTATTCCCGAATGCTCCTAGGTCTCCCAGGAGTTCTCCTTGTCGTTTTAGGAGTCCTATGGTACGCCAACAAGTTGACTTACGCTGTACAAGCCCTCACCATAATCATAGGTGCATTCCTTTGCGTAAGAGGATTCAGACTCGACAAAACAGCTCAAAACTTTATCAAATGGATAAGAGAATACTCCCCTCCTCCCTTCACTGTGCAGATAGCAAGCTTTTCAGCGATTGCAGGAATCTTGCTGATTCTTGTTGGCGGCTATCTGGGAGGAACTGCAGTGGCAAATCTGGCTACTACGACGGCTGACCCCTTTGCAAAAGTTCCGAGACTTATCGGAGAGTTTCTTTATGGATCAACATATCTCATAGCTATCGGTATATGCGTTATACTTTCAGGTAGGGCGGTTCGCTGGTTCTTTGAGCGGGACTTACGGTTGTGGCGTACCATTGTCATAGTGGTTGGGGTCGCCTGGTCTTCGGTTATGTTTGTTCAGGCTTCACAGATTCTTATCGACCCAGAGTTGGATTACAACACATTGGTTTACGCCATTGTTGGGGGTCTACCGGTGATAGTATCCACGGTCTTAACCGTGTTATTGTTGCGTAGAAGATACAGTAGCTTCTTCAAAGAAACAAAAGAGATAATAGAGGACTTTGAGGAAAGCTGACGTGACAATCAGTTGGATGCCTTAAAACGTATATATGTTTGTTTATATTCTGTGCACATACAAAGAGTTGCAGAAAATTGAAAAATTTATTATCTAAAAATCCTGTCTATATACTTCCAGCATTCATAACGAATTGGAAAAATCTAAACAAATGGGCAGAATTGTAATGATGGAATTATTTAACTCTCTGTGGTAAAAAATATGCTTGAAGGTTTTCTCTCTCTGTTGGGAATCTACAAATTATACGAGAAGTGGCTGTGGTTCCAAGTTAAAGAGGGAAAAAAACCGGAACATGTGGCAATCATCCTTGACGGAAACCGGAGATGGGCTTTCCATAAAGCTCTGATTCCTTGGATCGGTCATCGCCATGGCGCCAACAAGATCGATGATCTGATGGATTGGTGCATAGAACTGGATGTAAAATTCATTACCCTATACGCTTTTTCAACCGAAAACTTTAGTCGTCCCCAGAAAGAAGTGGAGGAGATTATGAAGTTGATTGAGGAAAAACTGCGTTCGATCCTTGAGAATGATAGGATTCACGAAAACAAAATCCGAGTTAAAGCCATAGGTCGTCTAGACCTCTTACCTAAATCGACTCAAGAGCTGATCCAGCGCGTAGAAGAAGCAACAAAAATGTATAATGACCGATTCTTGAATGTGGCTCTGGCTTATGGTGGAAGGGCAGAAATCGTTGACGCAACAAAAAAGATAGCAACCAAAGTGAAAAACGGCGAACTGAAACCCGAGAAGATAAACGAGAAGCTTTTTGAGAAATATCTGTACACAGCTCATATGCCAAGGCAAGACGCTGACCTTATCATACGAACCTCCGGAGAAGAGAGACTCAGCGGGTTCCTATCGTGGCAGTCCGCTTACAGCGAGCTCTGTTTTGTGGACGTAAACTGGCCAGACTTCAGACACATAGACCTTCTGCGTGCGGTTAGAACGTACCAGAGACGAAAGCGCCGTTTTGGCACGTAAAAGTTGTTGATTATCCTCTTTTCTTGGCGCTGACTATCGAAATTACGTCCCTGTCCTTCAGCACATAGTCTTCTCCGATTCTGTTTTTTCCGCGAACGTCGATTGCGTGGATAAAGCTGTCTCCCAGTTCTGTGTGGATAATGTAGGCGAGTTGTCGTGCAGTTGTTCCGTAGGGTACAAGGTAAACGTCTGGAAGCACTCTGCCTTTGTGGTCGCTGAGATGTTCAATGTCTTCCACGGGGTAAACGGCAACCATCTGCAGGAGCTCAAGGAAGGCTGTGTTGATTGCTTCTTGGACGCCAGTAGAGCCAAACTTGTACAGAATCTGTTCCTGAATAGCCTCTAATGCTTTTTTCTGGGCGGCGGTGAGTTTTTCAGCGTTTTTTGTGGTTAACTTGCAGTCTCCAGGCGTGTAGTCGATTAAGCCTTTTTCTCCTGCTCTTCTGAGAGCCAGTTCTGCTTCTGCGCTGCAGGGCACGACGTTGTATCCGCTTTCTTTTAGGCGTTCAACATTCTCTTCTGCTGTCGGAAGGTCAATTTTGTTGGCTGCAATCAGTGTTGGCTTGGAAACGTTTCGTAGAATGTCCAAAAATTTTATGACATCCTCGTCGCTCCAGTGTTCCGGTTTATCCATGTTGAGGTCGGTTTTTCTTAGGCTTTCAAGTATGTGGTATCTTTTGATGGCTAAGCCGCTTAATTGGGATTCAAGAAGAGAAGTCAGATCTTCTTTGCCTGATTCGGCGGTTCTAGCCATTTTGGGCCAGTCCTTTTTCAGTATCTGGTTCATCCACATGGTTATTTCGTTTTCAAGAAATTTTACGTCTTCTAGGGGGTCATGTGACCCTTTTTTGCAGATTCTTCCTTCGCAGTCTGTTGAGCCTGAAGCGTCGACTACGTGGAGGAGGGCGTCTGCTTTTCTGATTTCGTCTAAGAATTGGTTTCCTAGTCCTCGTCCTTTCCATGCTCCGGGTACAAGTCCTGCTACGTCAATCAGCTCGACTGGGACTAGTCTGATTCCGTTTAGACATATGGAGTTTTTTGGGTTGTCTTCGACATTGAATTCTGTGTGGACGCATGGGGTTCTTAGGTATCCTATGCCTCGGTTGGGTTTGATGGTGGTGAAGGGGTAGTTTCCGATGTCCACGGGGATTAGGGTTGCAGCCGAGAAGAATGTGGATTTGCCGGTGTTTGGTTTGCCGACGATTCCCAGCTTTTTGGAGTAAGATGGCACACTCATGGCTGATTCTTCCTTTTCCCAATTGTTCTATTAGTCATTTATTGCGATTTTATTAAAAAAGGCTGTTACAATTAAACATGTTTATTTTTTGGTAGAGTCGATGTTATTGTTTGTGCTGTTTAGATTTTGAGGTCTTTTACAGTCTCTTTTATCCATTCAACAAGCCGTTTGTATGCTTCAATTCCTTTTTTTGTTAGCACCACTTTGTCGTTTCCGTCACTATCTGTAACAATTTCTAGCAATTCATGTTTTTCTAGCCAGCTCAGATACTTCAGAAAAGTTTGGTAGTTCAACCGCACACTCATTTGCAGATTAGTCTTTTTTATTCCCGCATTTTTCCACATTAGAACATCAAGAAATCGTGCAACCACATAAAGGTCTGGTTTGCGCAATTTTATGACCTGCCTTCTTGGATTTCTTGGAGAAAATTGTTTCTTCTTTTTTCAGCTTTTTTCTGCCACGCTTTAATAAATTCAACAGATTTAGAGTGCTCTTTTTGTTTTTCATATCTAAAGTATAACCAGACAATAATGCCTGCTAACAAAGAAACCGCAATTCCCGTAGATGTGCCTCCAGAAATAAACGCAACAACAAGAAATGTAAAAATACCGTATGTCGCTGCTGTTTCGTTCGTATGTTTCATTACGTCTAGTAGCCATTCACTGGATTTATCCATGAGTTGAATGGTTGTTTCTGTAACGTTGGGTGTTTCGGTTGTTCGTTCTTCAATGCTTTTTTTGAGCAATTTTAGCTTGTTTTTCCAAGGACTGTACTCTTTTATGTAACGTTTTTTTCCGTAAAAACAAGTTATTAGACCAGTTGATAGGGCTAAACATAACACAATGCCTAAGTAGAAGCCGTTAAAGCCCGCGTTTTCGAGAAAAAAAATTGTGCCCAGATTGTCTGCAAACAAGTTGACCAATATTATGCCGATTACACCAAAGAACACCGTTAACGCAAAGACCAGAAGTCCAGTCCATTTTACTTCGTTGTGTTTTCTTTGGATGATTGTGTCTAGCAGTGTTTCTATGTAACTGAAGATTTCTGAAAAAGAGGAAAGTATTTCGTTTCTTGCGTTGGTAAACTCGGTGGAATCTGCCAAAGGTAGCCCCAGACAACGGGTTTAGTTTTTGCACATAAATGGCTTACTCACCTTGGATACGCATCCGCAATACCCCTGAGTGCTTCAGTTACGTTTTGCAAAAAAGCTAGTTGCCAATCAGATATTTTTCTGCGTCCAGAGCGGCTTTGCATCCTGATCCGGCTGCGGCAATGGCTTGGCGGTAACGGTGATCTGCTACATCGCCTGCGGCAAAGACTCCTTCTATGTTGGTTCGTGTTTCTTCTCTGGCTGCTATGTAACCTGTTTGGTCCAGTTCTATTTGGTCTTTGAAGATGTCCGTGTTGGGTGTGTGACCGATGGCTATGAAAACAGCGTCGCACTCCAGAACTGATTCTTCGCCGGAAACAACGTTTCTAAGCTTAACTCCTTCCACGTGGTCCTTGCCCAGAATCTCTTGAACTGTGCTGTTCCAGACAAACGTTATCTTCGGGTTCTCGAAAGCCTTTTCTTGAAGGAACTTGCACGCCCTCAGCTTGTCCCTTCTGTGGATAACTTTGACTTCACTCGCAACTTTGGAGAGAACAAAAGCCTCTTCCATGGCTGTGTCACTTCCCCCCACAACCACAACTTTCTTGTTCCTGAAAAAGGGCGCATCACACGTGGCACAAACCGAAACGCCTCTGCCCCTAAGCCTTGTTTCGCTCTCCAAACCCAACCACTTGGCTGAAGCGCCAGTGGCTATTATGACTGTCTTGGCTTCGTAAACCGTGTTTCCCGCAGTCACCTTGAAGGGCTTGGACTTAAAGTTCACAGAGGTAGCATGTTCAAAGATTAGTTCTGCGCCGCAGCGTTCAGCCTGCTTCCGCATCTCCTCCATAAGTTTGGGTCCAAGGATTCCGTTTTCGAATCCCGGAAAATTCTCTACTTCCTGTGTAAGCATGAGTTGACCGCCCCACAACATTCCAGCTACAACAAGGGTCTTCAACCCAGCCCTGCTCGTGTAAATAGACGCTGTCAAACCAGCCGGTCCAGAACCAACAATTATCACATCATACACCATTCATCACTTCACAGCGAAATTATACAAGTTACGTGAATCAGATATATTTTCACTTATTAAACCTTGACTTTTACGCTTTGAAATAGCCATCAAAAAGCACAAGCATTGTCTTTCTTGGTTTTTCAGAAAAAAGCTAGTTTTCAACAATGCGCTGTTATTAGTCTCCTAATATTGGTGTCTTGGGTTTCTGAAAGGTTATCAGCGAGTTTATCGTTTACATTTTTTGGTTTGGTGTAACGATGGATTGGCTTGTGTTTGCTTTGCTGTGCCCGGCGTTCTGGGGTTTGAATAATGTTTTTTACAAATTTCTTATGACCAAGAAGTTTCGGGGCTATTTTTCTATGCTGTCTTTTATGGGTTTCATAGATGTGATTTTTGCTGTTATCCTGTGTTTAGTTAACCCTGTTAGTTTCGCTTTTCCCTATGTTCTTTTTGCTATGCTGGTTGGTCTTATGCCGCTCTTGGCGTTTTGGTTTTACTCTAAAGCGCTTATGGTGGAGGAGATATCACGGATAACGCCTCTGTTCCAGTTTATACCCATCTTTGTTGTCTTGTTATCCGTTATATTTTTGAACGAAATATTAAGTGTTCAACGATATTTTGGGGTCGCCATAATCTTAATCGCCTCAATACTGATTTCGTACAGAAACTCGAAAAGTGGAAAGTCCTTGTCTTCTGCGCTTAAATTCATGATACCCTTCGGTTTAGTTCTTTCTGTACACGCTATTTTAGAGAAACTTCTTCTAAGCTACATAGACTATTGGTCATTATTCTTCTGGAATATTCTGGGTGCTTTCTGCGGCATCCTCTTCTTGCTAACTTTTTCTAAACCACGCAAAGAATTCACTGAAACGGTTCCTGCTGTTGGAAAAAGAACCTTTTTTGTAGTGCTTGTAGGAGAAGGAGTATACTTTTTAGGCACAATATGCTGGCTAATCGCCGCATCTATGGGTTACGTCTCTTTAGTCTCTGCATTTGCAGGCTTACAGCACTTCTTTGTTTTTGTCTACGTGTTACTGTCAAGTTTATTCGTGCCAAAACTCCTCAAAGAGGAAATAAGCAGAGGCGTAATTGCCTTGAAAATTTCTGCAATAGCCTTAATGTTTGCAGGAACTTGGTTAATAACGATATAACTTGAAATGTGTTAAGAAGGTGTTTGCGCTTTTTGCAGTTGGGAGGAATTAGAGCGCCTAATTGAACAATGTAAAGACGATATGGAAGAAGCCTTAATTGCCACATTGTTCTTGACAGGTGGAAGAGCGACAGAAGTTTTGTCACTTCGACATGAGCAGTTTAAAGAAAGGAAAGACTTTATCCTGATTGAAGGAATGTTGGTTCTTAAGCAGAAGAAACCAGAAAACCGTTATCGTCAGGTGTTGATTCGAAAAAACAATTTCTTAATTCCTTACATGATGCAGTGGGTTAACAGGAAGAAGGAAGGACAGCTTTTTGATTTTAAATACGGCAAACTTTACAAGACTGTTGTTGGAATTGACAAGGATTGGTTTCCTCATAGATTTAGAGGAGAGAGAGC
>Ga0315550_1002464_pt1 | contig 11317 bp, 9 predicted proteins | sample SalMarSW160190MG_2_FD_203100 | JGI IMG/M metagenome (GOLD analysis project Ga0315550, IMG submission 203100) | Salt marsh sediment microbial communities from the Plum Island Ecosystem LTER, Massachusetts, United States - Salt Marsh Sediment SW1601-90 ... | reverse complement strand
GCCTGTGTTTACCTCTTGCACTTACCTTATGCCTGTGGTACAATCGCCCGTACGGATCAGTACCCCGGATATCAGGTGTTTAATTCCCCTTTGGTGCTCGTGGGTAACCCGTGCCGGTAAATTTCCCGGTTATTGTTATTGGAGAGGTGTATGTTATGGCTCTGGAAATAAGACCAATAGAACCCGGAGAACTGGATGAATTCAACCGACTGGTGCGTATCGGCTTCGCGTCCGAGGATGACTTCAAGGTCGAGATGCCGCCGGAGTGGACACTCTGCGGGTTTCAGGACGGTAAAATGGCGACAACCTATGCCGCCTGGCCATTAACCATGCAGTTGAACGGGGTGGCCGCACCTATCGCCGGAGTGACAATGGTGGGTACCCTGCCGGTCTTCCGGCGCCGCAACTACCTGCGTCAAGTTACGGCCAGGCATTTCGAGATGCTGTACGAACAGGGCGAACGCCCGATTTCAGCACTCTACGCTTCGATGGCGGCCATCTACCAGCGGTATGGATATGCCGTGGTGTCTACCCGGACGGCCTATACTGTAGAGCCCCGTTACCTGGCTTTAACCAGGGCCCTTAAGCTGTCCGGCGAGGTTCGCGAAGAAGGTGACGATGAAGATGACCGGTTGCTGGATATTTACCACCGCTTTATCGAAAGACGGACGGGTTATCTGCAGCGTAGTGGCGACTTCATGAAAATCCCCGGCGCCCCTTTTACCACCCTGATGCCGCCTTCAAAGGCAGTCAGGTCCAGGGTGGTTTACTGGGAAGACGGGGAACCTACCGCCTACGTTATCTACTCTGCCGAGCGGGACATGCGTCCCGGCCGCATCATGGGGCAAATGCTGATGATTCTGGACCTGGCCTGGCTTACGGTCCCGGCCTACCACGCTATCTGGGACTACCTGGCCAAGATGGACCTGGTAAACGAAATATCATGGTTCCAAGCACCGGCTGATGACCCCTTACGGCACCTGCTGCTGGAGCCGCGCAAGCTCAACATCACGTGCGGAGACGGCATACTGGCGCGTATCGTTGATGTTGAGCGGGCGTTACCTTTGAGGAGATATTCGAAAGAAGCGAAACTCGTCTTTGAGGTCGTCGACGACCTGTGTCCCTGGAACCGGGGTACCTGGCGGCTGGATACTTCACCGGATGGTTCAGTTATAGCCCGGACTTCGGAAACACCGCAGCTGGTCATGCCGGTCTCTACGCTGGCGATGCTGGTATTCGGTCATCTCAGTGCCACGGAAGCGGCGCGTATGGGCCGACTCGATGTTACGGATTCGGGCGCTCTGGCTGCCTGGGATGATGCCATGCGGACGGACTACCGGCCTTCCTGCGCCAATTCGTTCTAGCCGGGGACGCTTTCTATATACTGGCACGATGACACGAGGGTGGCCGGGTGGGAAAATATATTTAAGCTGTAGGGTGGTGTTGGGCTATAAATTAGGAATGGGGGGCATTACGCATTTATGCCGGCTGGCAGCTTTCCTGGTTTCCAGCGTTTGCTTGATATTCTCCGGGGCTTTACCGGTGAGGATGAAGTTGTCCAGGACTTCGTAGGTTAACCCCATTTCTTTCTCGTCGGTCTGCCCTTCCCACAGACCCGCGGAAGGCGGTTTATCGATGATTTCCTGCGGAACGCCCAGGTAATTAGCCAGTTCCCTTACCTGAGACTTGACCAAGTTCCCCAGCGGCAGGATATCCACGCCGCCGTCGCCGTACTTGGTGAAATAGCCGATAGTAATCTCGCTCCTGTTGCTGGAACCGGTCACAAGGTACTGCCGCTGGTTAGCAGTGTAATAAAGGGTTATCATTCTCAGCCGGGCTTTGAGGTTAGCCCGCGTTAGCTTCACCAGGGCGGAGTCCGGCTGAAAATCCGGTAGTGTTTCTAAGAGCGTATCATAAATATCGTCGAGTACGACTGTTTTAGTGGGAATGGAGAACTCTTCCGCCAGTATTTCGGCGTGCTCTTTATCAGCATCGGTGCTGTGGCAGGGCATAATCAGTCCGAGGGTATTCTGGGGAAAGGCCTGCCGGCAGAGCACTCCCAGCACCGAGGAGTCGAGACCACCGCTTAAACCCAGCACTACCCCCTGGCATCCGGCACCGGTTACCATTTCTCTTATCCAGGCTACCAGCTTCCGGCTCACCGACTCCGTATCCATGTCTGACTCCTTTTACAGTGCGATGTTATCAGTAGTATACTGGCATAAACCGGTCCGGTCAAAGGGAATTGCTAACAATGGCCGATTTTATCCTGAAAAACGCTAATATAATCACGATGAATACCGGGCAGCCTGCGGCGGAAGCGGTGGCAATATCCGGTGAAACTATAAAACTCGTAGGTGGAAATGCCGAAGTCGAAGATGCTGCTGGAAACGGTGCCTGGGTAATCGATTGTCACGGTAAAACGGTGGTGCCCGGATTCAACGATGCCCATCTCCACCTCTTCTCTTTGCTGAAGAAACTCATCAGCGTGGACGTCAGCCCGGCGTCGGTAAGCTCTATTGAAGATATAAAGCAGGCTATCCGGCGGAAAGCGCAGAAAATACCGCCCGGAAATTGGATAAGCGGTACCGATTACAACGAGTTTTACCTGGCGGAGAAGAGGTTTCCCAACCGGTGGGACATCGACGAGGCGGCGCCCGACCACCCGGTGATTCTGAGTCACCGCTCGCTGCACGCCTGTGTACTGAACAGCCTGGCACTAAATCTGGCGGGTATCGGGATAGAAACACCGGAACCGCCCGGGGCTACTATCGAACGCGACCCGGCTACCGGAGAACCGAACGGGATTCTTTACGAGATGCTAGGCGATATCCGCGGACGGGTGGTACCGCCCATGACCGACGCCGAACTTGATGAAGCGGTCGGCTTGGCGAATAACCTCTTTCTCTCCAGTGGAATTACCTCGTTTCACGAAGCGACCTACCGTAATGACCCCGCTCGCTGGCGGACGGTGAGTGATTTTAAGGCAACCGGCCAACTACGGAGTCGAGTGAATATGATGGCCGGCACCGGATTCTGGCAGCAGTTTCAAGAGGCGGGGCAGGCTTCCGGTTCTGGTGACCACCAGTTGTGTCTGGGCGCTGTGAAAGTCATGGTAACCCAGACGTCCGGCGAACTGCATCCCGCTATGGATGAACTGAAACGTCTGGCTCTGGATATTCACCGGGCCGGTTTTCAGCTGGCTTTCCACGCTGAGGAAGAGGACGTTATCGAGGCGGTCATCGGTACGCTGGAGTATATCGACGGCATTTCACCGGTTTCCGGACGCCGCCACCGCATCGAACATTGCACCGAGTGTACCCCCCGACTCCTCGAACGACTGGCCGGATTGGATGTGGTTATCGTCAGCCAGCCGCCTTTCGTCTACTACAGCGGCGAGCGCTACCTGGCGACGGTAGCGCCGGATATCCTGCCCTGGATGTACCGCGTCAGATCGCCCCTGGAAAGCGGACTGGTAGTCGCCGGAAGTTCGGACACGCCGGTAGTGCCCCTCAATCCGCTGGCCGGCATCTATGCCGCCGTCACCCGGAAAACGGAGTCGGGCCGGGATTTCTATCCTGAGGAAGCGATAACACCTCACTATGCATTAGCGTTGTATAACGTCAACGCCGCCTATGCTTCATTCGAAGAAGATATTAAAGGTTCGCTTACCCCGGGCAAGCTGGCGGATATGGTAATTCTAAGTGACGACCCCACCACCGTACCCCCGGAGCGGATAAAAAACATCAAGGTTGAAATGACGATAATCGGTGGCGAGGTAGTCTGGGAGCGGTAAAGAGCTACGTCACCCCGATGGCCGTGGCGGTGGCATATTCCCGCGAGTGTGACAGGCTGACGTCTATTTCCTTGATGTTCATCTTTTCCGCGGCTACCTGCGCCCGACCGTAAAGCTTTATAAAGGGTTTGCCGCTGTGATGGTGTAGCGTCTCGATTTCCCGCCAGGCTACACCCCTCGCCCCGGTTCCCAGCACCTTCATTACCGCCTCTTTACCGGCAAAGCAGGCGGCCAGCGAATGGGCCCGCCGGTCGTACATTTTCTGCTCCGCCGGGGTATAAACCCGGTCGAGAAAGCGTTCTCCCCAGCGTTCGATGGTCCGCCGGATGCGGGCTATTTCAATAATGTCGGTACCGATATAATGCTTCATTTGATATCATGCTGCATTGCCTGAAAAAGGTCGTCGCATAAAGATTTCAGGAAATTCCGCGGCGGTCTTTCGAAGAGTGTGGTGAATAAGGGAGTAATGGATATATAGCCGTGTTCTTTGGCGTACATATCCGTACCCCGTGTGGCCGCCTCGCTGACCGCCGTTCTCACCAGGTCGTAATAGTCCTCCCGTTCCCGGGAGTCGTCATGGACGGTGTTGATGTGGCTGGTTCCCGCCAAACGGGTAACGACTACCCCGGCAATTTCGCCTTGAGAAAGATCGGGGACATTGACGTTGAGGAATATCCGGGAAGGCAGTCGGGCGGCTATTATCAGTTCGGCCAGTCGGGCGATTGCCTTGGCGGCGGTCTCTATTCCCTTACGACTGTTATAGGGTGCCGAGATGGCTACGGTGGAACTGCCCCGGAAGTATCCCTGCAAAGCTCCTCCCACTGTTCCTGATATGTATACGTCCTCGCCCTGGTTGTTGCCGTTGTTGATGCCGGAAACGACCAGGTCAACAGGTTCGGTAATCAGTTTCCCCAGCGCCAGGATAACGCAGTCGGAAGGCGTGCCGTCGACGGTATAAGTGGTCACGCCGTCGACTAACGCTTTTATTTTCTGGACTTTCACCGATTGCAGCAGACTTATCGCCGTGCCGATAGCGCTGCGTTCGCTTTCCGGGGTAACCACGGTTACCCGGGCGATTTCTTTCAGCTCGCGGACCAGCTGCCAGAGACCTTCCGAATTTATACCGTCGTCGTTGGTTACCAGGATATTCATCGGGAATCCTTCTTGTTGATGGTTGTAGTTTAGCACAGCCCTTAAAGTTGCGGCAAAGCGTTTATCTAGGGTTAATCGGTGCAGTCCTTTGACATTTCACACGACTGATTGATATGATTGCTTCAGATTTTGAAAGGGGAAATATTTAATGGCTGGAAAGAAATACGAAAAATACGTTGTTGAATTAACCTTCAAAGACGGTCCCGGACTTTACCGGCAGATGACCGAGGTCAGCGGGGTGGCCTACGACCTGGATTTTCACGTACGCTACGGTACCTACCTGTCCGGGGGAGAGATGGGAATAGAGTCATACGGCCAGCATAAACATGATTTCAACCAGGTAAATTTCTGGCTGGGTACGGATACGGATAATATCGGCGACCTGGGAGCGGAGGTGGAGCTGTGCCTCGGGGAGGAATGGGAAAAACACATGATTACCACCTCGACGGCGGTGGTTATACCGCAGGGCGTACCCCATTACCCCGCCATGATAAATAAAATAGAAAAGCGATTTATCTACGTTGAGGTATCCTGCGCGCGCAGTTACAGCGAAGAGGCTATTCCTTCTAGGAAAAAAGACCTTAGTACGCTGCCGGTGATGGGCTGGAATTCCAAATACCGCCGCAACATGATTAACCTGGCCTTCACCCGGAAGGGAGCCTGGGGATACGGTCCCACCAATCGCGATGATTCCGGCGGTCACCTGGCGTTTATCCGGGGCGACGATCCTGATTTTGATTTTCTCATCATGTGCGAAAGCCTGAAAAAGGCCCCCTACCGGTTCGGGCCCGATCCGGAAAAACCGCACGCTCATCCCATGGCCGAGATACTCTTCTTCGTGGGGACCGACCCCGATAATCTGGCCGACCTGGGAGGAGAGGCGGAGATACACCTCGGCAAGGAAATGGAAAGATACCTGATTACCCGTCCGACGGCGGTGGTCATACCCGGTAAGCTGGCGCATAATCCCCTGACGATTACCCGGGTGGACCGGCCTTTTTACCTGATGGACGTCCGCCCGTTCGGTACCGAGATACCACGACTCGGCAAACTGTAGGATTGTTTGCCTCGAAATAACGTTTTGTGATATTATCAAACAGTTAGGTTTTTTGGCATATATTACCGATGTTAATAATCGCCTGCATCAAACAGGTACCTGATACAACTCAGGTCAAGGTAGACCCTGTCACCGGCACTCTCATTCGTGAGGGCGTGCCTTTCATCATGAACCCCTACGATACCCATGCCCTCGAAGAAAGCCTGCGTCTCAAGGATAAGTACGGCTTCCGGGTCGCGGTTATTTCCATGGGCCCTCCCAGCGCCGAAGAGACCCTGCGCAAGGCCCAGGCGGTGGGGGTCGATGAAGCGGTACTCCTCAGCGACCGCGCTTTCGGCGGCGCCGATACTTTAGCCACCAGCATGGTGCTGACGGAAGCAATACGGAAATTATCCGAAAAAGAAGAACTGGGGATTGTCATGTGCGGCCGCCAAACCATCGACGGCGATACCGCCCAGGTCGGTCCCGGCATCGCTACCCGGCTGGGCTGTTCCCAGCTGACCCTGGTGGACAGAATCGAAGATGTCGATTTAGCCGCTAAAGTCGTGAAGGTCAGGCGTAAGCTGGAAGGACGTCACGAGATAGTTACCGCGCCGCTGCCCTCCATGATAGCCGTCCTCCGGGAGATTAACCAGCCCCGTTATCCCACCGTACCGATGCGCTTGATGGCCGAAGACGCAGAAATTACTCTCTGGGATAATAAGGCCATGAAAATAGACGAACAGACGATCGGACTCAAAGGCTCGGCGACACAGGTACGCAAGATATTCTCCCCCGAGAGAGCCCAGGGGGAAATCCTGGGCGATGATTCCGTCAAGCCGGATGATGTTGCCAGATTACTGATAGATAAAATGATGGAAAAAGATATCCTAGCGCCCTAGAAATCCTCCTGGAATAGAAAGATATGGCAGAACCACAGAAACTAAAGAGACCCCGCGGTACGGCTAGGCTGATACCCGGCAAGTGCATCGCTTGCGGCGCCCGTTGTGAAAGCGAGTGCCCCAAGGACGCCATCACCATGAATGAAAAGGGTGAGCCGATTATCGACCTGGAGAACTGCACGCGGTGCCGTCGCTGCATCAAAATTTGCCCCGCTGATGCTATCGAGATTTACTTCACCCCGGAAGAGCAGAAGATACTCGATGAAATAGCCGCCCAGAAGAAAGCGGCCCTACCTGAAGCCGCTGAAGAAGCTGAAGAAAAAGACCCCCGACTGGAAAAGCTGAAAGAGTATAAAGGAGTCTGGGTATTCGTGGAGCAGACCGAGGGTAAAGCAGCCGAGGTCTCCTGGGAGCTATTGGGGGTTGGCGCTGAACTGGCGTCAGCACGGAAAGAAGACCTCTGTTCCGTATGCTTGGGTGAAAACGTGGAGCACCTCTGCCAGGAAGCTTTCTCCTACGGCGCTTCTAAGGTGTATCTCGTTGACGACCCCGTCTTCCATTATTACCGTACCGAGTCCTATTATAAGGCAGTCTGCCACCTTATCGAGAAATACAAACCGGAAATCGTCCTGTTCGGGGCTACCGGGCAGGGGAGGGACCTGGCCGGGGCGGTGGCAACGAACCTCAAGACCGGACTGACGGCCGACTGTACCGGACTGGCCATTGATGATAAAGGATTTCTCCTCCAAACGCGCCCTGCTTTCGGCGGGAATATCATGGCGACTATTCTTACCGAGTATACCCGGCCACAGATGTCGACGGTACGCCCCCATGTTATGCCCCTCCCTGTCAGAGATACCTCGCGTACTGGCCAGATTATCCGCGACACCGTGCCCATTAAAGAAGAGGATATCGCCGCCAAGGTACTGGAAATAATAACCGATACGAAAGGCGATGCCGTTGACGTGGCCGCCGCCGATATCATCGTTTCCGGCGGGCGCGGCATGTGCAATACCGAGAATTACAGCATCCTGCAGGAATTAGCCGATGAACTCGGCGGTGTCGTCGGGTGTTCCCGCGCCGCTGTAGAAGCCGGCTGGATGCCCCTGGAACGCCAGGTGGGCCAGACCGGTAAAACGGTCAGACCCAAGATATATTTCGCCTGCGGTATCAGCGGGGCTATCCAGCACTTGGTGGGCATGCAGGACTCGGATGTTATCATTGCCATTAACCGCGACCGTAACGCGCCTATCTTTGAAGTGGCTACCTACGGCATTGTCGGCGACCTTTTCCAGATAATCCCGGCCATCACCGGCTACGTCAGGGAAATAAAGGTTAAAAAAGCCGGCGCCGCGGCTGCCAAGTAAAAATAACTGTAAAGGATAAGGTAAAGATTTGACATCGCAGGTATTTGTATTCCTGATGGTCTTCCTCGCCGCCATGCTGCTGTTCGGCTGGAGCGCCTACCGGCGTATCGGACTGGTCAGGATAGGCCGGCCGGACAACCGCTTTGATAAACCCGGACAGCGACTCTGGAACATGATTTATTATGCTTTCTTCCAGAGGAGAGTGGTCAGCAAAACTTTTGGGTTTAACCATTTCATGCTCTTCTGGGCATTCATGTTCTTATTATTCGCCAATCTTGAGTTCCTCCTTAATGGCCTGGCTCCGGGGGTTATCAGCTACTCGCGACTGCCGGACGGCCTTTATTATGCGCTTGCCTTAATCTTTGATGTCGTTTCGGTACTGGCCCTGCTGGCGGTAATTATCGCCGTTATCCGCCGCTTGCTTTTCCCGCCGCCCCATATAGAAGCGAGGAGTCGGGACGCTTTCCTCATCCTGTCGATGGTTGCCGTACTGATGATCGCCTTCTTCGGTATGAATGCCACCGAAATAGCTTCCGGTGCCGAGAGAGCCGCCGATTATATGCCGATATCCAACTTCGGAGCCGACATCATCCCGGTGGGAACGGCTGCCGGGAGTCTGGAAACGGCTGTCGATATTTTCTGGTGGATTCATGCTATCGTGTTGCTGGCCTTCCTCAACTACCTGCCCTACAGCAAGCACATGCATGTCCTCACGGCCATCCCCAACTGCTTCTTTAAAAGCCTGGTGAAGATTAGAACTCAGCCCAACGAGAAATTCGCTAAAGGGAATACCTACGGTGTCGGGCAGGTAAACGAATTCCCCTGGAAGGGACTGTTCGATTCCTATGCCTGCACCGAGTGCGGTCGTTGCTCGGACGTATGCCCGGCTACATTTACCGGCAAGGCGCTCGAACCGAGGCTGGTCATTCATGATATCAAGGTTAACCTGTTGAAAAACGGTGACGGCAACGGTGAATCACTGCTGTTAATCGGCGGTGATACCGAGGGCAGCGTCGCCGAGGAAGTCCTCTGGGACTGCACCACCTGCGGCGCCTGCATGGAGGTCTGCCCGGTATTCATTGAGCACGTGCCGCGAATTGTTGATATGCGGCGGCACCTGGTGGAAATGAAGGCTAAATTCCCCGACGAGCTGCTGACTTTCTTCGAGAATATGGAGCAGCGCAGCAATCCCTGGGGAATCGCCCCCGCCGACCGCACCAAGTGGGCGGCGGATATCGATGTCAAACCTTTCGAAGCCGGCAGGACCGAATATCTTTTCTACGTGGGTTGCGCCGGTGCCTTCGATTCGCGGAACCGCCATACCACCCTGTCCCTGGCCCGGATTCTCGATGCCGCCGGCATATCCTGGGGAATCCTGGGGAAGGAAGAGCTGTGCTGTGGCGAGAGCCTGCGACGACTCGGCAATGAATACGTCTTCGACCGTATGGCAAAGGCCAATCTTAAGACGTTCGCCGAGAAGGGTATCAGGAGAATCATCACCCAATGTCCCCACTGCTACACCACCCTGAAGAATGATTACGCGCAGTACGGCGCCAACCTGGAAGTAGTCCATCACACCGAATTTATTCAACGATTACTCCTGGAGAATAAGTTGCTGCTGCGTTCGCCCGATGGTCTTGGAAAGGTGCTCTACCACGATTCCTGCTACCTGGGACGCTACAACTCCATCTTTGACGCCCCGCGCCAGGTAATATCTCAGGTAACCGGGAAAACCCCCGCCGAAATGGAGCGCAACCGCGAAAAAGGCTTCTGTTGCGGCGGTGGGGGCGGACGGATGTGGATGGAAGAGCAAAAAGGCAAACTAATCAATGTGGCGCGGGTGGAAGAAGCCCTGGAAGAAGAGCCGGATACCGTCTGCGTGGCCTGTCCTTACTGCATGACCATGTTTGAAGACGGCCTGAAAGATAAAGAAGCCGACGACCGCGTGCACGTACTGGACCTGGCGGAAATAGTCGCCAGAGCTCTGCCCGAAAAATAATAAACACAGACAACGGGCTGGACTAGAAAATCTCCATGTATTATAATGATAATGGTGTTTGAGGCACACCCCGGTGCGCTGTTTCCGAGTGTGTCTCCATTATTTTTGTCATGCTGATAGCCGAAAGAAAATATAACGGCAGGGTAGGTGGCTGGTGAAGGCGGATTTTTTGGTTCGTAACCTGGATCAAAGTCGCTCTACCGATGTTTTTATAACCATATTCATTTTATCCCCGGATAATGCCTGACCGGGGATTTATTATCTACTGGCAAGATAAACAGTAAAATAAGGGATTTATTAAGAATTTCCGTCAAAAACCAGACCATATTTTATCATTTAAATAAAAGAAAGGAGTATTGTTTGATGGTTAAGGAACTACCAGTTGTTTACCTGCAGACGGCCGGTTGTAGCGGTTGTGCCGTGTCACTACTGAATTCAGCCAGCCCCACCATTAAAAATATCCTGATAGACCAGATAGTCCCCGGGGTGCACATTAACCTCCGTTTTCACCCGGTTATCATGGCGGCTGCCGGTGAACTGGCGATTCAAGCGCTGGAGGACACCGCCGAACAAAAGAAAGGCGAATACGTCTTCGTGGTTGATGGTGCGGTACCCACGGACCCGGATGCTGTCTACGGTGCTATCGGCGAGAGAAACGGCGAACCGGTTACCATGCTGCAGAGAGTTACCGAACTGGCCCGTGACTCGCTGGCGGTTATCGCCCTGGGCACCTGCGCTGCGTTCGGCGGCATTTCCGCCGCCGCTCCGAATCCTACCTCGTGTAAATCGGTAAAGGATGTCCTCGATATCCAGGGAATCAGCAAGCCGCTGATTAATATCCCCGGTTGCCCCCCGCACCCCGATTGGTTCGTCGGAACGGTCGCCGGCGTTATTCTCAACGGATTACCCACCGCTGATGACCTGGATGATTTCCTCCGCCCCAAGGCTTTCTACGGTAAGCTGATACATGAGAACTGCCCCCGCCGCGCCTACTTTGACGAAGGAAAATTCGCCAAGAAATTCGGCGATGAGGGCTGTCTCTATGAACTCGGCTGCAAAGGCCCC
>Ga0315550_1002462_pt1 | contig 11329 bp, 11 predicted proteins | sample SalMarSW160190MG_2_FD_203100 | JGI IMG/M metagenome (GOLD analysis project Ga0315550, IMG submission 203100) | Salt marsh sediment microbial communities from the Plum Island Ecosystem LTER, Massachusetts, United States - Salt Marsh Sediment SW1601-90 ... | reverse complement strand
CGCGATTGCCAGGTTGCGTGTGGCAATGGCAGTTGCCGCCAGTTCATTAATCGACTCTCCGGGGCAACCGCAGCACGTCCAACCCTCAAGCTCTATGAGTTCTATATCCAGCACTTCACAAACCGCATCTATGGATGCTTGAATCGGCTTCCCGGTGCTTCCCATGGCGCAGCCGGGGAAATAAGTATATTGTTTCATTTGGCACCTCCGCTCTTTTGCATTGCCTCGACCGCTTTCAATATAGCTGTGACCTCCTTGCCGCCTTTCTTGGTCTGTTTAGGCGGTAAAAGCGGCATCAGGCCGCGAGATATCAGGTCCCAGGCTACCCGCATCATCTTCATTCCTTCAAGCAAACTGGTTTTAAGGTAGAAAAGCATTGCCAGTCTGAGTTCCCAGACACGCCCCTGCATCATTGCGTCGCGTAAACCTCGATGCAGCGTCAAGGTCGGTGTTTTTGGCTTATAACCTTCACGCTCGGCGATGGCTTCGACGGCATGAATCAACTGGGTGGGGTTTATATTCCGGGGACAGCGTACTGTGCAGGAATAGCAGGTGACGCAGTTAAAAGCAGAGGTGCTGGAAAGCACCATGTCTCGCTTGCCGGCCCGTATCATGGCGATGATTTTTCTCGGCGGGTATTGCCACCATTCAACGGTCGGGCAGGAGCCGCTACATACCCCACACTGGATACATTCATTGATTTTTTCTCCTCCTGGCTCGGCGGCCACTTCATCAACGAATGACTTGGCTTCTTTGATAGTTTCTGTCTCCATATTTTCCCCTTTCCAGGTCTATTCGACCAGACCTAGACCAGAATTCCTTCGATTTGCGCCATTATTTCCTGCGTGGTGTAGTGCTTATGCTTGATGGCTGCGCTCGGGCAGGCAGCCACGCACGCTCCGCAGCCTTTACAGATGGCGTCGTTAATTCTTGACACCTTCTTTTCTTCAATGTAGTCTATCGCTCCGTAGGGACAAAGCAGGTTACAGACCCTGCAGCCGGAACACCTTTCCTCATCGATTTCCGCGATAGTAGCCTCGGTTTCCACCTTGCCCTTGCTGATGAGGGCTAGTATCCTGGCAGCCGCCGCCGAAGCCTGGGAGACGCTGTCACGTATGTCCTTTGGACTTTCACAGCAGCCGGCGATGAAAACGCCATCCGTCATGGTCGCTACCGGGTCGAGCTTGGGATGCCTCTCGATGAAGAAGTCTGCTTCGCCGCAACTGATGTTGAATATCCTGGCAACATCTCTTGCATTCTCATGGGGCTCAAGGGCGGAGCTAAGGATTACCATATCTACCGGCAGGCGCTCCTTTTCACCAATGAGGGTATTCTCAAACTTAACGATTAACTTACCCTCTTCGTAAGGTGTTTCTGCCACGTCGGTGATTTCACCGGGACGGCCGCGGTAGAGAATCGTTCCTTCCTTCAGTATCCGGTTATAGAACTCCTCAAACCCCTTGCGCGGTGCCCGGATATCTATGTAAAACTCATAGACTTCTGTCCCGGGCAGGTGTTCTCTAAGCAGGTGCGAAAATTTAAGCGAGTACATGCAGCAGACCGCCGAGCAGTATTCGTGGTGATTAATATCGCGGCTGCCGACACAGTGGACTATGGCAACACTCTTCGGCTCCTCGCCGTTTTTCAACAGTATTTTACCGCTGGTGGGACCGGCTGAATTTATCATCCGCTCGAACTCCAGACCGGTAACCACATTATCCAGCCGTCCGTAGCCGTATTGCTGCATGACGGAGGGGTCGAACTCCTTGAACCCTGTTGCCAGCAGAATATTACCGACGTTTACTTCAACTATTTCCTCTTTCATATCGTGCTTTACAGCATTACGTTCACAGGCCGACACGCACAACAGGCATTCACAGCAGACAGCACAGTTGAGGCAGCGGTTTGCTTCTTCAATGGCCGCTTCCTCGTCCAGTCCCGATTCAACTTCTTTAAACGACCTTATCCTTTCGGCGACAGGTAGTTTAGATGTAGTGGCTCTCGGCTTCTCAACTACGCCCTCCTTGGATACGTCTTTGACACGTTCTTTTTCCTCCGGCCGCCCTTCTTTCATATCGGCGCCCTGCAGATATCTGTCTACGGAGATAGCGGCTTCCTTGCCGGCGGCAATCGCTTCGATAACCGTAGCCGGGCCGGCCATGACATCACCGCCAGCAAATACACCTTTAACACTAGTCTCGAAGGTTATTTCATCGGCCTTAACAGTGCCGGACTCGGAATATTCAATATTGCCGGGCAGCATCGATTTATTAACCGCCTGGCCGATAGCCATAATAAGGGTATCGATTTCCATCTCGAATTCCGACCCTTCAATCGGCACAGGGCGCCGGCGCCCGGAAGCATCCGGCTCGCCCAGTTCCATCCTGATGCACTTGACCCGGGCTAGCTTTCCGCTTTCGGCAACCACTTCAACGGGGTTAGTCAGATAGCTGATCTTTACACCCTCTTCCTCCATTTCTTCTATTTCACTGGGGATAGCCGGCATTTCAGCGCGGGAACGGCGGTAAATAATGCTGACCTCTTTAGCGCCCAGACGCAGCGCCGTTCGGGCTGCATCGACGGCCGCATTACCGCCGCCGACCACAGCCACCCTTTTACCCAGTTCAACTTTCTTGCCTTCACTCACCTGTTTTAGGAACTCAATGGCATGCATCACTCCCTTGGCATCTTCGCCGGGGATGTTCATCTTCTGACTCACCCAGGCACCGTTGGCCAGGAACACCGCCTTGTATCCCTGCTTCTTAAGCTCGTCAATGTCGGTCACCGCGGTGTTGGTCTTTATCTCAACGCCAAGCTCTTTAACATATTCAATCTCATCATCGAGGATTTGCTTAGGCAGGCGGTACTCCGGAATCCCGTAGCGTAGCATGCCCCCCGCCTGGCTGGCAGCCTCGAAGACAGTCACCGGATAACCTGCTTTTACCAGGTCGTAAGCGCAGGCGAGCCCGGCGGGACCGGAGCCGACAACGGCGATTTTATCCTTCTTGGTCCTTTCCGCTGGCTGGGCTTTCTCGCGTCCGTTCTTGAGTTCATAGTCGGCCATAAACCGCTTTAGTGCCCTGATAGCTATAGGCTGGTCTACCTTACCTCGCTCGCACTCTGTCTCGCAGGGATGGGTGCAGACCCGTCCGCATACCCCGGCGAAAGGCATGGTGCGGCGCAGGACTTCCATAGCTTCCTTGAACTTACCCTGCGAAATCAGCGCCACATAACCATGAGCATTTACTCCGGCCGGGCAGGTAAACGAACACGGAGATTTCCCCTGCTTATCAATGACGTAAGCGCTGGGGACAGCCTGCGGGAAGGGACGGTAGGTGGCTTTCCGCGTGCCTAATTTCATATTGAATTCCGACGGCACAGTTACCGGACAGACTTTTTCGCAGTCAGAACAGCCGTTGCACTCATTAACATCAATGTACCTGGGTTTCTTACGTATTTTCACAGTAAAGTTACCGATAAAACCGGAGACCTCCGTAACTTCGCTGTAAGTCATCAGCTCGATAAACGGATGGGAACCGGTAAGCGTCATCTTCGGCGTAAGGATACAGGCGGAGCAATCGAGTGTGGGGAATGTCTTGTCCAGTTGAATCATGTGTCCGCCGATGCTCGGTTCTCTTTCCACCAGATATACCTTATGCCCGGAATCGGCGATTTCCAGTGCCGCCTGTATTCCAGCGACACCGCCGCCCACAACCAGAGTATCGGGATGTACCGGCACTTCTCTCGTCTCCAGAGGTTCCTGGTAGTATACCCTCCGTACCGAAGCCCTTACCAGCGCCTTGGCTTTCTCTGTGGCCGCTTCCGGGTCCTCGGTAATCCAGGACGCATGCTCGCGGATGTTCGCCATTTCAAACAGGTAGGGATTAAGTCCGGCCCGCTGCATCAGGCGGCGGAAGGTCGGCTCATGCATCTGCGGGGTGCATGAGGCAACAACTACCCGGTTCAGTCCCATTTCTTTGATATCCTGCTCGATCATCGCCTGTCCCGGACCGGAACACATGAACCTGTATTCGCGGGCAATCGTTACCGTCGGCAGGCTCTGGATATATTCCACGACCTTGGGAACATCAATCTTACCCAGAATATTTGAACCGCAATCGCAGACATACACACCTATTTTCGGTTCCATGCTTTACCTCCTAACAATAGTAACGTAAGACACTTTTTTAAATAAATATTGCAACGGTAAAAATAAAAGAGGCGAGATAGTCAAATACCACACCTCTCTTTCTACCACTTTGTACCTGCTTTCGCGCACATTCGCATGCTTACTCTTTTCAGCCATTCTTCATTGCTACCTAAGGATAGTATTCAGATGAGTCTTTCAAGTTGACTCGGAGAAAAAGGCTTCACAACGAATTCTATAGCACCTGCTTTCATTGCCTCGACAGCCGTCTCAACTGACGGATAGGCAGTCATGACGATGGAATTAATATCTGGTTGTATCTGCTTTACCTCTTTCAGTACATCGATGCCGCTTCTGCCTGTCAATCTAACATCGATAATAAGGGCATCGAATTCCTGGTTTTTTACCATATCAATAGTCTCTTCACCTGTTCCGGCTGTAGTCACGTTATAACTGTCTTTAAACCAATCACGGAGGCCTTCGCGCATGACTTTTTCATCATCGACAATCAGGACGGACTTTTTTCTTGATGGATTCTGGATGTCATGGTCCATCAACCTGATTATATAGTCCTGCATGGAACTGCCGATATAGGCGCATTTAACTTTAAGCTTTGTATAAAGTTCTTTAGGAATCCTGATGTGTATATCTTTTTGTATATCAAACATGTACTAAAGGTCTATGTATATTGGTACATTTGAACCTTGGTCTAATGATATCAAGTGTTAAAAAAAAAATCAATAGCGCCTTTAATCATGTATTAAAGTATCTGAAAAATTGTATTGGCAGTTGTTATTATCGAGGAATTACCTTATCGCCCGAGTTCAACTTTGATCCCCGTGTTGATTCCGTAAGTATCGGCAAAACTGCCCTTGTTTATAGAAAACTGCACCGTTCCCAGCGAATTAATAGTGAGAACACACTCCCCAGTAGGAACGTCACCATAGGTCTCGCCGTATTTTATCTCTACAGTATTTCCATCGATGATTATCAGAACCGTGTCTCCGATATTCAGGCCGTACTCGCTTAAGGTTTCACCGGGTATGTTGGTCAGGCAATTACCGAAGTGGTCGATAAACACCACGGAGCCGGCTATCTTTCCGTCGGTTATCCCGCCTTCCTGTATATCCAGCATCACAGTTGAGGCAATCGGCGGCCCCATATCCGCCGGACTATGACCGGAAGCGATAAGCGCCCCTACTCTACCCAGCAGGTAGTGGAAAGACAGGGTTGAAATAGGCTTGTCGAAAAGTGCCTGGTTGGCAACCTCATATATGCTTTTAACACCCATATCTTTAATAATATAGGTAAGTAGTCCGTTATCCGGCGCCACGAAAATCTGGTCTTTGTTATTGGTCAGCACCAGCGATCTTCCTTCGGCGGTACTGCGGGCGCCGACAGCGGCGATAAAAACGAAGCCCCCGGGAAACTCCTTTGCCGTCAGACCAAGCACGTAAGCGCCGGCGGCGATATCGTAGGACGTAATACCGTGAGTAGCATCGATTACCTGTGCGTCGGGATAAGTATCATAAATCACGCCTTTAAGCCTGGGCACGCGGTAATCATCAGTACCGAAATCGGTCAGCAGGACCAGAGGCATATCAGGATTCGACGGAACGGCGCATCCTGAAACAGGTATCAATAAAGCTAATAGAAGCAGAATTGATAATAGACATTTTCGTTTCATGTTTACCTCTTGCTAGCATTATGCTACGGAACAGACCTGGCGGTCAATCACATAGACAGAGAAATCATATATATACTAAACTAATAATAGAGGTCATTAATGATTCACATGTTAAATAAACGTTGAGGGTTTATGTATTTTGAAAAAAGAAAAACTCATTAAGAGTAAAAGAAATATTTTCCCGCAGTCGTTATCTTGTTTAGTTATCGCTATTTTAGTTATCGGGGCTGTCCTGGTAACGGCGTGCGGCCAGGCAGTAACCGAGTCTCAAGCCAATTCCACAGAATACGCCGATAATCCCATTGCCGAAAGAGAAACAATGATGCAAATATCAACGATTGATGCCCTTATCAACGGCGTGTACGACGGCGTTATGACGTATGAGGTCCTGAAGGGATACGGTGATTTCGGTATCGGCACTTTTAAAGGCCTCGACGGCGAGATGCTGGCCTTCGACGGCGAGTTTTATCAGGTTAAAGCCGACGGCGTAGCCTACCCTGTCGCCGATAGCCAGGAAACACCGTTCGCGATGGTAACATTTTTCGATATCGACTATACGGGTGAGTTGGCGCAAGGCCTTGATTACACTTCACTACAGGAGTATCTAGATAGTATTCTACCTAGCATAAACACCTTCTGCGCCATTAAAATCGAAGGCACGTTCAGCTATATGAAAACACGGAGCGTACCCGGCCAGCAAAAGCCCTACCCCCCGCTGGTTGAAGTCACCAAAAATCAGCCCATCTTTGAATTCGAGGAGGTGGAAGGCACCATGGTCGGGTTCCGCTCGCCTCCCTTTATCACCGGCCTTAATATGCCGGGCTACCACCTGCATTTCCTGACAAATAGCAAGGATGCCGGCGGTCACGTGCTTGAGTTTACTATCGGACATGCCGAGGTTTTCATAGACTATACACCGGATTTTATGATGATACTGCCCGGCATGGGGAGCGATTTCTACCAGATAGACCTCACCCCGGATAACCAGGATGAATTAGAGCAAGCGGAAAAATAGCGGGTTTTTAGTAAGGGGATAATAAAAAATTTAGCTGGCGTTCGATATACTGCGGTGGATTTATTTCTTTTCTTTTTCAGGCCACCAGCCCATCCAGTTTTCCTTGCCGCAGTTAGTGCACTTAACGTAAATGGCCACATTACCTTTGGTACTGCAATGGCTGCATCTGAACGCCTCAAGGAAACCATAATCGGGCTTGTTCGCTTGACCCGATTCAAGAGCGGCGGAGATTCTATCTATTCTTTCTTTGAGAGTACTGGTCGATTCCGGCCCATTCTTCACCGCCGCTTCCAGCTGCCTGACCTTCTCTTCCAGTTGCGAGACCGTCTGCAGGGCGGCCGATAGTTTGTTCACCTCGTCGGTCAAATCGGCAATTTTCTTTTTCAGGCCATCGACTTCATCAGGAGTATATTTTTGTTTTCCAGTCTCCACAAGCCCCATAGAGGGATGTGGTTCCGCAGTCTTGGGCTCGTGTTCGGTCATCTTTATCGAGTCCGTCACCAGATTGGCAGGCGCTGCCTCTTCGGTTTTTATCGATTTAAATGGCACCGCTTGCACATCACTAACAGGCGCTTCTTCAGTATCAGCCGCCGGTTTGGCATGCTTAACCTCTATCTCTTCAGACTCAACGGTCGCTTCGGCAGGTTCAGTCGGTGCGGGTTCATTTTCAGGCACTGGCTCGTCCTTTTCCACCGGTGTATCCGACTTCGGCTGAATCTTCTTTAACAGAAAATCTATCTCGGATTGAGATAAAATTCTATCTTCACGTGTCATTAATCGTACTCCAATACTTCAGTAATAAGTAAACGCTGAAAATCCGGTTTGGACAGGTCGATATCAAAAGGATTTTTCAATACGCCCTGCGCCGGACGCTGAAAAATGCGGATAATAGGCCTGGCGATGAATCCGAGCTTAGGGTTGGCAACAATGCCGGTATCGCCGGTAATTAATTTCACCGAAATCCCAGCCGGGTATGAAGGAACGCGCCTTACCAGTAATTCGACGATTTCCGGGTCGAACTGGTCGTTGCCCCCTGCCATGATATATTCAATTGCCTGGTGCGGCAGGACTTTGCTCCTTCCCGGCCGGTCCGTCAATAAATCAACAAATGAATCGGCTACGGCAATAATGCGCGCAAAGAGGGAAATATCCTTACTCTTTAATCCATCCGGATAACCCATGCCATTCCAGAATTCGTGATGCTGCTGCACTGCTTTGGCTGTTTCTCCTGAAGTCATTTTATGCATATTAAGCAGTTTAAAGCCGATACCCGGGTGTTCTGCCATACGCGGCGAATTACCTTCAGCCATCCAGTCCACCTTTTCAATAGTTACACTGGGCAGGCCTATATCTTTGAGAATAGCCGCCATCCCGAGGCCAGCCAGCTCATCAGGGGACAGTCTTAATCCATGGCCGAGTGCCAGGGAAAGACCGGCGGTCTTTACAGGCTGTAGATACAGGTAGTCTCTCGGCGATATTTTACATGATACATTGATATCGCCAATCATATTCAGATTCATCTCTCGAATCATGGCAATCATGGCAATATGCAGCTGGTTGAGATTGATAACGGATAACCTCTGTTTCCCCTCGCTGTCAAGCAACAGCTGCCTGAAAGCCTTGGCCAGTATGCCCTCGGTTTGCGGCGTAAAAAGAGGAGCGGCCAGAACGTCCACCGCGCGCCAATCACGGATAAATATCTCCGTCACGCCTTTTTCTTTCATACTAACCACAAGGCCGGGGTCCAATTCCTTGCCTTTATCCACCAGGGTATTCCCGAAGTTGTCATAAACAGGCTGTTCCAGGACCATACCCGGCTTGGCATATTTAATGGTTATACGCCTCATTTTGTACTCCCGCTGGATACCACTGGCTCTTGAGATTTTTCAGGTACGCCCGATTTCTTCCTGTAAAAGCACGCGGACAGACGCTGAAATCCGTTATCTCTGGCATCCAGCATCGTCTCGGTGGCGCCGATAAAAAGTATCCCGTTAACTTTTAAAGAATCCAGGAACTTTTTCCTTAATATTTTCTTGGTTTCACTTGAGAAGTAAATCACCGTATTACGGCATATTATCAGATCGAAATGATTTTCGAACCGGTCCTGTGTCAGGTCATGTAGTCCGAAGGTGACTTTATTACAAATCCGGTCAATCACCCGAAAATTACCATCATTTTTAATGAAATACTTTTCCAGCAAAGCTGGTGGTACATTCCTTACCTCGGCTGCTCCATATGGTCCGCCGGTTGCTGCTTGGTTCAGAATAGCTTTATCAATATCCGTTGCCAGTACCCGGTGCTTTCTATAGGGAGATAACCTGTCCAGGAGAATAGCTACTGAATAAGCCTCGGCCCCGTTAGAGCAACCGGCACTCCAGATATTCAGTCCAAGATTTTTCTTCAATAATGATGGTAATATTTCATCCTGCAGTAGTCTAAATTGAACAGCGTCCCGGAAAAACTCGGATACGTTTATGGTGAGGAATTTCTTCAGCTTCTCCAGTTCGTGTTTATCCCGTTCGATTAACTTGCAATATTGCACCACATTTCGTACTTTAAACCGTGCAATATAGCCATCCAGACGCCGGATCATCTGGTTATGACCGTAATTATCAAGGTCAAATTGGGTCAATTCGCGTATTTTCTTTTTTACGTAATTGAACTCTTCCGCGTTCATGCAACTTTCTCCCGGGAATAACAAGCTTCAACAATACCTCTGGCAATCTTATGTAAAGGCAATACATGGTCAACATAACCAGCTTTTGCCGCACTCATCGGCATTCCGTACACCGCGCTGGTGGCCTCGTCCTGGGCCAGGACATTGCCTCCCGCGGCTTTGATATAAGACGCCCCCTGCGTTCCATCGATACCCATACCGGTAAGGATAACACCGACCACAGAATCGCCGAATTTATCCACTGCCGATTTCATAGTTACATCAACCGCAGGCCGTACCCCCAGAACATGCGGACCATGGTCGAGTTTTATTTTACCGCCGTTTTCTATCAACATGTGAAAATCACCCGGAGCCACTAAAATACTGCCTTTGTACGCAATACTCCCCTCCTCTGCCTCCTCCACCCTTATTTGAGATACCTGGTCCAGCCTTTCCGCCAGCGACCGGGTGAATACTGGAGGAAGATGCTGTACTATCAATACCGCTGCCGGAATATCTACCGGAATAGCGGGAATTATTTGCATTAATGACCTGGGGCCACCGGTAGAAGCACCGATAACCACCAGCTTTTTAAAGGTTGTAGATTTTTCTTGAGTTACTCTCTTTTTATTTGAACCGATCTCTTTGGTAAATCGCCCGTTCTTAACAAGGTTACTCCTGGCAGCCGTCTTTATTTTTGCAGCCAGGGTATCATCGGCCACCGGATTAATAGCCGAAGGTTTTAGAAAGAAATCAACCGCGCCCAGTTCCAGAGCTCTTAAAGTGGTTTCCGCATTTTCGCTGGTCAATGCGCTAAGCATTACCACCGGAGTAGGACACTCCTCCATTATCGCTTTTAAAGCGGCGATGCCGTCCATCTCCGGCATGATGACATCCATAGTCACCACGTCCGGCTTAAGGCTCTTTACCTTTTCTACGGCCTCGATACCGTTACGGGCGGAGCCGATAACCTCAATTTCCGGGTCGCTATTAAGCTTGTTGGAAACCGATGTAATAACATAACCGGAATCGTCAACAACAAGCACTCGTAATTTTTTCTGCACCTGCTTTTCTCCCAAAATACTAAACCTTATTATCCCAAGATATTAGCCTATCATTTTCTTTACAGAACCAATCACCCTAGCAACATCGAACGGTTTGACCACAAAATCCTTGGCCCCCATTTTTAAAGCTTCGATAACAATACCTTGCTGTCCCATGGCACTGCACATCGAAACTTTGGCATCGGGGTCGACTTTAAGCAGCTCTCTCAACGCCTGTATCCCGTCCATATCCGGCATGGTGATGTCCAGCAACACACAATCCGGTTTTTCCTGCTGGTAGGCTGTTAATGCCTCCACTCCGCTTGCAGCTTCGACGACGGCATAACCGTTTTGGGATAAAACCTGCGCACATTTTTTTCGCATGAACATTGCATCGTCCACAACCATTACCGTAGCCATGTTATCTCCTTTTTGCCAGTAGTTATATTATTAAGCCATTTATTTTTCATTGTTAAATCTCCCGGGCTGAGCCATAAGCAGTTTTAACCGTGACCTGCCCGGTCCTCACGTACATCTTTACTGTCCTTCCAATACTTCCACCCGTATCTGCCGCTGCCGGGGTAATATTTTCTCTACGCAACATCGACATTATTTGTTCCAGATTCCTCTCGCCGGTCTTGAAGGTGTCTCTTAACCCCGGAGACAATGTCATTTGAGCCCCGCCTGCTATTTTTATAGTCAACCATCTTTTTATACAGCCTTTCTTTGTCATTTCATTCAACAGCAGCGGAACGGCAGTGTCGGCGTATTTAGCCTCACT
>Ga0315550_1002461_pt1 | contig 11333 bp, 14 predicted proteins | sample SalMarSW160190MG_2_FD_203100 | JGI IMG/M metagenome (GOLD analysis project Ga0315550, IMG submission 203100) | Salt marsh sediment microbial communities from the Plum Island Ecosystem LTER, Massachusetts, United States - Salt Marsh Sediment SW1601-90 ... | reverse complement strand
GCGTCTTTCGAAACCGTACATGGGGAAGCTGGCTACGGATTTTCCCTCGGCCACGAAAGCGCTGGCCAGCATCCGCGCCGCCAATACGGCGCCCTGCCCGCCTCTTCCGTGTATTCTGATTTCTCTCACGCTATTTCATCCCTTCTTTTATTATTTACAGCGCTTTATCTTCACGGTCGCGCTGCACAACCAGTATCCCGTTATTTTTTGCGCCGGATACCCGGGCAATCTTGGGCAGCAGGCTCTCTCGAATCGTCCTCATATTACCCACCAGAGTTTCAATCGGCTCCTTATCCAGGCATGACAAGACCTCACGACTTAGTTCCTGGGCAATCGGGGATAGACGGTTGGCTACTTCCCAGCCTTTATCGGTGATGATAACTTTCACCGACCTGCGGTCGTCGGTTGAAGGTTCTCGTCGGACGACTCCCTCTCCTTCTAGCGTTTTGAGAGCTGCGGTTATGGAGTTTTTCTCCCGGAAAACGGTTTCGGCTATCTCTGATGGCGTCATTTCACCGCCGTTTTTATAGAGTGTGCTCATGATGTTGAATTTGATGAGGGTGGCATCATGCTGCCTTAGCTCTATTTCGAGGTATCTGGCCATCACCTCGAAAGACATCAAGACGGATAGAAGCGTGCCCAGGGGGGTTTTATCGGTTGTTTGGTTTACTTCACTGATGATCATATCGATATAAATATAGCCTAGCAAGGAACAGATAAAGTTCTATGCAGAATTATTTTATAACTTATTATTTGCTTTGTCAACATATATTTACGCTTAATATCATAAAATTTCGTTATATCTCACTGGTAATAACGGTGGTTATTAATTCCATATGGAACGATATTTAGGCGTGCTAAGTATTCACCCCGCCTTTTACCCCAGCCTCATATTTGCCATACCCGGTCGTTTTTCAGTATATTATATCTGGCTATCCGGATTATCCCCCTATTATTATTAGCATAGATTGGAGAGGCCCGACCGATGAGTAACGAAGAATACTGGAATCCCGTCCTGGAAACGCTGCCCCGGGAAAAGCTGGAAAAACTTCAGCTAAAGAAGTTCCAGGAGATATTTACCTGGGCTTACGACCGTTCCAAGTTCTACCACAAGCTATACAGCGACGCCGGCATCGAGCCCGGCGATATAAAGTCGTTCGAAGACATCAGGAGAGTACCCAAGATAGAAAAGTCCATGATGAGGGACATCCAGGGCAAGGACCCCTTCCCCTACGGCGATATTCTCTGCGTGCCCCTGGAGGAGGTTACCGACTACCGGCAGACCAGCGGCACCACCGGGCAGCCGGTGTACCAGGCCGATACCTGGCAGGACTGGGAGTTCAGCACCGAGGCCTACGCCTACGCTTTATACGCCCAGGGCTACCGGCCGGGCGACCGATTGTTCGTGCCCTTCGGGTATAATATCTTCATCGCTTTCTGGGCCTATCATTACGCCGGCCAAAAAATCGGCTGTGAAATGATTCCCGGCGGCGTTCTCAACACCGAGGCCAGAATCCTGAAAATGCAGGAACTGAGAGCCACCGGCATGGGCGCCACACCCACCTACGTGCTGGGGATGGCCGAGACCGCCCGGAGGATGGGCATTAATCCGCCTACCGACCTTCAAATCCGGAAAATCACCGTGGCTGGCGAGCCAGGGGGCAGTATCCCGGCTACGCGGAAGCGGATGGAAGAGGCCTGGGGCGCCAAGGTATACGACCAGGTGGGCTCCACGGAAATCGGCCACTGGGGCTGGGAATGCCAGCACCAGTCCGGCCTGCACGTCAACGAAGGTTTCTTCCTGGTGGAAATAATCGACGTAGATACCGGGGAATGCATCAACGAGCCCGGCCGGAGGGGTAAAATGGTGGTAACCACTTTTACCCGATCGGCGCAGCCCTGCATCCGGTTTGATGTAAAAGACCTCATCGAATGGAATTCGCAGCTGTGCGACTGCGGGCGGACCTACCGGCTGCTGGACGGAGGCATCAAGGGACGCGCCGACGACATCACCAAGGTCAAGGGCGTGTTACTTTCACCAACGGCTATCGAGGAAGTGGTGAGGGCCATACCGGAACTGAGCAACGAATACCTGGTGGTGGTCACCAAGAAAGGCGATATCGACGTTATTACGCTCAAAGTGGAAATCGTCCCCGAGCACGCCAAGGACGAAGCTGCCGTCCGGACGGTACTCGTCGACCAGCTCCGGGTCAAGACCAACCTGGGCTATAATATTGAATTTCATGAATTCGGTAGTCTGCCCCGATCGATGGCGAAGTCGCGCCGGTTCCAGGACGAAAGGCCGAAACAGCATTAGGAGTGAGGCAATGGCAGAAGAATACGATATCAAAGCACTGGCTGAAATAATCAAATCTCTCCGGCGGGATACCGAAAAGCTTAAGGAAATCGGCGCCGGGATGCCGACGGTAGTGAAAAACGCCGACCGCATTCTGTCCAACGTCAAGATGCTGGAAATAAACGTCAACGACGTGGTGAAGATATTGGGGAAGTAGGAGGTTTCCGCCCCTCATCTATCCCCTCTTGACAACCCCCAATGCCAGGACTATACTTTCATCACCATGGAAGCTGTATTTACATGCAGAAGCAATATGCCCGGCTATGTTTTCAAGCGGTTGTTAATAGCCATTATCACATTGTTTATACTTTCTCTATTAATTTCTATTTTTATATATTTCGCAAGGTTTCCTGGCCCAATAAATACCATCGACCTTACCACATTGTCACCTGCTGAAATAGAAGAAGAGTTAGCCAATTTACCTCAAAGCCCTTACCAACATTACCCGTCATTCCCGGAATATTACAGCCGCTGGATTGGTGGTATCTTCACCGGTGATTTCGGCGAAAGCATAATGCTTGCTTCATACTATGCCGAATAGTCTCTGTGCATTCTCCGTGGTCGCCGCCGCTATCTCTTCCTCACTCAATCCTTTCAGCATTGCCGTGCCTTTAAGAGAGCGCCGCACGTCCGCCGGACTGGCCGCGAATTCGTGGTCGGAGCCCCGCCCGTAGGTCACCGGGCTATCGGTTTCCAAGAGTAATTTATCTAAAGGCGCTTCCTTCACCGCCCGCCGGTGCTCATCGTGGTATTCCACCGCCGGTGTTGCCGAGACATAGTAGCCGTGGCTGATGATGTCCCGGAGTACGCTGGACGTGCCCGTGTACCAGTGGAACACCGCTTTCTCCAGTCCCGCCCCGTCCACAGCGTCGTAGGCGTCCCGCCAGGCATACCGGGAGTGTATCAACGCCGGTTTGTTATGTTTGGCGGCTATTTTGAGTAATTCCCCAAGCACCCTTTTTTGTAAATCCTTGTCCGCCACCGCCCTGACCCTCTTGTGATAGTCCAACCCTATCTCGCCCAAACCTACCGCCCGATCCATATTATCTTCGATGAACTCCAGGTGTGCATCGATTTCTTCTTCCTTGATATACCAGGGGTGCCAGCCTAACGCGGGATAAACAAAACCCTGATAGTGCGCCGCTATTTCTAAAACCTTCACATTGGATGCCAAATCGGATCCGACGGCAATAATAGCGATGAGTCCCGCTACTTTAGCCTCGACTATTGCCGTTTCCAGGTTTTCTATCTCGTCGAGGTGGGCATGGGTATCGATAAGGCGCAGCATATATCTCCTATTCCACCACCGCCGACGGCCTTTCCTGGAAGGGGTGCGTCCGCAGTACCAGAGAGTAGAGGAAGGGATAGGCGGTCTTGAGGTGCTGGATGTAGTCCAGCCATTCACTGACCAGGTGGTCGTACATGCGCTCGATGTCTATAGCAAGATGTGCCAGGTCGCTCTCGGGTATATCCGTCAGCGAAGGTCTAGCCTGGAGTTCTTCGTCGAGGTGAGTGGTCGCCCAGAGCAGGTCGGTAAAGCGGTCGTGCTCGAGCAGATTCGGATTTTCCAGCAACGTCAGCAGGTACATCCGCTTCTCCCCCAGGAATTTTTTAATCTCCTCGAGGTTACATTGCTGCATATCCACATCGGCCTTCAGGTGATAGGCATAATCGGAGGCTGCTTTGAATTCTTTTACCGTCCAATCGCCGGCGATATTAAGGTGCCGGGATATTTCCTCGTGGTTTTTGAAGTTTTTTAACAAGTCGGCCAGGAGGAAGTTACCCACCTCGCTGAAAAAAGCCCCGATTACCATGTTGAGTTTATATAACATCGCCTGCTTTTCGCGATGGTTTAGGACTCGTTCTATGACGATAACAACGATAAACACCTCAAGAGGCAGAAAAGCGAAATCACCGAGCATGTAGATAAAGATATGATGTGGGTCACCGAATATCAGGTAATGGATACCGTAGAACAGGGCGGAAGCCGCCAGAAAAAGTGCGGCGGCAAATAAAAAAACCCGGAAACCTTTCATCTTTCACCCCCGGTATCAAAATAACCCTGTTTTTATAGTAACATATCGGCTGGAAAGTTATAATCGCAGACTGGTTTTACAAACGTTATAGTATTATACTAATTTAACACAATATAACATATGGAGGAGGCAATGATGGAAAAATCGATAATTATCATTGGAGGAGGGCTTACCGGCCTGTCGACCGGCTGCTACGGCCGGATGAACGGCTATAAAACGGCTATCTTCGAGATGCACAAGATAGCCGGCGGCGTCTGTACCGCCTGGAAGCGCCAGGGTTACACCATCGATGGGGCAATGAACTGGCTGGTGGGGACGAAACCGGGCACCGGCTTCTACAAATTCTGGGAGGAGCTGGGGGCGTCGCCGGGCTGGAAAATCCATAACCACGACCTGTATTCCGTCACGGAAGACCAGGACGGTCAGGCTATCTCAATTTATTGCGACGCCGACCGCTTGGAGCAGTACCTTCTGGAATTAGCCCCGGAAGACAAGCGTATCATCAAAGAACTTACCAATGGGATACGGTCTTTCTCACGCATGGATATGCCTACGGAAAAACCCGCCGAACTGAACACTTTATGGGATAAAATCATGGCGGTAAAAATGCTCCCCATGTTGATGCTCATGAGAAAATGGATGAAGATATCCTCCGGAGACTATATCCAACGCTTCAAGAACCCCTATCTGCGCCGGATGCTGTCTCTCGCTTTCGGCGGCGACGCCTGGCCTATGATGATGATCTTATGGATGCTCGGCTTACAGCACGGTAAATCAGCCGGTTACGTCATCGGCGGCGCCCTGGAACTCGTCCGCTTCCTTGAAGCACGGTATCGCGCCCTCGGTGGAGAAATCACCTTTCAAGCCAGGGTCGCCAAGATACTGGTGGAAAACGATAAAGCCATCGGTATCAAGCTGACCGACGGCACGGAATACCGGGCCGATTGGGTCGTTTCGGCGGCTGACGGGCGCACCACGATATTTGATATGCTCGAAGGAAAATACCTTGATGACGCCATCAAAGACCGGTATGATAATCCCAAACTCTTCTCGCCGCTGGTACACATCGGTCTGGGGATAAACGCGAAACGCGACGATTTGCCGGCATCCATCGGCGGTTATAGCTTCCCCCTGGAGCAACCCGTCACCGTCGCCGGCCAGGAACACCGGCGGTTGGGGGTGCTTGACTACAGCTTCGACCCCAACCTGGCGCCGGAAGGCAAAACCGTAATTAAAGTCCAGTTCGATACCGACTACGAATACTGGGAGAAGTTATATCAGGAGCCTGAAAAGTATAAAGCGGAGAAAGAAAAAATCGCCGATTTAGTCGTGTCCCAGCTTGATAAGCGTTTCCCCGGCCTGGCTTCGCAGGTGGAGATGCGCGATGTGGCCACCCCCATGACCTGGGTACGCTACACCGGCAACTGGCGGGGTAGCTACGAGGGATGGATGTTCAGCGCCGAGTCTTTTACTGGATCCATGAGAAAGACCCTCCCCGGACTTGATAATCTCTACATGGCGGGTCAGTGGGTTAACCCGGGCGGCGGCATGCCCACGGCGGCAATGTCCGGTAACCATACCATACAGCTTATCTGTAAAAAGGACGGGAAGAAGTTCGTCACCAGCAAACCGTAGTGCCCGACCGTGTGGTTGCGCCCGACCACCCGGTTGTAGTTGAATAGTACCGTGACGAATATTGCCATGTTCACCGGCAAGGGCGGCGTGGGTAAGACCACCTGCGCCGCGGCCACCGCCCTTTATCACGCCTCCGGCGGCGAAGCTACCCTGGCTATCTCTACCGATGCAACGCCTTCTTTATCCCACATTTTTAAGTCCGAGGACAATAATATCCCGACTTCCCTCTCCATCCGGGAAATCGGCGAGACGGAAATCCGGCAGATGTGGGATGAAAAGTTCGGCCGGGAAGTGTACGAGGTTTTCTCGGCCTTCGTGGACATCGAGTATGAGGATTTTGTGGAATTCATGACCTCGGTCCTCCCCGGGCTGGGCGAAGAGTTCATGGTCGACTACATCCGTGAGCAATCCCGGAAAGGTGTTTTTCAAAACATCGTCTGGGACACGGCGCCGCTGGGTCAAACGCTTTCGCTGCTGGCTACGCCGGCCCTGTTGGGCAACCACCTGAAAATGGCGCCGCGTATCTACTCCCGTCTCAAAGTCGGTAAGAGCAGCCGGGAGCCGGTACTGGGCATCCTCAAGCGCTGGGAAGTCCTCTCGGCGGAGAACATGGAATTCCTGAGGAATGAAGTCAATTTCACCATGGTGACCATACCGGAAGCCCTGGCCGTGGCACAACTCGAGGGGGTTTTCCGGGAATTGGGAAAGTATAACCTTTCGGTAAAGCGGATAATCATTAATAATGTCGTCAAAGAACCTGACTCCGCGTTCCTGAAGACCAGAGCCGAACAGCAAAGGGGTTATCTCAACCATATTAGAGATAATTACTCCAGCCTGGAAATCGTGGAACTACCCATGTTCCCCCGGGAAATTAAAGGAATTCAACAATTGAGAGAAGTGCATAAAATCCTGTTCCAAGGAGGTATCTGAAAATGGCCGACACGAAATACAGCAAGTACGTTAGAAGGCATGATTTACAAATAGGCGGGTATGGCCCCGAGTATATCTATACGGGCGAAGGTGACTATAAGTCTGATTTCACCATCATGTTCCTGCGTATCACCGAGCCGACACTGATGGAGGAATACCCCCATTACCATGATTTTGATATGTATTTATACTTTCATTCGTTCGACGCGGATAACATGGGCGACCTGGGCGCCGATATCGAGATCGGCCTGGGAGAGGAGCGGGAAATCCATAAAATCACCACCCCCACCAGCGTCTATATCCCGGCGGGGATGGTCCACTGTCCACTGGAGTTCAAAAGGGTGGATAAGCCGATTCTCTTCGTACACTGCACGCTGGCGTCCAAATACGTCAAGGAAGAAGACAAAATCATACGAGATTAGTGATGCATTATTACTTCGACTGGAATTCCTATTAGTGTTTTCGTATTATGCTAAAAGCTGTTAATACTGCACAGAATAAGGCCTATACCTAAAAACAGGAGAGTCATAGGGCAGGGTAACGGCCAGCCCTTTACAGGATTAGGGCGTTTGGTAATCATCAGATATACATCAAAAAGCGCCAATATTCCGGCAATCAGAAGAAAAATATTTGCAGCAGTGTTCATTTTATTACCTCCTAATCATATGTCCCGTTTGGGTAAATATTAGAGCTATGATAGAACAGGGCTCCGATATATGTCAAGTAGTTAGTGAATAATATGCTCCAGTCCCACTTCTGGTATCGCCCGCGCTATACTACCGTCACCGTCGAGCTTTACGTCATAGCAGTAGGTATTCTCGAACTCTAGCGTCTTTTCCCAGACTTCATCCCCGGAGACGAAATAGGATTTGGCGACTTCACCCGTTTTCCCCACCCATTCCTTCACCCGCGGGTCCAGGCGCCCGAAGCCGTCTATCAAGGTGATGATTTTTACTTTCTGTCCATTGGAATACTTAGGATCTAACATATCAATATTATGTAGGCATTAAAATATTATGTTTCATATCATACAATAATTACTCAAAGCTGGTGTCCTGCCAGGCGTTCCAGTCCACCCGTTTTCTCAGATCTTCCGGCATGAGTTCCGGCCGGAATTTCTCCGTTTTCTCTAGCTCCTGGTTGACCTGCAGGAATAAAAATGGCCTTTCCAGCTTCAAAGGCCTCCAGGGGGCATGGACCACCATCGGCGGTATAAACACGGCGGTTGTCTGCGTAATTACATGCCTTTCCATTTCTTCACCGATGTGGAACTCTATCTCCGCCCCAAGGTCCATGGGGTCATCCGGGTTCGTGCCGATATGAAACAGGAGTTCTGCCTGTTTGTGAACATGTGGGGGGTGCCCTACCTTTAATTCCTCCAGCTCCAGCAAATCTTGGTCCGGCATTATCCAGTGGAGGAAATAGAAATTACTCCCTTTCATCAAGGAATTATCAAAGCGCTGCAGGATATTGCCCAGAAGGAAGTTTTGCTCACCTTCGTATCTGAAAAAGCAATGCCCATACTTATTCTCGGTCATTTTCTTCTCCTCTCACTACTGAAATGGGTTACCCTTTGACCACCGCCGGCGGTCTTTTCATCCGGCGGGCCGGAACCCCCGCCTCGATTATTTCAGTTTCGTCCTCGATGAATCCGTATTCCCGATATAGCTTTCGTTCCCGCTGTATTAATCTATCATTGCTCTTTATTACATTAACCGTTATTTCTTTTCCGGTATCCAGCTTGCTCAACACTGTTTCCAGCATTTTTCCGCCGACTGCCTTAAAATCCGCTTTTCCGCAAACGCCCAGGAAAGTAATCCGGTTGTTCTTGCGGGAGTAGGCCGCAATCCCGGCGCATTTTTCGGTGGCGCTATCGACGACCATCAAGGCCTCGTTCTTCTTTATCTTGGCCTTCATGTAGTCGTCAAATCCCCGGTAAAAGACGGATATATCCGGTATCAACTCAGCGATTGCTTGGTCGCCTTCATGTGCCAGGGCAAGCCAGGTGGGTATATCATCCTTGGTCATCAGCCTTGTATACATAATTATCCTTTCACCACTGCTATCGGTCTGGTTCTGGCTACTTTTTTAGAAATTCCGGCGCCGTGGGCTACATTAACCACCGACTCAACGTCTTTATAAGCTTCCGGGGCTTCCTCAGCCAGTCCCGACAGGCTACCCGTTCTCACTTCGATACCGCGCTTTTTTAACCGTTCCAGCACGTCTCTACCGTTGAGCTGCTTCTTCATCGCCGAACGACTCTGCAGACGGCCGGCACCGTGGCAGGTGGAGCCAAAGGTATCTTTCATGGCCGTGTCAGTGCCAACCATGATATAGGACAGCCTCCCCATATCCCCGGGAATGAGAATCGGCTGACCTACCGTCCGGTATTTCTCCGGCAGGTCGGGGTGGCCGGGCGGGAAAGCGCGCGTGGCCCCCTTGCGGTGGACGCAGAGCTGCTCGTTCAGGCCGTTGACTTCTTGTTCCTCAATCTTGGCGATATTGTGGGTAACGTCGTAAATCAGCTCCAATCCGGCGTCTCTTTCGCTAACGCCCATCACCCGGCAGAAAGCCTCGCGTACCCAGTGGGTGATGCACTGGCGGTTAGCCCAGGCGTAGTTGGCGGCGCAGCGCATGGCGGTGAGGTAATGCTTCCCTTCCGGCGAGTTCACCGGCGCGCAGGCAAGTTGGCGGTCCGGAACCCGGATGCCGTACTTCTGCATCGCCTTGACCATCACCTTGATATAGTCGTCGGCCACCTGGTGGCCCAGTCCCCGCGAGCCGCAGTGGACATAGAGCACCACCTGTCCGGCAGCGTCAATGCCCATCGTCCTGGCTATATCCGGCTCGTATATTTCATCGATGACGCCCACTTCCAGGAAGTGATTACCGGAACCGAGGGTGCCTACCTGGGGAGTCCCGCGTTCTTTGGCTCTCGGGCTAACGCGGTCGGGATCTGTGTCTTTTATCTCGCCGTTTTCTTCGGTAGTTTGCAGGTCTTCCGGCCGGCCGTACCCCTTTTCCACCGCCCACCGCGAGCCCTTGGCCAGGACTTCACTGATTTCCCTGGCACCGAGTTTTATCTTACCGCGCGAGCCCACTCCGGAGGGCACGGCGTTATAAAGGGCATCGGCGAGTTCCTTTATTTTTGGTGCCACCTCTTCCCGGGTCAGGTTGGTGCGCATGATACGCACGCCGCAGTTAATATCGAAGCCCACCCCACCCGGTGAGACCACGCCATCGTTGACTCTCATTGACGCCACCCCGCCGATGGCGAACCCGTAGCCCCAGTGGATATCCGGCATAGCCAGGGAGTAGCCGACGATTCCGGGCAGAAAAGCGACGTTGGCCACCTGCTCCAGCGCCTGGTCGGCGATGATTTGCTTGAGCATACCTTCATCGGCGTAGATAAGGCCGGGCACGCGCATGCCCTCTTTATAGCTCTCGGGGATACGCCAGCGGTATTCGTCTACCTTTTCCAGCTTGCCGCCCCATTTAGACACGACCGCACCTCCTAGACATCGAAGATAACCCGAACGCAGTTCTTCTCCCGGTCCACTTCCATCTGGTGGTAGGTTGCCGATTTTACCCCCATCTCAAGGCTGTGCCGGGAAGAATCATACTGTTCACCGTAACACATCGCTGTCAGGTGAGTATCCTCAAAATCAGTTACATCGAATCGCTTGAAAAGAAGCATCTCCACGTCGAAGTAGTAAAGCAGGCTGTTCAACCATTCGAAAAGCAGTCCCTCGATATCATCGGCGTTGACCTCGACCCGCCGTGATTCCTTTTCCACGACATTTCCCAGCTCGGCCATGATGGAAAACATACCTACTGCCGCATTGGCGAAAGCCCCGGAAAGTGTTTCTCCGCAGGCTTTCACGCCGATATCGGCGGTATGTTCTATCAACTCATATTTCTTCATCATAGATTAAAATTATTATCTCTAATTGAACCCATGTCAAGTGTGTTGCCGTATATGCTATAATCAGTTCGATTATGAAGGCAGCCGATTCCGATTTTTTCAACACTCTATTAGAGCATGCCGATAGGCCACCAATATACCAGTCCGGCGAAGCGCTATTCTGGGATGACCCGCATATCTCAAAAGGAATGCTGTCGGCGCACCTGAACCCCGATAACGACCTTGCCAGCCGGAAACACGCCACTATCGATAGAGAGGTAGAACACCTGGTATCATCGGGCATTCTGAAAGCAGGTGACCGTCTGCTGGACCTCGGCTGCGGTCCGGGACTGTATTCCCGCCGGCTGGCCGCACGTGGCCTGAAGGTAACCGGCGTCGATATCTCGGAGCGTTCGCTGAATTACGCAATTGCGCAATCGAAAGAGGAAGGACTCGATATCGAATTCCGGCG
>Ga0315550_1002460_pt1 | contig 11339 bp, 14 predicted proteins | sample SalMarSW160190MG_2_FD_203100 | JGI IMG/M metagenome (GOLD analysis project Ga0315550, IMG submission 203100) | Salt marsh sediment microbial communities from the Plum Island Ecosystem LTER, Massachusetts, United States - Salt Marsh Sediment SW1601-90 ... | reverse complement strand
ACGATACCATGGTCGCCGCCACCGGCGCGTGGCAGGAGACGGTGGCCGGCGTCCGCAACACCGTCGCCGCCGGGCTGTACACGACGACGAACACCACGCTGACGCGGGAGAACGTCCCCATCATCGAGGACACGGTGACCTTCATCGCCGACCTGGGGGTGGACTCTTTCGCCTGCAACAGCTTGATCTACGCCGGGCGAGGGCGCACGGTGGGTACCGGCTTTCGCGAGGGGGAGCTGGGCCCCGTGCTGGAGCGCGTGCGCGAGGCCGCCGACCGCCACGGCCTGCGCCTGATCTGGTACACGCCCACGCAGTACTGCGCCTTTTCGCCGCTGCAGCTCAACCTGGGGGTCAAGGCGTGCACGGCGGCATGGTATAATATGTGCGTCGAGCCGGACGGGGCCGTCATCCCCTGCCAGAGCTACTACGAGCCGCTGGGGCACATCCTGCGCGACAAGTGGGATGCCATCTGGAACCACGACCTGGCGGTGAGCCTGCGCGAGCGGCGATACGCCCCGGCCAAGTGCCACGACTGTCCAGAGTTCCCGATCTGCGGCGGGGGATGTCCTTTGTATCTCAAACACAACGAATTGCAATAGCCATGCCAACCAACCTACTACCGGATTATTACAGACTGGAGGAGCTATACCGCGAGGCCCAGACCAACGAGGAAAAGATCCGCTACCTCGAAGAGATGATGGCCATCGTCCCCAAGCACAAGGGGACGGACCACCTGCGGGCCGACCTGCGCCGCAAGCTGGCCAAACTCAAAGAGGCCTCCGAGGCCAAGAAGGGCACCAGCCGGCAGGTCTCTCCATTCCACATCGATAAAGAGGGCGCGGGGCAGGTCGTGCTCATCGGCCCGACGAACGCGGGAAAATCCGCCCTGGTGGCCACCCTGACCAACGCCACACCCGACGTCGCCGAGTACGCCTTCACCACGTGGACGCCCACGCCCGGCATGATGGAGGCCGGAAACGTCCAGATTCAACTGATCGACACGCCGTCGCTGGATAGGGAACACATGGAGGGAGAGCTGCTCAACCTGATCCGCCGGGCCGACCTGCTCCTGCTGGTCGTGGACCTGCAGGCGTTCCCCATCGAGCAGATCGAGTCCACCATCGCCTTCCTGGAAGAGCACCGGATCGCGCCGCTGCGCCGGCAGGAGCGGTATGCGGGAGAACGAGGGTTCATCTTTATCCCGCTGCTCGTAATGGTCAACAAGTGCGACGACGAGAGCGCAGACGAGGATTTCGAGGTGCTGTGCGAGCTGTTGGAGGAGGATTGGCCCCTGATCCCGGTCTCGGCAGCCACGGGCCGCAATTTCGATCAACTGAAGCAGGCTGTCTTCGAGCGGCTGGAGATCATGCGCGTCTACGCCAAGCCCCCGGGGAAGGAAGCCGACCTGAGCCGGCCTTTTGTGCTGAAGAAAGGCAGCACCGTGGAAGAGTTCGCCGGCAAGGTGCACAAGGATTTTCTCGAGAACCTCAAATCCGCCCGCGTGTGGGGCAGCGCCATCCACGACGGGCTGATGGTCAGCCGCGATCACGTGCTGCAGGATGGGGACGTGGTAGAGTTGCGCATCTAGTCGTAGGGGCAAATTGGCAATTCGCCCCACAAGGAGGCAAACACATGAAAGACACCATCACCCGCAAGGAGGCCTGGAATTTGATCCAGGAATACGGCGCCACGGAAAACCACGTGCGCCACATGCTGGCCGTCGAGGCGGCCATGCGCGCCTACGCCCGCCGCTTTGGAGAGGACGAGGAGCTGTGGGGCGCAGTGGGCCTGGTACACGATTTCGAGTACGACCGCTTCCCCGATGAACACCCCTTCGCCGGCGGGCGCATCCTGCGCGAGAAGGGCTACTCGGATGGAATCGTCAACGCCGTGCTCTCCCACGGCGAGACCGGCGTCCCCCGCGACACGCCGATGGCCCAGGCACTGTACGCCGTCGACGAACTGACCGGCCTGCTGGTCGCCGTCACCCTCGTCCGCCCGTCCAAGGACATCCGCGACGTCAAGATCAAGTCGGTGAAAAAGAAGTGGAAGGACAAGGCCTTCGCCGCGGCGGTCAACCGGGAGGAGGTCGCCAAAGGCGCCGAGGAGCTGGGCGTCGAGCTGTGGGAGCACGTCGCCATCGTGCTGGAAGCGATGCAGTCCATCGCTGAGGATATTGGCCTGGACGGGCAACTCGCACAATCCTGAACGCACGAGAGGTAAAGAAATGGATATCGACCCCGAACTGCGCGAGAAACTGCTGACCTATCAGCGAAACGAGATCACCGAACATCACATCTACAAGCGGCTGGCAGCAGCGATCAAGACACCGGAGAACCGGGAAATCTTGGAGAACATCGCGGATGATGAACTGCGCCACTATCACGAGTGGAAGGCCTACACCCGGCAGGACGTGAAACCCAACCGGTTCATGATCGGAAAGTACTATTGGATCAGCCGCGTGTTTGGATTTACGTTTGGCATCAAGCTGATGGAAAGAGGCGAGGAGAGCGCCCAGGAGAACTATAAGACATTGTACGGAACCATCCCAGAGGCCGAGGCCATCGCCCGGGATGAGAACGAACACGAGGAAGCATTGCTCGCTCTTCTGGACGAAGAACGGTTGCGCTACATCGGCTCCATCGTATTGGGGTTGAACGACGCGCTGGTCGAACTGACCGGCGCGCTGGCCGGGCTCACGCTGGCGCTGCAAGATACCAAGCTGATCGCCCTGACCGGCTCGGTCACAGGGATAGCCGCCGCGCTGTCGATGGGCACGTCGGAGTATCTTTCTACAAAGTCGGAGGAAGTCGATAGAAACCCGATGAAGGCAGCGATCTACACCGGCAGCACGTACATCGTGACGGTGATCCTCCTCATCCTGCCCTATCTGCTGCTGGAGAACTATTACGTCTGCCTGGCGTGCACCCTGGCTGCCGCCGTCGCCGTTATCGCTTTGTTCAACTACTACATCTCTGTTGCCCAGGACGCGCCGTTCAGGCGCCGCTTCCTCGAGATGACGGGGCTCAGCCTGGGGGTAGCGGCGCTGAGCTTTGTGATCGGCTTTCTCATCCGCACGTTCCTGGGAATCGACGTATAAGGGGCAAGGGAGACCCCATTAAGCGCGGGGCCTCCCTGCGCAAAGCCCGGACTATCTCAAGAACTTGGACACGAAGGGCGAAGTTTCACCCCTACGCATAAAGTGCCCGGATGGCCCCTCTCCCAGAAACTCGGAGAACCACGACTCGTGCTCGACTTCCTCGTTTAGGATAGCCAGCGCCAGATCGTAGGTGCGATGGTCCTTGCCCGCGGTCAGACTGCATATCTGGGAATACCCCTCCACCGCGCATCTTTCCGCGTTCACCAGGACGGTCAGCATGGCCTCGACGTCCCTCGGATCAGCAGGCAAAGAGGCCGGCGGGCACGCGGACATATCGTGAAACACCTTCATGTCCTTGGGCAACTCCCCGCCCAGCTCGTAGATGCGGGGCACCAGAGCCTCAAAGTGATTTCGATCCTCAATCCTGGCGACCTCGGCAATCTCCTTGATGCCTTCTCCGTCCAGTCCGATCAGATTCACCCGCAGGATCGTGTAATAGTAATAGGTGGTGAGCTCGGCCGCAGCGTTCTTGACCAAAAGGTCCAACAGATGCTCAACATCTATGCCTGCTTTTTCCACCATTTTTCGTGCAACCTTAGCCATTGGTCTTGCTCCTTTCATTGATCATGTGTGAATTTGACAAACCGACTATTTGAATTTGCGCATCCTGCCTCATCAATAGACACCACCCCCTATACTTGATCTCTATAGATAATGACTTTCCACAAATGGCAAAAAAAGAGACACTCTTATCCCGCGCTCGCAAGCTCCTATCCATCGCGCTGGCACTCGGGGCAAACGCCATAAAAGTCGAGCCGGTGACCAACGATCTTGTAACCCGAAAGCCCAGCTACCTCCTGCTGCAAATTCTGGACCAAACTCACCTCAGGATCCATAATTCGACGGCAGCGAATGCAAATAAGATGAGGATGAGGATAGGGCTTGTTACCGTCATACCGATTATCATCATCGCTGAAACCGAGCTCCAGCACCTCCCCCATATCCTTCAAGAGGGCCAGTGTTTTGTAGACAGTAGCGGGGCTGGTCGTAGGGAACTGCTCCTTGATCCGCTCATATAGATGAGATGCACTTGGATGTCCCTCGCTCACTGCGATGAGGCGAAGCAGCGCTACGCGCTGAGGCGTCAGGCGATGCCCGCCCTCTCGAAGCCTGGTTACCAGTTCGTCAAACCTATCCTGTGAGTTAGCCATTGCAATAATTAAAGTCTATAGAAAACCATTATCTACAAAAAGAATACCACGTTTATTCAAATTTGTCAAGTTGAGCCCTCACAATATTCCACAGCCTATCAAAACCCCCATGACCATGAACGCCACGGCGGATACGTTCAGCAACCCCCGTTGGGGAATCAACCGGCACAATCCCTCTCCGCCGACGACGGCCAGCCCGGTCACCGCCGTCAGCGCCAACCCGCCCCCGGCGAACACCAACCAGGGCGTGCTCTTGGTGGCCCTACTGAGCACGGCCAACTGGGTCTTGTCGCCCAGTTCGGTGACGAACAGCAGCCCGAACGTCCCGGCAAGCGCCTGCCAACTCCTGACCAGGGGCGAAGCACTTGACGCCTCGCCGTCCTCCGAACACGCGCCTCCGGAATCCCCACCCGCGTCCCTGGCAGCCTCGCGCGCGACGAAAACGCCCATCGCCACAAAAGCCGCCGCCGCGACCCAGTGCAAGACCGCCGGTGGCACGAGTTGACTCACCAACTGCCCTCCCGCAGCCCCCAGTGCCGTCACCGCCACCAAGGCCAGGCTGGCCCCCAAAAAGACGGCCCACGGGCGGCGATACTTGCACGTCTGTGCCAGGACGGCCAACTGCGTCTTGTCACCCAACTCGGCCACAAGAACCAATCCAAAGCTCGTCAGCAAAGCGTTCCAATCCATAATAACTGCGAATTGTGCCAGATTCGCCCGGATTGACAATCCTCTTCCCTTATGTACAATATGACCCCGGTCATTTTTCCAGAATCACCCGCTCAGCATGGACGAAATCCTTTCACGACGCGAGATCAAGAAACAAGAGACCCGCCAGCGACTGCTGGAGATCGCCCTGGGGCTGTTCCGCAAACAGGGCTACGACGCCACCCCCGTCGAGCAGATTACTCAAGCTGCCGGCATCGCCAAGGGCACCTTTTTCAACTATTTTGAGACCAAAGAGGCGATCCTGCCCGCCCTGGCCGAGTGGCGGCTTCAGCAATTGGGGCAAGCGCTCACACCGGCGCGGGACATGCCCGCCAGCCCGGTCGCCCGCATCAAGATGGCCCTGTGTCTGGTGGCCGAGGACCCACTGACCGATCCTCTGCTGGCCCAACGGCTTTTCGCGGCGATGCGGCAAAAAGAAAACAAACGCATCGGCACTGTGTTCATCCAATTCCTGGTTGAGCAAGTGCGCCTGGCTCAAGCAGCCGGCGAGATTCGCGCCGGCATAGACGCGCATTACCTGGGAGCCATGATCCACGCTTTGTTTTTCCAGCACATGCTGATGTGGTATCAGGGCTACCGCCCCAACCCGCTCCCAACAATGCTGGCCCAGGCAGTCGACCTGTTCCTGAATGGCGTAGCCGGCCCTGAATGGGAAGCGAGGACATAACTCATTTCACGGTGTCAGCGTACGTCACGCAGTATCCACGTATCTCTCGCACGTCACTTTTTGCAAACGCTCACAAAATCGCTTGACAAAAACCCGCACAATGTGGTAAAATAGCTTCGCAAGCGTTCACAAAGTGCGTTTTGACGCACAAAATGGGCAGAAACCCGTCTTTTGTGAACGTTTTCAAGCCGCAGCCCAATCCCAAGACTTTCTCCGTCGTCAGATAGAATCAGGCTAACGTTCATCTGCCAAAGAAATCCTTATGAAAAGCTCCAACAACGTGACTATCATAGACGTCGCGCGCGAAGCTGGCGTTTCCTATACCACGGTTTCCCGAGTGCTCAACAACAAAGGAAGCGTCAAGGCAGAGACGCGAAAGCGCGTTTTGCTGGCAATGACGCGCCTTGGTTACGTCGTAGACCAACGCGCGCGAAGTCTGGCGGGCGGGCACTCCCAAGTGATCGGACTGCTCGTCCACGACGTGGGTACCAGCTACATCGGAGAAATCATACGCGGCGTCGATGCAGAAGTGGCATCTGCCCAATACGACCTTTTGCTCTACACCACCCACCGGCGCAAGACAAAGGAATCCGCTTATGTGATCACGCTCACCCGTGGCATGGCGGATGGATTGCTCCTCGTGCTGCCCCGCGATCCGGGGGCTTATCTGGAGACGCTGCGTCAACATCGCTTTCCCCACGTCCTGATCGATCACCGGGGTGGAGACGAAGAGGCCCCTGCCGTCGCAGCCGCAAATTGGCAAGGCGCATACGAGGCCACAGAATACCTAATCGAACTGGGGCATCGACGTATCGGGTTCATCACCGGCGCGATGGATCAGATATGCGCCCAAGATCGTTTGGCGGGTTATGAAACCGCACTAGCAGATCACGGGATCGCCTTCGACGCGGGACTGGTGTACAGGGGAGACTTTTTCCAACCTTTGGGCTACGCCGGGGCCAGCGTCCTGCTGGAGCTACCCCACCCCCCTACCGCCATCTTTGCCTCCAACGACGTATCGGCTTTTGGCGTAATGGAGGCCGTACGCGAGCACGGCCTGCGCATTCCCAATGATGTATCAGTCTTGGGGTTTGACGACATTCCACAAGCGGCTCACGTCCACCCTCCCCTAACCACAGTACGACAGCCCTTGGAAGAGATGGGCCGCCAAGCAACGTGTATGTTGCTCGAACACATCAAAGACCCACTGCGCCCGCCCAAACGCGTGGAACTGCCAACGGAACTCGTATTGCGGCAATCATGCTGCGTCGAGAAATCAAAGACAGGAGGTGGCGTATAAAACTTTTGGTAAGCTAGACGGAACAAAAAAGTCGTTCGATCAATCTCTATCTGTAGTAGTCTTCCCCGTTTTGGGTAAAGGCTCGCGTCTCGATCGCTCCCATCTTGGAATCGCCAATGTAAAGCAGGCCTTTCTGCCCCAATCCATCTCGGACCCGCTTGATGGCTGGAATGTACAATGGATCATCCGCTCGGTTGCCAGAGACCACATCCGTCGCCACCGGCACGCCCAGCGGGTCCAGCGCCGACAACACCACCTTGACTTGAGGCAAGTCCGGCCGGTGATCCTTGCTGTAGCCAAACTGGAACAGCCCCTCCGAACTAGCCAGTATCCACTGCACGTGGTCGTATCGATCCGTACCTGTCTTCCCTGCAACGCATATACCCGAAGCAAGTTCCGATTCAAGCGGCTCTCGAAATCAGCCCATTGCCCATCATCGCTCAAGGTGCGCAAGACGATGGAGAGCCGATCGTCGCTAAAGTCCAGGGCCCGCACCGGCTGGCCCGTGCAAGTGCTCAGTGTCATCTTTTGCCTGGCTGCCCAGGGTTGAGCGTGATTCATTCGATGATCCGCCTCAGACAAGATGTGAGTCAACCAACCGGCTGCTACCCAGCCAAAGCTGAGCCCTTGCCATCTGCCATGGACGGCAAAGCTCTCTTCCAGCAGTTTTGGGATTCCCATTCGTTCCTGGTGCGCCATCAGCAGCGGCGTGTCATCTACTCGTTCAGTCGTTATGGTAAGTTCCTCAGTCATATCGGAAGCTTACCGCAATTTCCTAAACTCGTCTAGTTTTTAGCGAACCATGAGTACTAATGCTCAACATTTCCTGAATTTCATCTCTCGACAGCAGTCCCTGGCAGTAGCCGTGGAGCGGCATTTTGACTTGGTCGTCTGTGAATTGCTTGTGCAACTGGGCCATTTTCCTCCTGATCGTAGAATTGATGTGGAAGAACCCTAGCATGACCAGTGCACTTTTAAACTGAAAGCGTTCACACAATTGCTTGACAAAGCTCTCCATGATGTGGTAAAATATCAACGCAAGCGTTCACATACCGCGTTTCAACGCGAAGTAACCGCGAAAAAATCGCCTTTTGTGAGCGCTTGCAAGCCAAAGCCCGTTCCTAAAAAGCTCCCCATCGTTCCGATAAGGCACAAAAAGCAAACGTTTACATTTACCAAAGGAGGTGTCCTATTTGAGTCAATGACTAATAATTCCCCCATCCTTAAGTGATGATGTCATCGAAATACACTGTTGTAACTTTGTTTTTTGAATGCTCTCAAATGGAGGAGAGACAAATGGAAAAGAAACGATTGAATCGTCGTGAGTTTTTGCAGCTTGCCGGTTTGTCTGGCGCGGCTTTGATTTTGTCAGCTTGTTGCCCTGAGACGGAGCCGACGGAAAAAGAGGTCATAGTGACGCAGATCATCGAGAAGGAAGGGGAGACGGTAGTCATAACCGCCATGCCGGAGGCGCCAGTCAGTGACGTGCCTTCCGGTGAGCCAACCCCGTTCCTGTTCTGGTTCCAGGCCGAGAATCACGAGCCTGAATACTCAAAGCGCGTTGACGAATTAAATGAGAAGTTTAACATCGATCTCACTTATGAGATCATGTCCCGCGATGCGATGACCCAGAAGTTCCCGGCTACACTGATGGCCGGCAGCGGTTTTCCTGACATCATCGAGCAAAACGCGGATGACGTTGTCGGGTTCTTGAAGGGGGATGACAGCATCATTCCTTTTGTCGACCTGAAGCCCGGGCTGGATGCCAGCCCTTATGCCGACAAAGTGCTGACGAGCCGTTTTGACCGCTATAGCAAAGGTGGTAAGTATTACGGCGCGCCCCACGATGTGCATCCTGTGGTGATGCTTTATCACGATAGAGCGTGGAAGGAATACGGCTACGATCTCTCGACCATAAACACTTATGCCGAATTCTTGGATGCTGCCAAAGACGTTGCTGACCAGACTGGCATGGAGATGCCAGACGGCCGGCCCATTGGCGTCATCATGGACTGCCTAAGCTGCACCAACCTGCCGGGCCGCATGATGGACTTGGGGATCTGGTGGACGGACGAGAATGGTGATCCAAGGCTGAATGACCCGGCTTTTAAAGAGGCCGCCGCCGACTGGATGCGCTTCTCCGATTATTGGATGAACATCGACTGGGGCAACCAGGTTGCCATGGTCAAGGAGGGGCAGGTTTTGACGCAGTTCTGCCCCGACTGGCTGTACGGCATTCACTTCCAGGGCACGGCCGAGGATACGGAGTGGCTGGCCGATTCCCCCATGCGGATGACGAGCATGCCGGGTATGACGGCAGATGCCCCACGCACCACCTCCTGGGGTGGCACCAGCGCTTCAGTCCCCAAGCTATCCCCCATCGTCGACCTAGCGGTCGACGTCCTGATGTACCTGTACTTTGAAGATGGCGAGGGCCAAATGGCGGACCGATTTGTGGAGACTGGCATTTTGCCGCCCATGAAATCGGCCTGGGAAGCTGATGTGTTCCACGAACCCAAAGAGTATCTTGGCGGGCAAGTTGCCGGTGAGATCTTCATCGACGCGGCCAACCGACTGCCCAGCTACTCGGAGCAGTGGACGACACAGCTTGTCACAAGCGCCTGGGGCAGCCAATTTGCCTCAGCGTGGGCCGGGGAGATCTCCCTTGACGAGGCCATCGACGCGGCCTACGAACAGGCTATTGCGGACATCGAGCAGAACGCGTTCTGATCGAAGACAGGGTGTACGTCTGCCCCTGTTGTATGACTTGACGAATGTACCGGGGGAGTGGGGAGTTGCTCCCCCGGTAATTTTGTGTATAGTATATAGAAACCCTTTAAAGGATGCTGAACTACGATGGTAGCGCCAGCTTTGTCAACACAACAATCTGGGGTTCGCTCAAAAACAGGACTCTTTCGTCTGCGGGCCATTGTAACAACCGTAGTGGCGGCCGCCCTTGCGATTGTATTTATCTGGCCCTTTTTGTGTATTGTGGGGATGACTTTCAACAAAATCGATGCGGTGATGAATCCTCTCACACCCATTCCGGGCAAATTCAGCACACAACTCTACCAGTTAATGTTCAGTGAACAGTTCCATTTCCAGGACTATATTCTGAATTCAGTCCTGGTAGCCTTCAGTACTACAGTGCTCAGCGCTCTCGCTTCCACCCTATCCGGCTATGCTTTGGCCAAATTGAAATTCCCCGGACGCGATCTCTTGTTCTCAATCATCATTGGTATTATGCTGTTGCCCACCGCGACGATGTTGGTGCCGCAGTTTGTGGTGATGAAAGAGCTGGGTCTGGTTAACAATTATTGGGGCTTGATTTTGCCCGGTGTCGGTGGGGGCGCTTTTGGTATTTTTCTGATGCGCCAGTTTATGCTCAACATTCCCACCGAAATGCTGGAGGCGGCGCGAATGGATGGCGCGAACGAGTTCGCACTGTTTTTCAGAATTGTGCTGCCAAATGCCAGCGCCGGTATTGGCGTAATCGCAACGCTCTCGCTGCGGGGTAGCTGGAACGCGCTCTTGTGGCCGCAACTCATCGTCACAGACCCTCAGCGACAGCTCTTGATGCCGGCCATAGCGCTGCACAACAAGCTGATGGGCCACGCTTATTCGCTGCCCGTCGTCCGGACAGCTGCGCTTGTCGCTGCGATGGTTCCCTTGTTCTTGTATGCCTACAGCCAACGCCACTTCGTTTCAACCTTGGCGGGGGCCATCAAGGGCTGAACACCCAAAAGTTTTTCAAAGCTTTGTAACTCGCTATTCATAGTCTGCTATTTTGAAGGAGGTTCCGATGGCAAATATCGCTGTTGCACAGCCAGCAAAAAAGCGCTCTCCGATTATAGAATTTTTCTCCGATCAGACGAAGTGGACCCCCTATCTGTTTGTCGCGCCGTTCTTCATTACGTTTGCAATTTTTACCCTCTATCCTATGTTGCGCGCCGTCGTTATGGGATTCCAAAAGTCTTTAGGTTACACTGGTCAATGGGAATGGGTAGGGTTGGCCAACTATATCGAGGCGTTAGCTGATGATTCACGCATGCGTACCGCGCTCGTAAACTTTGTCTACTTCACCCTGGGAAGCTTGCTCACCCAATTGCCCTGTGCTTTCTTGTTGGCTTTGCTCTTGACCTCGCCTCCGCTCAAGGCAAAGGGCCTGTGGCGCACCTTGTTCTTTATCCCCGCAGTCCTCCCTGGTGTCACCATGGGGGTCATCGGTCTCTGGTTCTTCAGCAAGACCCATGGCTTTGCCAACGCGCTCGTTGTAGCCTTTGGCGGTGAGCGTGTGGATTGGGGAGGTTTTACGTACTACATCATGCCCCG
>Ga0315550_1002458_pt1 | contig 11343 bp, 7 predicted proteins | sample SalMarSW160190MG_2_FD_203100 | JGI IMG/M metagenome (GOLD analysis project Ga0315550, IMG submission 203100) | Salt marsh sediment microbial communities from the Plum Island Ecosystem LTER, Massachusetts, United States - Salt Marsh Sediment SW1601-90 ... | reverse complement strand
CATCCGGTATAATAAGGTTCAAAATTAATAGCAGGGTAAGCCGGTGTCAGCTTAAACAAAGTATCAAGCATGGCTGAAACACGATGATCACGAGGATTATTACCCACGCTGTGCATTGTAAGCCACGGACAATCCTGTCCATGACCGAATTGCGTGTAGGTTGAGTTGTTTATGAGTGTAGTATGTGGTTGTCCAAAAGGCATCGGCCCGAACTTCTTTAAGTGATATGTCAGGGCTTCATTGAATTCATCAGCTGTTAGACTGTATTCTTTTGGAATCCAGTCGAGATGAATGCCGCTGAAAAGAATATTATAAGCCCCATATCTTGAAATAAGATATTGAATATATCTCGAGTATGATTCATTAAAATCAAAGTATGCTTTCCAGGCAGGACAATTATCCCGTCTTACACTCTCAAGTAAGGGTACAAATCCCTGTTCGGAGAGATATTTCATCTTTCTGTCAAGACTTTGGAAATATCCCGGGATTATTCTGTCAAAATCTGCCACTCCCTTATGTAGTCGAGACATCTCGAAAGGTTTGTTCCCGCTTTCATCCCGCATATCCTTGGAAGTCAACTGCCCGCCTTTAACGAAATAACCGAATTTTTCCCAGGCATTCCTTAAGAATATTCCGTTTGAGTCGGCATAGGTATTTGCATTTTCGTCTGCTTCCCAGTTAGGGAAACAGGCAATCATACTTACAGAATTAAATCCCTGCTTTTTCCTGTATGTCACAGCATCTTCAAAGCCAATTCCGGGACCTGGTTCGTAGTTATCCGGTGAGACTGCATTTCTGAAAGGCAATCGCCATGTCGTGCCTGCAAGCCAGGTGTCGCCGATCAGAAAAAACGGAGTCCCATCAGCATACTGAAGGGAATGGCCATTTTTTGACGGCCTTATAAAACCGTGACGATTAGGATTCTGTGCTATCTCATTTTTCGACCATCCGATAGCTTCAAACTCACCATGTTTATTGTTCAGGCCATTATCATCAGGCTGATTCGAAGAACTTTGCCAGTGCCACTTGCCAGGTTTTGCGGCAATTATTCTTACCTTAAAAATATTGCCTCCATCCCAGAAGCCATAAATACGCTTCGAAAAATCGGGACCTTCCAACTCCACCCAGCAGGTAATATCGGTGTAATAGTTACTGTATCCCTTTTCTGCCAGAAGTGTTATCTCATACATCTCCCAGGTATGCAGTTTTTCATCATTACCGGTATTTCTGATGCAGGATATGCCGGTAATTGAAAAAACACACAAAACTGATATAAGAAGCCTGTTGTAAAGTTTATTATTCATAATATAAGTTTTTATCTGTTCATATACTCTTCTGCAGGTTTTGATGTCTCATGATAAAGTTAAGCATTCTCAGGAGACTTTTCTAATTAATCATAATACGCAGTCATTCTCAAAAAAATCCCCGCATTTTAAGTGCAGGGATTTTTTTAACAATAAATATCACTCTTATTTAAACAGTCTGGGAGCAAAATCATTTAGGGCTCTGCGCCATGTGAGCCATTCGTGGGCAGTACCCTGGGATTCGTGGAAAACAATGTGCCTGATGCCATGAGCCTTGAGGGCTTCAACCGTTTCCTTGGGACTGCGTTCTTCGGTACCAGTGCTGATGAACAGCAGGTTCATCTGTTTGTCGAAAGCAGCAGCGTCTTTGAAGACACCGTTGAAAGCGGTTTCAACCGAAGGGGTTTCACCGCCCATTGGGCCCATTCTGCCCATGAAGAATCCGCTGAACGTACCTATCCAGGCAAATTTATCCATATTATTAAAAACAGTAGTAGTGGTCTGCATGCCACCTCTTGACAATCCGGCCATGGCTCGGTTCTGCCTGTCGGCCTTGGTACGGAAGGTCTTGTCGATGAAAGGTATCAGGTCCTTAACGTAGACCTGGGTTACATCGCTCATGGGAGCCATGCGTACATCGGAGTTGGCCTTGAAATCGCCGCAGTCCATCACTACGATCATGGGAACAGCTTTACCGGATACTATCAATCCATCCATGATGTTACCCATGTGTCCCTGGTTGGACCAGCCGTTTTCATCCTCACCCCAACCGTGAAGCAGGTACAGTACAGGATATTTCTTACTGGGATTCTGCTCGTATTCAGCAGGAATATAAATATTGCAATGACGTTCCATACCATTAATTTCCGACCAATAGTAAATGGAACGAATTTGTCCATGAGGAATGTTTTTATTAAACCTGTAATAATCCCCTTCAGGCCCTTCGGGAATTTCTATTCCTGATGATTCCCAGTTACTGCCGAAAAAGGCTTCTGTATTCCGATCCATAACAGGGACTCCGTCAATTGCGATGGCATAGTAATGAAAGCCAACTACCAGCGGATCAGTGGTAATCCACCAAACGCCACTTGTATCTTTTTTCATGTCGTGATTTCCACCCAACTGCAGTTGAACAGATTTTGCATCAGGAGCTACAACTCTGAATATGGCCTGACGCGTCTGCACATTAACAGCCGGATATTGTGATATAAAAATATTGGTTGATGCAGGTTTATATCCTTCCGGCGGTGGTTCTACCTGCGGAGCACGCATTCCTGGCTGGGCTGATGCTAAACCACAAATCAAAATTGCGATTACAATAAAAATAACTTTTTTCATAATTTGAAATTTAATAGGTTTAACGGAAAATTTATAAAATCTTTGTTGATTACGGGTTATATTTCTGTCCAAGTACCAGTTTATCACCTGAATCATCTATCTCATATAGTTGCGGTTTACGGGGTCCGTTCCCTTCGGAATGGTGGATAATAAATAAACGTTTGCCTTCAAAGGTTGTGAACAACATTCCATGACCTGAATTATCGCCTTTGAAAGCCTCTTGTTCCTGTATCCATGGACCTCTGATGCTTCCGGATGTGGAATAAGCTATACCTTGTGCATAACGGTGAGCTCCCCAGCTTGACCATAACATACCCAGTTTACCGGTTTGTGTCTTGAAAAGTTGGGGTCCGTCGGTAACCCATCCCGGCATCTTCAAACCAAAGGTGGCTTCACCGATGCTATTCATCTCTTTGGACCATGCAGCCTCACTGGCACGGAATATGGTTGTTGGTTCAGCAGTTCGATGAGTCAGATCCTTTGAAAGGGGCATGTAAGCCATAGTCCCATCGATTAATTGGGTCCACTCATGAACGAATACCATATAGGTAGTGTCGTTCTCTTCATAGAGTGTACCATCAATGATATCCCAGTTTTCCGGACCAAGGCAAAAATCATGGTCTGCTACCAAAGGTTTGTAAGGACCTTCGGGAGAATCGGCCACTAAAAGCTGTGTCTGGTTAGTTGGCACATTGTAACGGCGCGGAATATTTTCAATCAAGTTACTGTGGTCGCTCCAGGTTCCGGCATAGTAGTATTTATTCCCAATATAGTGAATCTCGGCAGCTGCAACGAAGAGTCCATCCATCCATGTCCCTGAGAGGTCTATGATTGGATAGGGGCCTGTCCACATCTTCAGGTTTGTACTTTTGTATAGACGGCCACCGGTGCCAGTCAGATAATAGTTATGGGACTTTTCGTCGGGATAGATATAGGGATCGCTCATAGAAAGCTCATCCAGAGAAACCGTCCGGATTTCTGGTTCAGGACGAGGTTGCCGAATTGCCGGCCTCTGTCCACCAGCGCCGACAGCAGGGCGGGGTCCGCCGAAATTATTCTGTCCAGGATTGGCAAGAGGGGCCTGTTCTCCCGGAACAATTTGTTTTTTAACTTCAGTTTGGCTTTGGTTTTGGGCTGTTAGAGTCTGCATTGAATTGCAAGCCACCAGCATCACAATAAACAAGATAACGAACAAAACATAAACATTTTTTTTCATAATTCATCATTTTTATTTTTATAATAAATAATAGAATCAATATCCCGGCATTTGAAATTAATCAATAATTCCTGTTTCTTTGAAATTCACCTGTTTCCTAATTTTTAATATCAAAGTAAGGTAACCTTTTATTTTGTTGATGTTTTTTGGGATAATCCGTATACAACACAATTATTCCAGAATCGCAAAGAACAAAGCGGTTGTAATTTAACACCCCGATATTACGTAAAAGAAAAACACTTTTAACAGACTAATTTAACGTTTTATTGTCAAAAACTTTAAATTCTCATTCAAATTTACACTGATCCAAAAAATATTATCATCCATCTCCCGGTTCATCAATATAACTTGTTAATCAAGTTTATTCTATTTCTCAATAAGTTAATTCCAAATCGGCATATAAATAATAAGAACTACTATTTTTAGCATATATAATTTTAAAACAAGTACTTAACTCTTGATTTTGATGATCATTTTAACTCGGCCACCTATGATCAATATAGTTAGCCCTTCCACTTAATCAAAGAAGAAAACATTAAAAAAAGAAGAAGGAAGTATATCATTCACAGACTGGAACTAATATATGAAACATTTTAAATATCTTTACTTAACAACACCTTGAGGTTTTTTAACAAGCCCGGTGTAATTTGGTTTGAATACATATAACAAAGAGTTCGATTATTGATATGATAATCATATTACTATTTTTTTAAAAGCATGACTAAAATAAAAAAAACTATTCAACCGGCATCATTCAAAATAAATGCCGGGGGCACTGCAACAGCTTATGGAGGTTCAGCATTGCCAGATGTTGTCCGGCAGCGAAGAGCGAAGCTGGAGGCATCGGTAAGGCCTGGAGATATTCCGTCATCGGCGGAAGGCGACCTGGCAATTAAAGATGTCAGGGGCTGGATGCTAAGGGAACCAATATCAAAGAGGGCATATACTGTGATAAAAATCCAGACTGCTTCCGGATTAACTGGTTTTGGAGAGTGTGCACCTTTGTGGCCGGCCGAATATGCAGAGGCAAAGACTATAATACTTGGGAAACCGGTTACATCATTTGATGTTACAGCATCATTATTAGCCAAATGTCCTACAGCGCGTGCAGCATTGAATATAGCAATGCTCGATGTTGTGGGCAAGTTGTGCAAAGCGCCCATATTCCAGGTCCTTGGAGGTCCCACACGTCACAGGGCCCGGGTGCTTGCTCCTATTATGGGTGATACAGATACAGCTTTGATAAGTGCAATGAACAGGGCAAAAAGTGCCGGATATATGGCATTTAAAGTTCCCATAACGCCTGTTGTTTACAGAAACCAGGGACAGGCTTATGTCCAGTCTATTGTAAAAAGAATTGAAGCTCTTCGTGCTGCAGGAGGTCAGGATGTTGATTTTGTTCTTGACGGGTCCAACCTTCTCACACCAGGTGATGCACAGATGATAAGTGCAGCTATAGAAAAATATCACCTATTATGGTTCGATGAGCCGTGTCTTCCTGCCGGACTGGGTGCTTTCAAAAAGATTTCGGGAGGAAGTGTAACCTGTGTCGGTGCAGGTAAAAAAATAACAGAAGGAAGCGAGGTACAGGATCTGTTTAGAGAAGATGCCGTGGATATCATTCGTCCCGACATTGGTTTAAACGGTATTTCGCAGATAAAAAAAATGTCAACAATAGCTGAAGTCAATTACGCTACCGTTGGCCCTAACCATAATGGCGGACCAATAGGAACAGCAGCATCATTGCATCTGGCAGCATCAATTCCAAACTTCTTTATCCAGGAGATATCCTTCCCGGAGGCACAAGAAGATCAGGCCATGAGGCTGGCATTGACCACTGTGCCTGTTGAAGTGATCAAGGAAGGTTTTGCAGTTTTGCCTGTTGGTCCCGGACTGGGGATAAATGTAAATGAGCAAAGTCTTGAAAAATATAAGGAGGTAACATTATGAAAAGAAGAGATTTCTTATATGGGATTGGCGCTACCGGAGCCCTCCTTGCCGGTAATAACTTCCCGGAATCTGACAGCGATTGCGGGTGCGATGCATCACCTTTACAGCAACAGCAGCAGGTATTGTCTGCCCCAAAAACACCATGGCAGCGCGGACAGTTTGATCATGTTCTGTCAAAGGTGAGGATCACTAACCTGAAAGTTTTTGGTGTTTCGATTACTCCTGTATCAGACAGGCCTTATGTATTTGTTAAGCTTGAAACTAATGCCGGTGTAACAGGCTGGGGAGAAGCCACACTTGAAGGAAAGGCAGGTGCTGCTATGGCATGTGTCAATGATATGAAAGATTTTGTTATTGGCAGCGATCCGATGCAGGTAGAACATCACTGGCAGTCTATGTATGTACATGCATTCTACCGTGCCGGTCCTGTAATTGGTTCAGCTATTTCAGGTATTGACCAGGCATTATGGGATATCAGGGGTAAGATACTTGGCTTACCAGTTTATAAACTACTTGGAGGACCGGTTGATCCAAGAGGAGTACGAGGATACTACCATGCAAGGGGAGGTACCAGGGAGGAACTTATTAAATTAAGAGAAACAGCAGAGAGAGATGGAGTCACTGCATTCAAAACAGGATTGCCTGCTCCTGCTTATGAATGGATAGATACACATGCTAAGATAGACAGGGCTATTAAACAACTTCAAATGATACGTGAAGCATTAGGTCCGGATATCGATATAGCATGTGATTTTCATGCCAAAACAAGCCCCAGCGTTGCGTCGATTATTGTCAAAGAGATAGAACCTCTGAATCTCTTGTTTGTAGAGGAATTAACTCCACCTGAAAATAATAAAGCACTGGCCAGGATTGCAAAACGCTCAACGACACCGATTGCCACAGGAGAAAGACTTGTAGCATCATACGGATTCAGGGAGCTCATAGAACAGGGTATTGTAGATATCCTTCAACCAGATGCCAGCCATTGCGGTGGTATAACTGCCCTCTGGAAGATAGGTGCAATGGCAGCTGCTTCAGGCCTTTCGATGGCGCCTCACAACTGTGAAGGTCCGATAGGAGGCCTGGCAGCAATCAATACTGATGCATGTATGCCCAATTTCCTGGTACAGGAGGTCTGCAGTGGAGTTGAACCCGGATTAAATGAAAAAGTTTGGGAAGAATGGTTAGGATTTCCTGCTCAGCGTATGGTAAACGGAAGATTCCCGCTTTCGGAAAAACCGGGTCTTGGCTTCGACCTTAGCGAGGATGCATTTAAGAAATATCCTTTTGGAGGAACAGTACCTATGGGAAGGGTCTTTGCATCGGATGGCTCCGTTTGCGAGTGGTAATTAAGGTTGTATTCTATATATAAATGTTTAAATTAAAGATATTATAATAAGCAGACACCATGTTATTAAACATATAAAACAGGTGTCTGCTTTGTTTTAAAATCCTTTTGTCAGGGTAAGGACTCCGGCCGAAAACGGCGCTACGGTCAAAGTGACGGTATTATTGACAGGAGTGATTTCCTTCTTTTCAACAGAAATAGCATTGGGCGATTCCATAGAATTAGCCGTGCTGAGCGAATCCGGAGCGATAAATTTGTATCCGGCGCCTGTCAGCAACTTCCAATCTCCCTCGATTGTCAGGTCGTAAATATTCTCCGTGGGATTTACTATTTTCACTATGACATTTGCTCCGTTTTCCGAAAGAGTAGTGCTGATACTAATATTCCCTGTTCCCCCGGTAAAGGCAAGACGATATTTCGAAAAATTGTCGTGCCACAGTTTGGTCACGAGGTAATTTGGCGCCACAAAAACTCCTTTATAATCAAAATTTATGAAAGCGTTGTTCCATTCCGGAGCGTCGGTTCGGCGGATAAAGAGCGCCGCAGCCCCCATTTCAACGACCTGACGTTGTTCACATATATTCAAAAATCCTCCGGCAAAAAGACCGGTACGCCAGTCGATACTCTGCAGGTTCCATTCTGAGATATAAAGCTTTATATTCGGATTGGGGCAACTGGCAATCATTCCGGCATACTGATCATACTGAGCAGCCAATCTTGCCGGACCGGTTGCATATCCGTTTTCACCCTCATAATGATGAAGACTCATATAATCAAAATAACTGCCCGAACGATCAAGGAAGTCTTTATCGGTAGTATTCCCAAATCCGCCACAAACAATAATTTTTATATTCGGATCGACTTTACGCATCGCTGTAGAAAATTCTCTTATCGCAGCTTCGTATTTTTCAATTCCGTACTCCCACATCTCGTTGTCTATCTCCCAATACTTTACGTTATACGGTTCCGGGTGTCCGTTAGCTGCCCTTATACTTCCCCATTTTCCAGTGGCCGGTTCGTTACAATAGGCGACCCAGTCGCAGGCTTCCTGTAATATCACAGCATGTTCCGATTCAGGCCTGTCAAACCCGATACGTACGACAATAACCGGTTCAGAATCAATCTGGCGGCAGAGTTGAATAAATTCATCTGTGCCGAAACTATTCTGATCGTAGTTCATCCACATATAATGAGGCCAGCGGATACGCTCTTCCTGAGGACCAACACCCCACTTCCAGCTGTATTGTGCGGCATAGCCACCTCCCGGCCAGCGGAGGTTAGTCGGCGCAAGTTCCCGAACAGCTTTGTAGATGTCAGGTCTGAAACCTCCAAGGTTGATTGCGGAACGCGACATCATACTGACCTGGTCAACCTGAAGGCTGCCTCCTTTTATGCCTATCGCGAGGTCGGCATCACCTTCGAATTGTCCTCCTTCAAGGGAAAATTCATATTTCTTCCAATCCGCACCAGGTTTACCAACAACCTGTGAAGCAATATTTTTGCCCCCGGAAGAAAAAGCGATAGTCAGTTCTGCATTCCCATCGCCCTTTGCCCATATCGTACCTATATATATTTCACCTTTCTTAATTGAGAATGGTCCCTGTGAAATGCCTGAAGTTTCTGTTCCAGCCGTTATCTTCTGCGAGTATTCCATATTTACTGCATTACCTTTCACCATCTCAAATTCACCACTGCTAAAAGATTTCCACTGCGGAGCCACGGGCGGATTCTTAACTACCTCCGGCATGCCTTCCAGAAAAACCTTCTTTCCGTCTGCTGAAGTAATTTTGATGTTCTTAAACTGTGCTTCAGTATAATTTACGCCGAAAGCTATTTCGTTCTTTGTTTCCGTGTTTTCAAGATCACTGAATTTCAGTACTTGTTTGCCATCCCAGAATACTTTGACATTTTTACCATTACATTCGATACGCAGATTATGCCATGCTTCTGCAACATCAATCTGGCCGGGTTTCACTTCAACGCTCGTGACAGGTTTCCAGACAGTCATTGTCATGGGTTTGCCGTCTCGTCCCTGACGTTCGGTCACAGTATCCCGTTCTATAGCAAATGTGGCTACCTTGGGCAGCTGCTGCTGACTAAATGGATTTGCAGATTCATACTGCGGATCGTGCAGGCGGAAACGATAACTTTTACCATCGGACATACTCTTAAATTCCACTCTCATATCTGCATAACCACCACTCCACATATGTCTGGCAAATTTATATGCTCGCCATTTTATATCGGTGCTTATAATATAAATGTCACCATTGGCAGTTACCATGGGAATAGGCTGCTCAAAGAGGGTCGGGGAATGTAGTATGTTGTTGCCATCATCATACCATCCGTCAAAAAATCCAGCCCGAGGGGAGATACCAGGATACTGTTCCGGCTCAAATGACCGCTCTGCGATCATTTCACCCCATAATCCACCGTCGGCTGAGAAATAAATGTGTTCAAAAAGCTGGCCGTAAATTTTGGGATCAATGATTCCAACAGGCGTACCGGATTTAATGTTGATGTCTACTTTCTGGGCTTGCTGCCCGGAAATCAAATAACAAAACATCAAAGCTGCAGTAAATAACAGATACTTTTTCATATTATAACCGATTTAAAAAGTTTACTTACAATTTATCCCCACCATTTCTCTCCTTCCACCAGATATTTCATCGCAACATCTTTATTCAGATCGAGTCCGAGACCTGGCTTGTCGGAGAGTTGAATATACCCGTCCTGTATTATCTCTCTGTCATATTCTATCAGGGTTTCCCACCCGCTATGACCATCGCGGGAATCTGGCTTATAATCATAGCTTTCATGTCCGATAAAATCAAGCATAGTGGCAGCACAATTAGCTGAAGCAATAGTAGCTATTGGTCCCATAACATTATGTGTAGCTACAGGCATATAATATGCATTTGCCAGGGTTGCAATCTTTTTCGCTTCCAGTAAACCACCCGTCATAGAAATATCTATCTCAACCATATGAACTGCCTGGTTAGTTATAAATGGAAGAAAATCGTACAGAGTATAAAGGTTTTCACCACAGAGAATGGGAACCGGAGAGGCTGCGGTAAGTTTAGCCCAGGTGTCTACATAATTTATCGGCATGGGATCTTCGATCCACCATGGCCTTATCGGTTCCAAAGCTTTAGCGAAACTCAGGGCATCAAAAAATCCGAATTCCCAGTGGCAATGCACAATTATTTCAAATTCGTTGCCTGCCGCTTCTCTTAAATTAGAATATGCGTGAATATTCGTTTCCAATTCACTGGAAGTAAGTCGACGATTTAGTGCTTCACCTCCGGGACGTCTTGATATCCTGAAAGGTTTTGCTGCTGTCCATTTCTGAACCGATTGCTTAAGGTAATCGACCCATTCCTTACAGGAAGCAGGATCAAGCATATTTCTGGGCTGGCTGGTCAGATAGGCCCTTACACGGTCAGTGAAACAGCCTCCTCCGAGTATTTTACGCAGTGGCATACCAAGCAGCTTTCCTACCAGATCCCACAGGGCAACTTCACATCCGGTAACGGCATGCATACCAATCCCTCCATTACCCCCGAGATATGATACACGGAATTTCATTTGTTCAGTGAGGCGTGCTATGTCGAACGGATCCTGCTTGACAAGAATCTGTTTGAATGCATTCAGAACCACATCCTTAGATCCCAACCCGGTAACATCGTGATGACATTCACCAATACCGTATACACCGGCATCCGTTTCAATTTTTACCAGAGGTAAAACATGACCCCTGCCTATTTGTACACGCATACATTTTACGTCGGTTATCCTGACTTTACCTGACTCGGTTTGAGCAAGACGACCAAAGTTCGGAACCACAGTGGCAGCCGGGACAGTTGCTGCCATCGTTTTTAAAAATTTATTTCTGTTCATGGTTGCTTCTGGTATTAATGTTATGATTATTTTTTTACTGAAAATCTGTAGATGGTTCTTGATTTGGATTGTTCACCCGGATTTAAGATTGTCGTTGGAAAATCCGGATGATTGGGACTATCAGGGAAATGTTGCGTTTCAAGAGCAAAACCTGATCTTGTATTTGCTGATTTATTGCCGGAAAAAAACTGCAGGCCCGGCTGATCGGTCAAAACTTCCATTATTCGGCCGCTTTCAGGATCATACACGGTAACATCAACCTTTCCCTTGTTGTCAAGAATATAATT
>Ga0315550_1002452_pt1 | contig 11354 bp, 13 predicted proteins | sample SalMarSW160190MG_2_FD_203100 | JGI IMG/M metagenome (GOLD analysis project Ga0315550, IMG submission 203100) | Salt marsh sediment microbial communities from the Plum Island Ecosystem LTER, Massachusetts, United States - Salt Marsh Sediment SW1601-90 ... | reverse complement strand
CCGCGATTACTTTCTTGCCAGCGGCGGGTGATAAATCATCTGCACGGTATTCCCATCGGGGTCGCGGCAATAAAAGCTGCGCGCCCCGTCGCGATGGGTTTTGGGCTCCTTGAGAATAGCCACGCCGCTCGACTTGAAGAAGGCGAACCATTCGTCCACTTCGCCGATTTCGTCGACGATGAAACCGATGTGATCGAGCCGCTGCTCCGGTCCGGGCACAAGACCTGGCGATACACGATGCAGGGCGAGATTGTCGCTGCCACCGGTAAGATACACGTTGTCCGCGTCCGGCCGCCATTCCACGCGCATACCGAGCAAGCCGGTGTAAAACCGCTCGCAGGATTCCAGATCCTTCACGTTAAGCGCCACATGATGCAATCCCGGCGTCCCGGCGGGCCGTTTCATGATTTGTCTCCCGGGGGCGGCGCGTACATCAGGCCTCCACGATCTCGAAATCGTGTGTGATCTTCGCCGTCTTGGCCAGCATGATGGACGCGGAACAATACTTGGTCGCGGAAAGCTCGATGGCATGCTGGACCTTTTTCGCGTCCAGGTTCCTGCCGCTGACGACAAAATGGATGTGGATATGCGTGAACACCTTGGGGTCGGTTTCGGCGCGCTCGGCCTCGATCCTGGCGACGCAATCGGTGATCTCCTGGCGCGACTTGCGCAATATCTGCACGACGTCGAACGACGTGCACCCGCCCATGCCGATCAGCACCAGTTCCATGGGGCGGGCGCCCTGGTTCTGCCCGCCGTGTTCCGGTGAGCCGTCCATGATCACGGCATGCCCGCTGTCCGCGCTGCCGGTAAAGCTGACGCCGCCGGTCCATTTGATGGTTGCCTTCATGATTTCCTCTCTCGAACAGGCTTCATGTCGTCAAACAACTCCCGCAATTTTTCCCCGGGGTCTGCGGCCTTCATGAAGGCCTCACCCACCAGGAATACCGCCACGCCCCGGGCGCGCAACAAGGCCACGTCCGCGGGTGTGTGAATGCCGCTTTCCGTGACGACCACGCGATCCCGGGGGATTTTCCCGAGCAGGCCGAGCGTGGTCTGCAGCGTCGTATGGAATGTACGCAAATCGCGGTTGTTAATGCCAATCAGCGGCGTTTCGAGCGCCAGCGCACGCTCGAGTTCCCGTTCATCATGAACTTCCACCAGGACGTCCATGCCCAGCTCCGTGGCAAGCGCCTCGAGCTCGCGCATCCGGCCATCCGCCAGCGCCGCCACGATCAACAGAATGGCATCGGCGCCGATGGCGCGCGCCTCGTACACCTGATAGGCGTCCATCGTGAAATCCTTGCGCAAGGCCGGCAGCCGGCAGGCCTGGCGCGCCTCCTGCAAATAGGCGTCGGCTCCCTGAAAAAAATCCTCGTCGGTCAGCACCGAGAGGCAGGTGGCGCCATGACGCTCATAACTTTTCGCGATCTCACCCGGCCGGAAATCCGCGCGCAGCAGGCCCTTGCTGGGGCTCGCCTTCTTGATTTCAGCGATGATCGCCGGCTGGTCGGCGGCGATGCGATGACGGATGGCCTGCAAAAAACCGCGCGGCGCGGGCGCGGCTTCCGCTCGCTTTCTCAGCGCTTCCAGCGGCAGGTGATTGACGCGCTCGGCCATCTCCTCGGTCTTGCGCGCGAGGATCTTCCGCAGGATGTCCGGGGTTTCGTTCATGCCGCCGAAAGTTTTTTGCTCAGCGCCACCAGATCATGCAGTTTCCCGGCGGCCTGGCCGCTGGCGATGACGTCCAGCGCCGTTTTGACGCCGGCGCCGAGATCGGGCGCAAGACCGGCGACATAAATCGCGGCTCCGGCGTTGAGCGCCACGATATCGCGCGCGGGGCCGGGCTCGTTCTTCATGACCGAATCCACCATGGACAGGCTTTCGGCCGGACCGGCGACGGCAAGCTTCGTGACGTCGCTGCGCGTGATGCCGAATTGTTCCGGCTGGATAGTGAAGACCCGCACGCGTCCTTCCTTCAATTCCGCGATGTGCGTCGGCGCGCCTATACTGATCTCGTCCATGCCGTCCTCGGCATGCACCACCAGCACGTGTTCGCTCCCGAGGCGTTGCAGCACCTCGGCGAGCGGCTCGATCCATTGATCCGAAAACACGCCGAGCACCTGACAGGGGGCGCCCGCTGGATTGGTCAGCGGGCCCAGCAGGTTGAAAATCGTGCGCACGCCCATCTCGCGCCGCGGACCGATGGCGTGCTTCATCGCGCCGTGGTACCGGGGCGCGAACATGAAGCCCACACCGACCTCGTTGACGCAGCGCGCGACCTGCTCGGCCGTGAGATCCAGGCTCACGCCCGCGGCCTCGAGCACGTCGGCGCTGCCGGACTTGCTCGACACCGACCGGTTGCCGTGCTTGGCCACCTTCCCGCCGGCCGCCGCCACCACGAAGGCGGAGGCGGTCGAGATGTTGAAGGTACTGGCGCCGTCCCCGCCGGTGCCGCAGGTATCGACCAGGTGCGGACCGGTGACCCCCACGCGCGTGGCGAGCTCGCGCATCACCTCGGCGGCGGCCGCGATCTCCTCGACGGTCTCGCCCTTCATGCGCAGGCCCACGAGGAAGCCCCCGATCTGCGCCGGCGTCGCCTGCCCGGTCATGATCAGACGCATGACCTCGCGCATTTCGGCAGCCGAAAGATTGTGCCGCTCGATGACGGCGCGCAGGGCGGATGGCATGTCCATGAAGTTATCTCGGTGACGAAAGTGGCGAATCGGGTGAATTCTGTCGCTGAACGGCGAGTCGGGTCAAGATAAAGCCGGTGCCGGTTGCGGAACCGCCTGCCGGCGGCGCCACCACAGCCAGAATCCGAGACTCGCCAGATTCAGCGCGAGCATACCGCTGGCCAGATATTCCACCCGGTTCGACAACAACGGTGCGAGCACGCCGGCCACCGCCGCATTGAATCCGGCCTGACCGAATCCCTGGACGGCGGAAGCCAGGCCACGGTGCGTGGGAAATACCTCGAGCGCGAGCAGGCTCAGGTTCGGCAGGGCCAGCGACATCCCGGTGGCATACATGACCACCGGCGCGATGATCGTCCACGGCGTGTGCGTCAGCCAGAATGCCAGTCCCAGATTGGTCACGGCGGCCGTCAGCATGAGCCCGAAACCCGCGGTGACCGCCTGTTCATGCGTGAAACGCCCTGCCATCCGCCCCGAGATGAAAGCCCCGAACATCAATCCGCCCACCAGCGGCACGAACAGGCGCCAGAAATCGTTCGCACCGTAATGCAGATGGCGATACATCACGTCCGGAGAATCGGCGATATAAAGGAAAAACCCGCCGAAGTTGAGCGCAATCACCGCGATCAGGATCATGAAACGGGCCGTCGTGAACGTCCTGAGATAAGACGCGGCGATGATGCGCGGATGCCCGGACTGCCGGCCCACGGGCGGCAAGGTTTCCGGCAGCAAAAACGCCACCCACAGCCAGACCGCGAAGCCCAGCAACATCATGAACCAGAACACCGAGCGCCAGCCGAAGGCGTCGTGCAGCCATCCGCCGATCACCGGCGCCACGGCCGGGGCGAGCGCGAAGATCAGCATGACCTGCGACATGACGCGCTGCGCCACGGCCCCGGCAAAGGCGTCGCGGATGATGGCGCGGCCCACCACGAGGGCGCCGCTGGCCGACAACCCCTGACCGACGCGCATCACGAGCAGCCACCCGATGCTCGGCGCCAGCGCGCAACCGATCGAGCTGACCACATACAGCGCGATGGATACCAGTATCACGGCCTTTCGTCCGAAGGCGTCCGAGAGCGGGCCGTACACCAGCATCATCGTGGCAAACGACAGCAGATAGAGGCTCAGCGTCTGCTGCAGCGCGACCGGCGACGCCGCGAACTCGCGCCCGATGTCGGGAAACGACGGCAGGTAGGTGTCGATACTGAACGGCGCCAGCATCGCCAGCGCCGCAACGGTGAACGACAGCCGCAGCCCGAGGGAACGATGGGAGTGATGTGCTGACTCGTGCATGACGATGGTCGCCTGCCTGTCCGGCCGAAAGGTACCGGGCGCGGGCCGGATCAGGCCGCGCGCCGGTGGCTTTTCAGGAAATTCGCCAGCAGTTCATGGCCGTGCTGCGTGAGGATCGATTCCGGATGAAATTGCACCCCCTCGACCGGCAAGGTCTTGTGCCGCACGCCCATGATCTCGCCGTCGTCGGTCCAGGCGGTGATCTCCAGCACATCCGGGACGCTCTCGCGTTCGATCACCAGCGAGTGATAGCGCGTGGCCTCGAAGGGGTCGGGCAAGCCGGCAAACACGCCTTTCCCCGCGTGATGAATCATCGAGGTCTTGCCGTGCATCAGGTTTTTCGCGCGCACGATCTTCCCGCCATAGGCCTGGCCGATGCTCTGATGGCCGAGACACACGCCCAGTATCGGTATCTTTCCCCCGAGTTCGCGGATCGTTTCCACGGACACGCCGGCCTCGTTCGGCGTGCACGGCCCCGGCGAGATGACGATGAGCTCCGGTTTCTGGTTTTCGATCTCCGCCACCGTGATCCGGTCGTTGCGGAATACGCGCACGTCTTCGCCCAGCTCGCCCAGATACTGCACGAGGTTGTAGGTGAAGGAGTCGTAATTGTCGATCATCAACAGCATGGTTAACCCCCCTTCGGGCCGTTCAGCCCGGCCGAGGCCATTGCGACGGCGCGAAACATCGCGCGGCGCTTGTTGAGCGTTTCCTCCCACTCCAGGCGGGGCACGGAATCGGCCACGATACCGCCGCCTGCCTGGATGTAGAGCGTGCCATCCTTGATCACGGCAGTGCGAATGGCGATCGCCGTGTCCATGTTTCCGTTCCATCCGATATAACCCACCGCGCCGGCATAGACGCCGCGCCGGACCGGTTCAAGCTCCTCGATGATTTCCATCGCGCGCACCTTGGGCGCGCCGCTCACGGTCCCGGCCGGAAAGGCCGCGCGCAAGACATCGACGGCATCCATTTCCGGTTTCAGCTCGCCGGTGACGTTCGACACGATATGCATCACGTGCGAGTAGCGCTCGATCACCATCTTGTCCGTCACAAGCACGCTGCCGGTCCTGGCGATGCGTCCGACGTCGTTGCGTCCCAGGTCGACCAGCATGATGTGCTCGGCACGTTCCTTGGGATCGGCCAGCAGCTCCTGCTCGAGCGCCTGATCCTCAGCCTCGGTCGCTCCGCGCGGACGGGTGCCGGCGATCGGGCGCACGGTGACGAGCCCGTCCTCCAGCCGCACCAGGATCTCCGGCGACGACCCGACAATGTGAAAATCCTTCAGATCCATGAAGTACATGTATGGCGAGGGATTGAGCGTGCGCAGCGCGCGGTAGAGGTCGAGTGGCGCGGCGCGGTACGGAATGGACATGCGCTGGGAAGGCACGACCTGCATGACGTCTCCTTGCGCGATGTACTCCTTGATACGCCGTACCGCCGACTCGTACCCCTCGCGCGTAAAGCTGGAAACAAAATCGGCTTCGCTCACCGTCTCGCCGTGGCCGTCCGGACGGTTGTGCAGCACGCCTTTGTCCAGCTTCGTCACCAGCTCGTCGAGCCGCGCGTTGGCCTTGTCGAAGGCTCCCTCGATCTCCGGGTTCACGTGGATCACGACGTAGAGCATGCCCTTGAGGTTGTCGAACACCACCACTTCGTCCGACACCATGAGCAGGATGTCGGGGGCGCCGATGGCGTCGGGCTTGGTCATCCGGCCCAGCCGCGGCTCGATATAGCGGATGGTCTCGTAACCGAAATAGCCGACCAGCCCGCCGGTGAAGCGCGGCAGGCCCGCGATCTCCGGAACGGTGTAGCGCGCCTTGAAGCGCTGCACGTAGCCGAGCGGATCGGTGACCGTTTCGCGCTCGACCGGCGCGCCGTCCTTTTCCACCGTCACCTCGTCGCCGCGCACGCGCAACAAGGTGCGCGCCGGCAGACCGATGATGGAATAGCGGCCCCACTTCTCGCCGCCCTGCACCGATTCGAACAGATAGGAATACGGTCCGCGCGCGAGCTTGAGGTAGACGCTCAGGGGGGTGTCGAGGTCGGCCAGGACCTCGCGCATCAGGGGGATGCGGTTGAAACCGAGGGAAGTGTATTTATCGAAATCTTTTTTGCTTAACGACATGAATCACCATGAGTTCACAGGTTGATAAACGGTCAGACAGCGGCAACGATGGGGCCCCAGGGCCACCACCAGCGCATGTCCGTCCATTTACCAGTTCTGCGTCTCATCGGTGTCGTCAAACGTACAGTGTCAGATGCGGCGATACTTCCAGCAGCGAATCCACGATGGCGTCGGGGCCGGAATCGCGGATGTCGTGGCCGTGATTATAGCCGTATGTCACGCAAATAACAGGCATGCCCGCGGCGCGCGCCGCCTGCACGTCGTTGCTGGAATCGCCAACGAGCACGCCATGATCCGGGCTGATGCCGAAATGCCGGCAGGCGTGCAACAGCGGCATCGGATCGGGTTTCTTCTTCGGCAGGCTGTCGCCGGACAGGACCAGCCGGAAATACTTATATAAGTCGAGGTCCCTGAGCAGCGGGAGCGTGAACGACTCCGCCTTGTTGGTGATGCAGGCGAGCGAAAATCCCTGGGCCTGGAACCGCTCCAGCCCCTCGACCACGCCCGGATAGGGGCGGCTCAAATCGGAGACAGCGGCGGCATAATGCCGGCGGAACAGATCGAGCGCCTGATCGAAGAGCTTGGCCTCGGGTTCAGCCTGCATGTCGCCGGTGAGCGCGCGCTTCACGAAACGCGGCACGCCGTTGCCGACCCAGGTGCGGTAATGCGCCTCGTCCCAGGGCGCGCGGCCGAGATCGGCGAGCATGCGGTTGGCGGCCGCGGCCAGGTCCGGCACCGTGTCGATCAGGGTGCCGTCGAGGTCGATCATGACCATTTTCACGGCCAGCGGGAAGGCTGCGGTACGGGGCGCTTGAACCGAAATGCTCATACAGTTTTCACCGCAAAGACGCAGAGATCGCAAAGTAACTCGTTTTTATGGTTCCATTTCCCGTCATCTTTGCGTCCTTTGCGCCTTTGCGGTAAATAATCCTAGCTTTTGACTTTCGCCAGCTCGTCGCGCATCGCCTTCACGACAGTATCATAGCGATGCTTGTCGCCGGCCTTGCCGGCGCTGAAAATCGCGGAACCGGCCACGAAGGTGTCGGCGCCGGCCTCGGCGATCTCGCGGATGTTGTCGACCTTCACGCCGCCGTCGATTTCGAGGCGGATCTGATGCCCGCTGGCGTCGATCAGCTTGCGTGCCTCGCGCAGCTTGTCGAGCGAGGAACGGATGAAACTCTGGCCGCCGAAGCCCGGGTTCACGGACATCAGCAGCACCATGTCGACCTTGTCCATGACGTACTTCAGGTAATCGAGCGGCGTGGCCGGGTTGAACACCAGGCCCGACTTGCAGCCCGAGTCGCGCACCAGTTGCAGGCTGCGGTCGACGTGTTCGGTGCCTTCCGGATGGAACGTAATATAGGTGGCGCCGGCCTTGGCGAAGTCGGGGATGATGCGATCCACCGGCTTGACCATCAGGTGCACGTCGATGTCGGCCTTCACGCCGTGCTTGCGCAGCGCCTCGCACACCAGCGGACCGATGGTGAGGTTGGGGACGTAATGGTTGTCCATGACGTCGAAATGGACGATATCGGCGCCGGAAGCGATGACGTTCGTCACCTCCTCGCCGAGGCGGGCGAAGTCGGCCGACAGAATGGAAGGGGCAATCTTGTAATCGCGCATGTTGTTAACCTTATAGGGGGTGAGGCCCGCGTCAAAAACGCGCACTTTACCCGAAGCGCGGGAAGTTTTCAGCCTTCGAGTGGCGATAGGCCCATGTCCGGCAGGGCTATGGCGGTTCCTGTCCAGGCCCTTGTATGCCCGACCCGCGTCGTCTCAGCGCCGGCGGATCAACAGCCAGCGGCTGAGATTGCGCACGCTCTTGCCGATGAAACGCGCCGTCCGCTCCAGCGGCGTTTTGCGGTCGCGCGCGAGCGCCTGTTTCTCCGCCTCGGTGAGCAGGTCCGGCGCGTGGCTCCTTTTCAGGCGCGCGACCGCGACCCGATCGGCCTCGCAGAATTTACGGTACATCCAGCGGGCCGCGACGTTCCAGGACCGGCCGCGGCGGAAATGCGCGGCGAGATCCACCACGTGCGGCTCGCCGTCCGCCCCGACCAGTATGTTGCCCTGGCTGCGCAGATCGCAGTGCGCCACGCCGGCCTCATGCAGACGCTCCACCAGCCGGTAAAACCGTTCGAAAAATTCCGGCGTCAGCCCGCCGGGGGGCACGTGCCGCGCGCTCGTGCCCGGCACGTGCTCGAGCAACAGCGCCTCGCGGCCGACGACGCGCAACAGCCGTGGAACCCCGCGCACGCCGTCGAGCTGGCGCAGCGCGCGCGCCTCGCGCCGCGCCGACAAGGGACCCACCAGACGCCGGAACCAGGGATCGGCCCGGCTGTAATCCTTGAGCACCGCCTCTTCGCCGCCGGCGCGGATCAACAGCACATCGGGGCGCGAACCGCCGCCCTGGCGGAAAGTTTTCACGGCATGGGCGCGCAATTCCCCGAGCGAAAGGTCTTGCAGCGATGTCATGCGACAGAGAATAATATGATCGTCACGACAAACTCAATCAAATTCGCGGGAGTCCCCATGTCGTTTGCCATTACGTTGCACGTGCTCTCGGCGGTTATCTGGGTCGGCGGGATGTTTTTCGCCTACATGGCGCTGCGTCCCGCCGCCGCGAGCCTGCTCGAACCGCCGTTGCGGCTGCCACTGTGGTCGAAAACCTTCGCGCGCTTTTTCCCCTGGGTCTGGGCGTCCATCATCCTGTTGCCGGCGACGGGATACTGGATGATCCTTTATGTGTTCGACGGATTCGCGAACCTCAAGCCGTACATAGACATCATGCAGGTCACCGGAATCGCGATGATCCTGATCTTCCTGCATCTTTTTTTCGCCCCCTACCGGCGCATGAAAGCCGCCATCGCCGCCGGGGATTTCCCCGCGGCGGGAAAACAGCTGGCGGTCATACGGCGCATCGTCGGCACCAACCTGATTCTCGGCCTGATCACCATCATTGTCGCCACGGGCGGCGCGTACTGGGAGTAACGGAATGAAAAAAATCGCCCTGATACCGGCATTGCTCGCCTCCCTGTTCTCCCTTCACGGTTGCGGTCCGATCATATCGGATCCCGACATGGTCTCGATTGAATCGGAACCGACGGGGGCAACCGTCTATGCCATGGGCAAAGAGGTCGGCGTGACGCCGCTCAAAATCCGGCAGGAAGTCGTGTTTCCGATGAATTACAAGCCCGAAGACCGCGACCTGTACGGCACCGTTCTCCTGCGCAAAACAGGCTGCAAGGATTTCCGGCAGCACGTGAGTTCCGACGATTACCGCTACGGCCTGAGGGCAACCCTCGATTGCGGCCAGAAGAAAGTGGTGGCCAAATCCGTCGAACAGCGCTTGCAGCAGCTCAAGGAACTGCACGACAAGGGGCTGATCACCGACGAGGAAGAAAAAACCACGCGCCAGCGCATCCTGGACGGATTGTGATGCGGCACCGATTCTTGACGGCATTTCAACATCACGGCCGTTCTGCCCGGGCTCGCCACGCATAAAAAAAATGCCGCCGGTATCCCGGCGGCATTCAAGGTTTGCCCTGACTTGCTTCTCAGGCCACGGCTCTGCGTACTCCTACCACATGAACCAGCTGAGAAGATACAGCGTGTTGTTGTCCTTGGCGCTGCGGCCCAACCCGTCGTAGTTGGTTTTGTCGCCATTGAACTTGTTGTAGGCCGTGTACTGCAGCGCAAACCGCGTGTTTTCCCACGGCGTGTACATGGCCTCCACCCGGATTCCCTTGCTGTCGGGCTTGCCGTTGGCGCTTCCCGTCACGGCGGTGCCCGGCGCATAGAGACCGGTATCCGCATCACCCGTGGTCTGGAAATACTGCAGGTAGCCGCCATAGGTCCGGTTGTAATAATACGAACCGCCGACTCTGAAAGTCTTGAGGGTGTCGCTGGAATTGGCCGCCGTGCGTCCTGACACCCAATCCTGCTTCTCGCGGATATAGATCGCATTGACGCTGTAGATCTGGTTGCCCTCAATGTGCTGGTATTGGGTGTCCATGCCGAAGTCCTTGCGCTTGTCCTGAGAGGCGTCAAAGGCAACGCCATTCGGCGTGGTTTCGGCATTCAGGCCCAACAGGCCCACTTCCCAGCTGTCGCCGCCCCAGTCATGCTCATAGGCGGCCCGGAAGTACGGCGCCCAGCCCTTGACCTTGTCCTCGGTGGCCGCGCTGTCCAGCAAAGCATGGCCCGGCTGCGAGGCCCGGTACAGCGTCACCTCGGTGTATAACATGTCCTGGCCGAAATGAAACGCGGCGTAGGGGCCGATGCCGCCCACCAGCTGCCCGAGGGTGCCGTCGAGCAGGGTCGCGGCCGTGGGCGAAGGCGCGACCGGCGAATCGGCGTAGGGCATGCCCCAGACCGGCGTGGAATTCCACAGGTCCTGCACCGTGGGATTGTTGTTCAGGGTCAGGCCGTAGGTCACCGGCGTACCGCCCAGGTCTCCCGAGTCGGAAAACCGGATATCGGTATTGTCGATAGAGGTGGCATCCTCGCCACCATCATACGTGAACTGGATGAAGGACCCGATCTTCGGACTGATGCGGCCGGCATAGAACAGGCTCAGCTCCTGTGGAAACAACACGGAACCATTTTGCGCTTTGCTCGTGGTAATGGCGGAATCCGGCTGCGCCTTCTTGGTCGAGGTATACGATACCTGCATCATCGCGGAGATCGGCGGATAGGCGCCCAACGAAAGCGAGCCGCCGCTCGTCTTGCTCCTGTCCTCCACGGTCGGCTGCGTGATCAGGGTATAACCGCCCAGTTTGAAGTCGCGTCCGAAATGTGTCAGTTCCGGAAACTGGGTGTGACAGGACGCGCAGGCCATGCCCGTCTGGCGCGCGAAGCTCGGCAAGGCCGAGGCCGATGAAGACCACGCCATGCTTGCCAGCACCATGACCGATGAAACGATGAGATTACTTGTTTTCATGTCTTTAAAGCCTCCGTGATATTGCGAAATAAAATCTGCGCGTCTCTCTTGTGCCGAATGCTGTCATTGCCAAAGCCATGGAACGTTGACATGTATCAATATTAACCTGAAAAAACAATAAGATATCTTAAGAGACACTTAAGAATTGATTAATGGATGAGCAGTACTTCCCATGGCGATCGCAGCAGAACAGTCAACGCGCACCAACGGCATGCGTTACTGGCAAGGTCGACGGGTTTTCATGGTTTGTCATTCGTAACGATGCATACTTTCGTCGGAGAGCACCCAAACCTGA
>Ga0315550_1002451_pt1 | contig 11355 bp, 10 predicted proteins | sample SalMarSW160190MG_2_FD_203100 | JGI IMG/M metagenome (GOLD analysis project Ga0315550, IMG submission 203100) | Salt marsh sediment microbial communities from the Plum Island Ecosystem LTER, Massachusetts, United States - Salt Marsh Sediment SW1601-90 ... | reverse complement strand
CGCCTTCGCTGATCGGCCGACGGCGATCACGCCAGAAATGCCAACAACAATGTCAACATGTGCTGCGGCCTTGACGCTTCGCGAAACGACAAATTGCACATTCCTGCCTGCTGACGTTCGTTGCTGCCGCGCAGAGAGAGTTCATGAAGTCGGCAACGTTGAGTCAACGCCGAAAACCCGCATGGTTGGCGCGGATTGAACGATGTCGTCGCGCGGGGCACTTACGCGGCCAGCCGGCGCGGCGATAAGGGAAGCGAGGACGCGATGCTTGCCGCCTGGATAGCTTTGCGATCGCGTCGACGTTCTTCCTGTTCGAGTTCGTCACCCGTATCGAGCCTGGCCTAGCCACCGCCGCGATCGCGCATTTCTAACGCGCTGAGCAACGCCGACCTGGGCACGCTGGCAAGCCTGTTCTTCTGGGTCTATGCGACGATGCAGAACGGCGGCGATTTCCACGTCGCGCTCACCTCGGTGCCGGTCTGTGCGGGGCTTGCCGCGCTGCTGGTGCTGACGCTGCCGGAATACCGCCATCCCGAGCATCGCCCCGGCGCGCGCACTCCCCGCCCGCGTGCCGCGCCGGCAACGTCAGGCGTTTGAAGACCCGCCAAAAAAAGGCAGCGGCCGTGGCCCGGCAATTGCGGGGCACCAGCGGTCTCGTCGATGCGCCCGGGCCTCGCGCCGGGCGAAGCGCACGACAATCGTTCGCGCCCGGTGCTGTTGGGGCAATCGCGGCCGCGCGGCTTCTGCCGGAGCCCGACTGCCCGATCAGTCGAGCACGTAGCTGATCATGCCGTCGGCGAGCTTCGGCTCGAACCAGGTCGACTTCGGCGGCATGATGCCGCCCGCGTCGGCGACCGCCATCAGATCGGTCATGCGGGTCGGGAAGACGGCGAAGGCGACCGCCATCTCGCCGGAATGGACGCACCGCTCCAGCTCGCCGAGGCCGCGCCCGCCACCGACGAAGTCGATGCGCTTGTCCTGGCGCTGGTCGGCGATGGCGAGCAGCGGACCGATCACGTAGCGGCCGAGCAGCGAAACCGGCAGGCGGCCGATCGGATCGTCGGCGGGGACGAGGTCGGGACGGACGACCAGCCTGTACCAGTTGCCGGCGAGGAACATGCCGAACTCCTCAGCCATGGCGGGGCGGACCGGCCGATGCGACGGCTCGACCCGGAAGGCATCCTCGAGCGCGACAATGAACTCCTGCGGGCTCCTGCCGTTGAGGTCGCGGACGACGCGGTTGTAGTCGAGGATGGTCATTTCGTGGTCGGGGAAGACGACCGACAGGAACCAGGCGCTGGCACCGCGGTTGCCGCGGGCGGCGGCGACGCGGGCAGCGGCAGCGGAGCGATGGTGGCCGTCGGCGATGTAGAGCGTCGGCAGCGCATCGAAGGTACCGGTAACCGTGGCGATCGCGCCGGCCTCGTCGATCACCCAAAGCTGGTGGCGGACCCCGTCGTCGGCGGTGACGTCGACGACGGGCGGACCATTGGCGGCGCCGGCGATGAGGGTGTCGATTTCAGGCGCGGCCGGATAGGCCATCATCACCGGACCGGTCTCGGCGTCGGTCGCCTCGATCTGGCGGACGCGATCGTTCTCCTTGGTCGGGGTGGTGAGCTCGTGCTTGCGGATGCGATTGCCGGCGTAGTCGGCGAGCGAGGCGACGGCGGCGATGCCGGTCTGCGTGTGGTCGCGCCAGGTGAGGCGGTAGACGTAGTAGCACGGACGATCATCGCGGATGAGGACGCCGGCCGCGATGATGCGACGGAAGTTGTCAGCGGCCCTGGCGTAGACGGCGGGGTCGTACGGGTCGATGGACGGGTCTAGGTCGATCTCCGGCTTGGAGACGTGCAGGAAGCTCCACGGCTTGCCGGCGGCGCGCTCGCGCGCCTCGGCGCTCGACAGCACGTCGTAGGGCGGCGCCAGCACCTCGGCGGCGCGCCCAGGTGCCGGGCGCAGCGCGCGGAAGGGTTGGATAAGGGACAAGGGACGGCCCGCCGTGCTGCCAGTGATCGACGCGCTGGTTTAGTTTGGGCGGCCGGCCCGATCAATGGCCGGACGCTGGAAAGACGCGGCGCCGCGGGGGCGGCGCCGGTCGTGAGCATGGAGTGCACAAACGGTAGCCGAGGCCGGCCGCCGTTCGTCCCGCTAGGCCACCTCGGGCAGCGCGCCGAGCGCCGCCTGGAGGCGCTCCTCGTCGTAGTCGTGGTCCTCGAGCTTGCCCGAGATATAGTCGTCGTAGGCCTGCATGTCGAAATGGCCGTGGCCGGACAGATTGAACAGGATGGTGCGGGAGACGCCTTCCTGCTTGCACTTGAGCGCCTCGTCGACGGCGGCGCGCACGGCGTGGGTCGTCTCCGGCGCCGGCACGATGCCCTCGGTGCGGGCGAACATGAGGCCCGCCTCGAAGCAGGGATTCTGCTTGTGGGCGACCGCCTCGATCAGGTTGATCTCCTTCAGGTAGCTCACCAGCGGCGCCATGCCGTGATAGCGCAGGCCGCCGGCGTGGAAGCCGGGCGGAATGAAGGTCGAGCCGAGAGTGTGCATCTTGACCAGCGGCGTCAGATGGCCGGTATCGCCGAAGTCGTACGCGTAGAGCCCCCGCGTCAGCGACGGGCAGGCGGCCGGCTCGGCGGCGATGGCGCGGAGATTCTTGCCCTCGCGCAGCTTCTTGCCAAGGAAGGGCAGCACCAAACCGGAGAAGTTGGAGCCGCCGCCGGTGCAGCCGATGACGATGTCGGGCCAGTAGCCGGCCATCTCCATCTGCTCGATCGCCTCGATGCCGATCACCGTCTGGTGCAGGAGCACGTGGTTGAGGACGCTGCCCAGCGAATAGTTGGTGTCGGCGTTCTTGGCGGCGACCTCGACGGCCTCGGAAATGGCGATGCCGAGGCTGCCCGGCGAGTCGGAATCGTTGGCGAGGATGGCGCGGCCGGCATCGGTCTCCAGGCTCGGGCTGGGAATGCATGTGGCTCCATAAGTCTCCATCAGCACCCGCCGGTAGGGCTTATGGTAGTAGCTGACCTTGACCATGTAGACCTTGACCTCGAGGCCGAACAACGAGCCGGCGAAGGCGAGGGAAGAGCCCCACTGGCCGGCGCCGGTCTCGGTCGACAGCTTCTTGATGCCGGCCTCCTTGTTGTAGAAGGCCTGCGGCACGGCGGTGTTGGGCTTGTGGCTGCCGGGCGGGGAGACGCCCTCGTACTTGTAGAAGATGCGGGCCGGGGTATCGAGCGCCTGCTCGAGGCGACGGGCGCGAAAGAGGGGGGCGGGTCGCCACAGCTTGTAGGCCTCGCGCACCGGCGCGGGGATCTCGATCTCGCGCTCGCTCGCCACTTCCTGGGCGATCAAAGCCATGGGGAAGATGGCGGCGAGATCGTCCGGGCCGATCGGCTGGCCGGTGCCGGGATGGAGCGGCGGCGGCGGCGGTTGCGGCAGGTCCGCCATGATGTTGTACCAGGCCCGCGGAATGCGGTCCTCGGGCAGAAGGTACTTGGTGCTGTCGGGCATGGTTCCTCTCCCCAGACTGACCCCTCGACGGGGCAACTAAGCGCAAATCAGGACAAAACGCCATCAGGTCGTGCGCGAGCCGATGGCGCCGGCCGGCGATGGTTGCCTTGAGCGGCCGCGGCAGCTTACCTCAGGCGCCATGAGCGCGCCTGACATCATCCTCCTCGCCGGGCCGACGGCGAGTGGCAAGTCGCGGCTGGCGATGGCGATCGCGGTCGAGCGCGACGGCGTCGTCATCAACGCCGACTCCATGCAGGTCTATGCCGAGCTCAGGGTGCTGACGGCGCGACCGAGTGCCGATGACGAGGCGAGGGTGCCGCACCGGCTTTACGGACACGTGCCGGCGAGCGAGCGCTATTCGGTCGGGCGGTGGCTCGGCGAGGCGGCCGCCGCCATCGGCGAGGCTCGCGCGGCCGGCCGCCTGCCCGTCGTTGTCGGCGGCACCGGCCTCTATTTCAAGGCGCTAAGCGAGGGGCTGGCGGCGATCCCGCCTGTGGCGGCGGCGGTGCGCGCGCGGGTGCGGGCGGAGGCGGCGGGGATCGAAACGGCAGCGTTGCACGCCCGCCTTGCCGCGGTCGACCCGGAAGACGCGGCGGCGCTGCGTCCGTCCGACCGCGCCCGCGTCCTGAGGGCGTTAGACGTCTTCACCGCGACCGGCCAATCGCTCGCCGCCTGGCAGCGGGCGGGGGCCGAGCCGGCGGTGGCGCCGGCGACGGCGCGGCGGATCGTGCTCGCGCCGGAGCGCGAGGCGCTCAACCGCCGCATCGCCGCGCGGGCGGAGGCGATCGCGCCGGCGGCACTTGGCGAGGTGCGCGCGCTGCTCGAACTCGGCCTTGCCGACGACCTCCCGGCGATGAAGGCGATCGGGGTGCGCGAACTCGCCGCACACCTCAAAGGCGAGGTCTCGCTCGATGAAGCGGTCGCTGCCATCGCGGCGGAGACGCGGCGTTATGCCAAACGACAGCTGACGTGGCTGCGCAACCAGATGGGCGACTGGCCCCGCCTCGGCGCCGCCGCGGCCCTTGACCTCGCCGGGGCGCGCGCCTAAGACAGCCCCCATGAAAACACTGGTGCTTGTAATCGGAACGCGCATCGCCGGGGTGGCCGCATAGGCTGCCCGGAGGGTGGTGCGCGTACAAGGCCCGCGAGGGCCTTTTTTGTTGGCGAAATGGCAAGGCCGGCGCGCTAGAAGGACCGCCGGCGAGCGGAGCGGAGAGATGAAACGGCAGATGACGGGCGCCCAGATGGTCGTCCAGGCTTTGATCGACCAGGGCGTCAAGAACATCTTCGGCTACCCCGGCGGCGCGGTGCTGCCGATCTACGACGAGATCATCCAGCAGGAGAAGGTTCGCCACGTTTTGGTGCGCCACGAGCAGGGCGCCGGCCACGCGGCGGAGGGCTACGCCCGCTCGACCGGCAAGGTCGGGGTGGCGCTGGTCACTTCCGGGCCGGGGGCCACCAACCTCGTCACCGCGCTCACCGACGCGCTGATGGATTCCATCCCGATCGTCGGCATCACCGGCCAGGTGCCCACCCATCTTATCGGCAACGACGCTTTCCAGGAATGCGACACCGTCGGCATTACCCGGCCGTGCACCAAGCACAACTGGCTGGTCAAGGATGTTGACGACCTCGCCCGCGTCCTGCACGAGGCCTTCTACGTGGCAAGCCACGGCCGGCCGGGGCCGGTGGTGGTCGACATCCCCAAGGACGTCCAGTTCGCCACCGGCACCTACGTGCCGCCCGGCCACATCGAGCACCCCACCTACCACCCGCGTGTCGACGGCGACCCGCGCGCCATCGCCGCGGCGGTCGAGCTGATCGCCAGCGCCAAGCGGCCGGTGTTCTATACCGGCGGTGGCGTGGTCAACTCGGGCCGCAGGGCAAGCGCGCTCCTGCGCGAGTTCGTGCGGATGACCGGCTACCCGATCACCTCGACGCTGATGGGCCTCGGCGCCTACCCGGCCTCCGACCCGCAGTGGCTGGGCATGCTCGGCATGCACGGCACCTTCGAGGCCAACAACGTCATGCACGACTGCGACGTGATGGTGACGATCGGGGCGCGCTTCGACGACCGCATCACCGGCAGGGTCAACGCCTTCTCGCCTGGTTCACGCAAGATCCACATCGACATCGATCCGTCGTCGATCAACAAGAACATCCACGTCGACATCCCGATCATCGGTGACGTCACCCATGTGCTGCAGGCGATGATCGCAGCGTGGAAGGTGCGCAAGCCGAGGGTAGACAAGCGGGCGCTGAAGGCGTGGTGGGACGAGATCGACCGCTGGCGGCGGCGCGATTGCCTCGCCTACAAGCCAAACGCCGACGTGATCATGCCGCAATACGCCATCGAGCGGCTCTACGCGGCGACCCGCGACAAGGACGTTTACATCACCACCGAGGTCGGCCAGCACCAGATGTGGGCGGCGCAGTTCTTCAAGTTCGAGGAGCCCAACCGGTGGATGACATCGGGCGGGCTCGGCACCATGGGCTACGGGCTGCCGGCATCGATCGGCGTCCAGGTGGCGCATCCGAAGAGCCTGGTGATCGACATCGCCGGCGACGCTTCGGTGCTGATGACCATGCAGGAAATGTCGACGGCGGTGCAGCACGACCTGCCGATCAAGATCTTCATCCTCAACAACCAGTACATGGGCATGGTGCGCCAGTGGCAGGAGCTGTTGCACGGCAACCGGCTGTCGCATTCCTACATGGAGTCGCTGCCCGACTTCGTGAAACTGGCGGACGCCTACGGCTGCGTCGGCATCCGCGCCACCAAGCCGGGCGAGCTCGACGACGCCATCGCCGAGATGATCAGGGTCAAGCGGCCGGTGATCTTCGATTGCCGGGTGGCGGCACTCGCCAACTGTTTCCCGATGATCCCGTCGGGCAAGGCGCACAACGAGATGCTGCTCGGCGACGCGGTCAAGCCGGAGACGCTGGGCAAGGCGATCGGCAAGGAGGGCAAGGTGCTGGTGTGACGGACGAGCCTCGTGTCGACGGGCACAGTGATGCAACAAGGGGACGGGGTGAGGCGATGACGAAAGCGGTGAAAGCGAAATCGGGGAGCGGCGTGCGCAAGCCGCGGGCGCCAGCGGTGCCCCCTGCATCGGCCTACTTCATCGAGGAGGTCCACGACCGCACCGAAAGTCATACGCTGTCGGTCATCGTCGACAACGAACCGGGCGTGCTCGCCAGGGTGATCGGGCTGTTCTCGGGCCGTGGCTACAACATCGATTCGTTGACCGTGTCGGAGACCGAGCACGCCAAGCACCTGTCGCGTATCACCATCGTCACCACCGGCACCCAGATGGTGCTGGCGCAGATCAAGAACCAGCTCGGCCGCATGGTGCCGGTCCACACCGTCACCGACCTCACCGCCGACGGGCGGCCGCTCGAGCGCGAGCTTGCCCTGGTCAAGGTCGCCGGCCACGGCGAGAGCCGGGTCGAGGCGCTGCGCCTCGCCGATGCCTTTCGTGCCGTCGTGATCGATGCCACGGTCAACCATTTCGTCTTCGAGGTGACGGGGCGGACCTCCAAGATCGAGCAGTTCGTCGCCGTCATGGCGCCGCTCGGCCTGGTGGAGGTGTGCCGCACCGGCATTGCCGCCATCGCCCGCGGCACCAAGGCGGTCTGATCGCAGCACGGCGACCGCGGAACGGGCATGTCCCACCAACTCATCGCCGCCCTCGTCGTGTTCGCGGTGGCGACCCTGTTCACGCCAGGGCCCAACAACGTCATGCTGATGACGTCCGGCCTGAACTTCGGCTTCGCGCGCACGCTGCCGCATGCCTTCGGCGTCTCGCTCGGCTTCGGCTTCCTGGTGGCGGTGGTCGGCCTCGGCCTCGGCGCTGTGTTCGCGGCCTACCCGGCCATCTATGCCGTGCTCAAGTATGCCGGGGCGGCCTACCTGCTCTACCTCGCCTGGCGTATCGCCACCTCGGGGCCGACAGCCGGCGGCAGGCGCGGGCGGCCGATGACGTTTCTGGAAGGGGCCGCCTTTCAGTGGGTGAACCCCAAGGGCTGGGTGATGGCGATCGGGGCGGTCACCGCCTATGCAGCGGTGGCGCGGTTTCCCCTCAACGTGGCGTTGATCGCGGCCATCTTCGCCGTCCTCGGCACCCTGTCGAGCTGGACCTGGCTGCTTTTCGGCACCGGCCTCAAGACGCTCGTCACCGATCCGGAGAAGGTGCGGGTGTTCAACCTGGTGATGGCGCTGGCGCTCGCCGGCTCGCTCATTCCGGTGTTTTTCGAGCCCTAACGACCGGCCCGATTCGGTCCTAATTTTCGTTGTGAAGTCATTTCAATATCTTATTGTTTTCATTAAATTGACGGCCAGGATGCGTCAATTGGCGCAAGCCGCAATGGATAGTCGTTGCGCGCCGCGATTCATGGCAGTATGCGGGGCGGGGAGGGTTCCTGTCTGTGGCATCGACGCGGCATCTCGGTCTCGGGGTTATCGAAACGCGCTGGTTCGACGAGCGGCACCACACGGTGCGGCCGCTGTTCGAATTCCTTTCGTACGCTCTCAGGGATCGCTCCGATGCGTTCACCTACGAACGCTTCGTCGGTTCCAAGTCGTTCCGCGAGGCGGTGCGTTTCATCATGGCCGGCGGCGACATCGGCTATCTCTACGTTGCCGCCCACGGTGACTTCGGCAAGATCGAGGCGCCCAACGGCTCCGGCCTTTCGCCGACGTTCCTCAGAAACACCTTCTGCGAGGCCAACCGCCGGCGGTCGCCGCTGAAGGGCATCCTGTTTGGCTCGTGCAAGTTCGGCGAGGCGGTCAATCTCATCGAGCTGCTACGTCCGGCCAAGATCCGCGGCGAGGAGATCAGAAACAGGCTGGTGTGGGCGGGCGGCTACGGCGAGGAGATCGACTACACGCGCAGCTCGCTGATGGACATCTATTTCTTCGACGTGTTCTACCGGACCAACGGCGGTGGCGGCGAGATCTCGCGGGTGGGGCGGGCGTTGGAGCGACTCGACAGGACCATGCCCGGTCTGATCGAGGCGCTGTCGCTGCGCATCGTCGCCCGCATGTCGCGCGGGCGCTATCGGGACATCATCAACGACGAGTATCTGTCGGATTGACGGGGCGGCGATGGCGGCGTTCGCGGGATTCGGCAAAGACGCGCTTCCTTTTTTCACCGCGCTCAAGTTCCATCAAAACAAGGCGTGGTTCGACGAGAACAAGTCGCTTTACCAGAGCGATGTGGTCGAGCCGATGATCGCGCTGCTCGACGATCTCACCGCCGCCTTCGTCAGGCGGCGCATTCCGCTCAAGGCCGATGGCAAGCGCTCCATCTTCCGCATCCACCGCGACGTGCGCTTCGCCAGGGACAAGAGCCCTTACAAGACCCACTGTGGCGCGGTGATGACCCGCTCAGGCAGCAAGATGGACAACGGCCTGTTATACCTTCACATCGGTCCGGATGGCTGCTTTGCGGCGGCCGGCTTCCACATGCCGGAGGCGGCCGATCTCGCCCGGCTGCGCAAAGCGATCGCCGCCGGCGGCGGCAGGAAGTTCACGGCGGTCGTCGCGGCGCTGAAGAAGCGCGGGCTTGAACTCGACCGCGAAAGCCAGCTCACTCGCGTGCCGCGCGGCTTCGAGGCGCTGAAAGGCGGGCCGCTCGACGGGGCGATCCGGCTGAAGTCGTTGATCGTCGAGGAGCCGCTCGGCGAGGGGGACCTCCATTCGCCGGGGTTGACGGGCGCCATCGTCGATTTCACCAAGCGGGCACGGCCGCTTCTCGATTTCGGTTGGGCGGCGCTCGGCTAGGGCCGGGCGACTGACGGGCTTGTCTGCCCGGCGGCCCGCCCTTAGAAGCTAGCGGCCACGACCATTCTCATGCGACAGCGGGGCAGCGATGCGCGTCTACTATGATCGGGATGCCGACCTCAACCTCATCAAGGCCAAGAAGGTCGTGATCGTCGGCTACGGCAGCCAGGGGCACGCTCATGCCCTCAATTTGAGGGACTCCGGCGTCAAGGAGTTGGCGGTCGGGCTGAGGCCGGGTTCGGCGTCGGCGGCCAAGGCCGAAAAGGCCGGCCTCACGGTGATGGCGGTGGCGGAGGCGGCGAAATGGGCCGACCTGGTGATGATGCTGACTCCGGATGAGCTGCAGGCCGACATCTACCGCGACCACATCGCCCCCAACCTGCGTGACGGGGCGGCAATCGCCTTCGCCCACGGGCTCAACATCCACTTCAACCTGATCGAGCCGAAGAAGACGCTCGACGTGATCATGATCGCGCCGAAGGGGCCGGGCCACACCGTGCGCGGCGAATACCAGCGGGGCGGCGGCGTGCCGTGCCTGATGGCGGTCGCCCAGAATGCCTCGGGCAACGCCCACGATCTCTGCCTGTCGTACGCCTCGGCGATCGGCGGCGGCCGCTCGGGGATCATCGAGACGAGCTTCCGCGAGGAATGCGAGACGGACCTCTTCGGCGAGCAGGTGGTGCTGTGCGGCGGCCTGGTCGAGCTGATCAGGGCCGGCTACGAGACCCTCGTCGCGGCCGGCTACGCGCCGGAGATGGCCTACTTCGAGTGCCTGCACGAGGTGAAGCTGATCGTCGACCTCATCTACGAGGGCGGCATCGCCAACATGAACTACTCGGTGTCGAACACCGCCGAGTTCGGCGAGTACATGTCGGGCCCCAGGGTGATCAACGAAGCGACGCGGGCCGAGATGCGGCGCATCCTCAAAGACATCCAGACCGGCGCCTTCACCTCCGAGTGGATGCGCGAGAACAAGGCCGGCCAGCCCAAGTTCAAGGCCATGCGGCGGATGAACGACGCCCACCCGATCGAGGAAGTCGGCGAGCGGCTGAGGGCAATGATGCCGTGGATCGGCGCCAACAAGCTGGTCGACAAGACGAAGAACTGATCGGCGGCCTCGCGCCGCAAGCGGCCGCAGGCCGCGCCGGACAGGAACCCGGCCATGGTGGGCATTCTCGACATCGCGGCGGCGGTGGTCGTCCTGTCGGCGCTGTTCGGCTGGCTCAACCGCCGCTTCATTCACTTGCCGCACGTGATCGGACTGCTGGTGCTGGGGCTGGCGTCGTCGATCGTCGTCATCGTTCTCGGCCACCTGGTGCCGCAGTTCCACCTGCGCGAGAGCATCACCGCAGCGATCGCCCGCATTGATTTCTACGACACGATGATGAACGGCATGCTGGCGTTCCTGCTGTTCGCTGGAGCGCTGCAGATCGACCTCGGCCGGCTCAGGGCACAGGGATGGGCGGTCGGGCTGATGGCGACGGTCGGCGTGCTCATCTCGACGGCGATCGTAGGCGTGGCGTTCTGGCTGGCGGCGGCGGCGCTCGGCGTCGGATTGCCGCTGGTGTGGGCGCTCACCTTCGGCGCCCTGATCTCGCCGACCGATCCGGTCGCTGTTCTGGCGCTGTTGAAGACGGTGCGGCTGCCGGAAAGCGTCGAGATCAGGATCGCGGGCGAGAGCCTGTTCAACGACGGCGTGGGAGTGGTCGTCTTCACCGTGTTGCTCACTCTGGCGGTCGGCGGTGGCGTCGACTTTGCCGATGCGGGCAGGGTGTTCGTGGTCGAGGCGGTCGGTGGCGCGCTGCTCGGGCTGGTGGCGGGCTATGTCGCCGTCCACGCCATGGAATCAATCGACGACTACCCGGTCGAGATCATGATCACGCTGGCGCTGGTGACCGGGCTCTACGCGCTGGCGCTCACCCTCGACACGTCAGGGCCGATCGCGGTAGTGGTCGCGGGCATCATGGTCGGCAACCGCGGCCGGATCACCGCCATGAGTGAGACCACGCGCCAGCACCTGTTCCAGTTCTGGGAGGTGATCGACGAACTGCTCAACTCGG
>Ga0315550_1002449_pt1 | contig 11358 bp, 11 predicted proteins | sample SalMarSW160190MG_2_FD_203100 | JGI IMG/M metagenome (GOLD analysis project Ga0315550, IMG submission 203100) | Salt marsh sediment microbial communities from the Plum Island Ecosystem LTER, Massachusetts, United States - Salt Marsh Sediment SW1601-90 ... | reverse complement strand
CTCTGGCGACTGCTCTGGCGTCGCTTGCGGGGGCTGCCAACGCCAATACGCCGGCTACCAATTCCGCCGAGCCGACGAATGGCCCTGCCGACACACAAGTTGGGGCAAACGAAATTCAGCCCAACACAATCTTCAATGCAGGTGAGGACCTTTTTGGGCTGCTGGTCACCACGGCCGCAGATGGTACAGTCGTTGCTCAGCACGCATCGCACTACTCGCATTCCTCCCACGCATCCCACGTATCCCACGTTTCAAGTCGCTACTGAGTGATGGTGGATGCTGTCACTGTAGAGTTTGATGAGGCCGTTCAATCATTGGATGCGCTCAACGCTGCTGCTTACCGACTCCTCGACGTTGCAAGCTGTCAAATCGAAAAATCTGGCGGAAAATTTGTCTGTCGGTTAACGCCCAAAAATCCGTCTCAAGATAATGAGCCTATAAAGTTCCGTTTCCTCGATTGCGTCACCGATGAAAATTTGCGTGAGCGTCTTGCGAGCAAAACTGAACCAGTCCGCAATTTGATCCTATCCCTTGCGTTCGGTGCGCTTGCATCTAAGCAAGATGATAAAGCGGGCTAGCAATGTCGCGATTTCTGCCGGCTGAGGCGTTCCACGGGACTGAGAACGCCATTCAGCTATTGCCGCTCCGATTTGAGCGCGCCGGTTATGGCGGATACCTCGTCTCGAATATGGTTGGCGACTTTGTTCGGCTCTCGACTGATGAGTTTCACAGGCTAGTAGAGGGCAACGTCATCCCTGGTGATGACCTCTATGAAAAAGCATTCGCAGCCCATCTTGTTTCGCGTGCGGGACAAACTGCTCAGTTGCAAGTGGTCGCGGCGCGGCTGCGAAGTCGGATGGCGTTTCTTCGCGAGCCATCAGCCCTGCATATGTTTGTTGTAACGCTGCGGTGCGAACACTCTTGCCCGTATTGTCAGGTATCCCGGCAAAGCACTGACAAAAGTCGTTTCGATATGACCGAGGATACTGCCGAGCGAGCCTTATCCATTGCTTTGGAAAGCCCCGCAGCCCACATTAAGATTGAATTTCAAGGTGGCGAGCCACTTCTCAATTTCCCGCTCATTGCGAAGATAGTTGAAAACGCGATACAAGCCGCTCCCAAGGTCGGCAAAGAGGTAGAGTTTGTAATTGCATCTAACCTGGCGTTGCTGACAGATGACATTCTCGCTTACTGTAAGCGCAATAGCATTCTTTTATCCACGTCGCTTGACGGTCCTGAGGACCTTCATAATCGCAATCGTCCGCGACCTGGCGGCAACAGCTATAAGCTTGCTGTGAACGGTATCAAGGCAGCGCAAAAGGCTCTCGGGACTGATCGAGTTGGCGCGCTGATGACAACCACTGAGGCGAGCTTAGATCGGGTAGAAGAAATAATTGATGAGTACGTCGCGTTGGGGCTTGATGGTGTATTTCTTCGCCCTCTTTCGCCGTATGGTTTTGCGGTAAAAACTAAGCAAATCAAAAAATATGACGCCAAACGATGGCTCGATTTCTATAAGCGTGGCTTGCATTACATTCTTGACATCAATCGTGCGGGGCAAGACTTTTTCGAGTTCTACACTTTGCTCTTGCTTCGTCGGATGCTCACCGACCAGCCAATCGGGTATGTCGATTTGCGCAGCCCGGCAGGGATTGGGCTAGGGGCATTAGTCTATAATTACGATGGAAAGGTATTTGCATCTGATGAAGGCCGGATGTTGGCCGAAATGGGAGACAATACATTCGAACTTGGTCACGTCGATAGTGACAACTACCGATCATTGATCTTATCCGATAAGCTGATTGAACTTGTTGGATCATCGCTAACCCAATGCGCACCAGAATGTTTGAATTGCGTGTACGAGAGCCATTGCGGTGCTAACCCTGTTTATCATCATGCAACTCAAAATGACCCCGTAGGGATCAAGCCGCTCTCATTCTTCTGCGTTCGCCAAAAAGGGATACTAAGTACCCTAATTGACCTTTTGGACAATTCGCCCAATGAAGCCAAAGTTCTTCGCCAGTGGAGCGCAATGTGACGCTTCCTCTACATGGCATAGCGGTCAAGGTGCGCGGCTTAAACTTAGAGCATCCATGGCAAGTCATTCGCGCACACGCTGCTACTAATCCATCAGGCCATGCCGCAGATGCAGCCCTGATCAAAAGTCAGGATGATGTAGCTGCCGCAATCGGGTCCGGTTTCAAGAAGGCGATTGTAATTGGCGAGGTATTAGCGAATGGACTGGATGAGATGCCAGGTGTCGTCAATCTCGCAGACCAATACGAGTATTTGGCTGATGGTGACATCCTTGGTCTTCAAGCAGGTACACGCCATTTCCGCACGCTGTATCGACGATCCTCCACACACAACTCATTTTTAGTCACGGAACGCTGCAATCATTACTGTCTGATGTGCTCACAGCCTCCACGTGATATCGATGATCGCTGGATACTCGACGAAATCAAAGCCGCAATACTGCTTGTCGATCCCCAAACCAAGTCGTTCGCATTCACAGGTGGCGAACCTTTGCTTGAGTGGCGCACATTTATTGAAGTTTTAGAGCAATGCCGCGACATGTTGCCGAACACTGCGGTTCATGTTTTGACAAACGGTCGCGCCTTCGCAAACAATGCAGTCGTTTCAGCATGGGAAGGCGTGCGACATCCAAACCTAATGGCCGCGATACCAATTTATTCGGCAGTTGATTGCGTGCATGACTATGTTGTGCAGGCGCAAGGCGCATTCCACGATACGGTACTTGGGGTATTGAAGCTAAAGGATCGAGGCCAGCGTGTGGAGATACGAGTTGTACTTCACGCAATTACGGCTCCTCGGATAGTTGATACCTGCCGTTGGATCGCTCGCAACCTCCCTTTCGTTGACCACGTGGCTTTGATGGGTTTGGAGAACACCGGGTTCACACTTGCGAATATGGACCTGCTCTGGATTGATCCGGTGGACTATAAAGAAGCATTAGCGCGAGCGGTGGAGTATCTCGTTTTCGCGGGTGTTAAAGTGTCAATTTATAACTTGCCGCGATGCGTGCTTGCTAAATCGACGTGGCCATTCGCTGTCCAATCTATTTCCGACTGGAAAAACGGATTTGTAGAAGCGTGCGACGCCTGTATCGAGCGGCCACGTTGTAGCGGCTTCTTCACATCGGGTAGGCCGAAATATAGTCGAGGCGTGACCCCTATTTTGGCTAGGTTAGAAGCCATCGCATAAAGCGGAGATGCCAGAAGTTCGGGATGGACTTGTCCTAGTGCGCGCGAGCAAAAGCCGTGGCGGCGATTACTGGAGCGCGGATGATTTCGACGTACGCCTTGGTGATGTGTCAGGCCAGGTTGTCGGGCGAATTTTTCTTTCCTTGACGGCTCCGCAAGATCGAATCTGGTTTTGGACTATCACCGCCCGAATGCCGCAACAGCCGACAGAGCGGGGCTATACTGCAACGCGCGAGGCAGCGATGACGGCTTTCAGGCTAGCTTGGGACCCGATGCCAACCGACGATGCCGAGGCGTTGCTGGAGTGGGGTAAGCGCAACATCCAAGGTGACTAGCTTCATGTGCGGACGCTTCACCAATCGACTGACGTGGCGCGAGATTGTCGCTTTATATCGGCTGACCGCGCCAGCTGCGCCTGAGCGGAATTTGCCGGCGCGTTACAACATCTGCCCGACGCAAACGATTGACACGGTGATCGAGCGCGAGGGCAAGCGCGACTTGGTGCCAATGCGGTGGGGGTTGGTGCCGTCGTGGTGGAAAAAGACGGCCAAGGAAACCCCGTCTACGTTTAACGCGCGTGCAGAGACGGTGGCCGAGAAGCCGATGTTTCGCGCCGCTTTCAAGCGCAGCCGTTGCCTGATCCCGGCATCGGGTCATTACGAGTGGCAAAAAACACCAACCGGCAAGCAACCCTATTACTACACGGCGCGCGACGGCTCACCGCTGACAATCGCTGGCCTATGGGATGAATGGAAAGACATTGAGACTGGCGAGCCTTTCAAATCCTGTACATTGATAGTCACCAACGCCAATAAGCTTGCTAGCAAGGTACACGACCGGATGCCGGTCCTGTTGCAGCCCAAGGATTTTGACCGTTGGCTGGCGGGCACCGCTGGCACCGAATTGCTTAAACCAGCGCCCAACGATTATTTGCAGGTGTGGCCTGTATCGAGACGGGTGAACAGTTCACGGGAACCGGGCGACGATCCTGCTTTGATTGAATGGTTAGCCGCCTAACAGGGAACGCGTAGGTCGAAGGGCCGCTTTTCAGGCAAAACGAACATGGCCGAAGCAGGCCAATGACGCAATTGATCTATTTTAGCCGAGATAACGCAACCAGCCGCCGAACGTGAGACTGTGATTTTCCGGAGTTTCGCGAAGGAGTCAGATTATGTGGGCGAGCACAATGAGTTTGGCCAGACAAATTCTTTGGCCACGAGAGTTTCCCGGTAAACTCGGCCGCATTTTGGGTACGCTTTCAGGAATTGGATTAGCTCAGGACGGATTTCATATTGGCCTAGGGCCAACATTGTTGCTCATGTTAGACTGGTACGACAAGTTTGTTGGTGCCTTGCTGGGCTGGGCTGATCCGTGGATCAAGATCATCGTTGTATGGATTGCTGGTTGGCTTAATTGGAATATTGTTCTTTATCCCCATTGGAGACACATCTTCGTCCTTCTCGGCCTTTATTGTTTTCGAGGCGCATGGGCGGATTACGCGGATGGCAATCCCATCACTGCCGCATTCCGACTGTTCTTAGGTTTTATTGTAGTAGTCACTACCAGTATTACCGTCGGCGTCGTGCCGCTCACACAGGGGGACCTGATCACAAATTTCCTAATAGCTGCCGTTCCAATTTTAGGAATCTTCTTCAACGATGTAATTCTTCGACTTTGGCGTGCGACGTTTACGCGTGTGAATGAGGCGCGACGTATAAAAAAGCAAACGCCGACCTGGTGGGGATATTTCGGAAAAGTATTTTTCTTGATTCTCGGTCGCACAATAGTGAGCCTTGCAGTTGTCTATTTTGGCCTACAAATTCCGATTATTCAGAGAATACCGTCCCCCGGCCTAGCCATGCTAGCGTTGCTGATCGTTAGTCACGCATTGCATCAGCTAGTTCTAGGCGCAAGAGAAACTAAACTCATCCAAAGTGACGGTGAAACTTGGCGACATGCCTTCCATCGGTCGCGCGGTACAATTATAGGGTTTGGAATACTTGGGGTCTTTTGGTGGGTGGTTATTGTTTGTCTTATAGGCAATGCGGGTCTCCAGTATTTTGGACTTTGATACCAAGCCTCGTGACCGTAGAGCCGGCACGACGGAGATAGTCTATCTCGTCGGCATCTATGACCGCGAATGATGCGGTGGACGGCGCCGTCCACACATGACCCATAGCGACGGCTTTGGGAATTTTGGTCGTTTGCGCTATTGAGATAGAAGCGGACATTCAGTATCCGACGGCTGCGTCGCCTTGCGCGACGTGCGCTGCCCGCGTTGCAATGGTCATGGACGCCCTCGCATTGTGGCTTTGGCGGCTCACCCATCCATTTGACGCGGACGACATGATGATGAGTAACGATTGCCTAGTTATGCGCGGCGACGCACACGTAAGGCGGGGTGTGGAAAACCGCACTGCCGCCAAATCACGTGGTAGAATTCGCCCATTTAGATGTACGAGAAGTGGGGCGGTTAGGTGCGCGGTCGACGAATAAGAAGCTTGGTAAGGCGCGCCGCAAAGAAAGCGCGAGAATCGCTGCCTTGGCCAGATGGAAACATTAGAGATGATTTTTGGAGGTACTTCAGGCTGTTTATAGCTGCTGTAAGTTTTCTCGTTGCAGTGATATACGCGAGTATTCTCGTAAATAATTATTTGGTGATCAGTTACTCACCATCTTAAAGTTATGAGTACACGCCAGTCGTCACCCGAGATCAAAAATGACGATCACTTTCGAACAAGCAGTTCAAGCTGCTGGTCCGCGTAAAGCTATTTTATTTGGCAATGGCTTTTCGATCGCTCAGGGAGGGGCAGGATTTTCGTATTCTACCTTGCTTGAAAAGTCGGGCCTCCAATCGGGTACTCCTATCAGAAATGTATTTGAGGTTTTGAATACAGTAGATTTTGAAGAAGTAATGCACGCCCTAGAACATGCGGCTCAGATCGAAAGTGCGTATGGCGATAATGAGAGGTCCACCAGATTTCATGCGGATTCAGCGGTAGTTCGAGACGCGCTTATCAATGCGATACATCAAGTTCACCCCGGCATTCGATTTGACATTCCTGAAGCACAACGTAACGCTTGTGTAAACTTCTTGAATCAGTTCGATACAATTTTCACTTTGAATTATGATCTTCTCCTCTATTGGGTGATCTTGCATGGCGCAAGCAAGAAGCATTCAGATGGATTTGGATTAGGTGATGAAGTAAATGGCTTTCGAACATTCCGCACGGACGCGAATTGTACAACTTATTATCTACATGGAGCGCTGCATTTATTTTTGGGGCCGCAATTAGAGACCCGAAAACGGGTCGTAACAACTGATACAATAATAAATGACATTGCGGCGACAATTCGCGAACTCAAGCGGCTGCCATTATTTGTTGCGGAAGGATCGAGCATTCAAAAAAAGGCAAAGATCAATTCAGTTCCGTATTTAAGGCATTGCTGCGAGAGTCTCGAGGCCGCGCCAGCAAGCCTCTTCGTTTTTGGTCATGCTGTTGGAAATAACGATCACCACATCTACGATGTAATTTTCAATAGCGCGATCAAAGATTTGTTTTTCTGTGTGAATCAGCCGGCTCAGAATTTGCAAAAAATGAAAGAGCGACTCGCGCCCTATCACGAGCGAAGTCCAGACGTTAAGATTATCTACGTAGATGCGGCCACCGCGAAGGTGTGGAATTCGTAATGGCACCGGTCTGCGCAGCACGGTCAACACGACCGAAATTAAACGACTGTGGAGAACTTAATTCTTAGAGCAGGTGGCCTACTTTTACAGCTATCATTATACCCCCTGTTTTGTTGTGTAGGGAATTTCGCTGGAAGCCTTTGATTTTGCTGACGTGTGAGCGCTCAAAATTGGACGAAGCGGGTGGATTCGACGAAATTCCCTGTTCTTTTCCCTGTTAGCAGGGAATTTCGCGGTGGAGACGGGTTCGACTGTGACTGCGTCCGCCACCACGCAGTCCACTTCGTCCCCAAAGTCTCTGATGCTGTCGCGAAGGCCTCGAACGTCCGGGCTTTTGCGGGTTGAAATCGGTGACGCGCGGTCTCTGCCAATACGCAAAGTCGGTTGGAGCCGGTTTTGGGCCTTTTGTCTCTGCCCTCCGGGAAGCCGTTCCTGGCTAATTAGGGAACTTGAATCTAACTTGGCTACCCGGCCTGATGATGCTTGACATGCGTTGGACAGATTCCAAGTGTGGTTTTAAGAGGTGCGGCTTGGCCGCCCGGGGTATCGCTTCGGCGGCTATTAATTGCGCTTCAGGTAGTCGGCCAGCCCGATTTCGAGCATAGCCGCCGCTGTCGTTCTGAGGCTTTCGAATTCGTCGCGCGCCAGTTGGTACAGGTCCAAGAATGTTTCGGGGCTCATCGCCGCTTGGATTCGAAGAAGCTCGGCATGGGGCGGTAGAGTAGGCCAGCGGCGCGGCGCGTCCGGCGGGCGTTGCATCATTTCTTCGAGGCCCTTGTACACCATATAAGCCGCGACCTGAGAGGCCGGTTTGCCATTATTGACCGCGAGGCTTTGGATCTGGAAATCCACTTCGGCACGCACGGGGATGCCGACCCGCTTTTTCAGGCGGTCGCGTTCAATCGAGTATGGTTTGACGTGGCCCATCATGGCGAAATTCTACCACGTGCGCGCGCCGGTTCGAACTAACGTTTCGACCACTTGACCCCGAACGGCCAGTTTTTTGCGACCCCATTCAGTGCTGCTGCCTGCGCTCCGTTATTGCCCGCATTGCTTCAAACTTTCAGGAGAACCTACTACACCCCACCTTATTTAGTTGGGCCAACAAATTCGCGGCCGGGCAATTTCCAAGGTCCAAGGTGGGGTTTTTGATAACGTTTACTGCCAAGGAGATGAATTGTCGTATTGAACAATTCCATAGCCCAAGGCGGAAGCGGCGCGTCCAGCGCAAGCGCGCCGCCTTGCAGGGCGCTATAATGGATGACTCACACCGCGCATCATGGCGCAACCCGGCGCACAACATGGCGCACTATGTAATGCCCGAGTACCAGCGACTTCTTGCATTTTGCGCCATGATATGTGTTTTCAATGACTTAAGACCTGCACCGAACATGGCGCAGAACATGGCGCACTTTTTCAGGTGGAATAATCGACTGGCAAATGTGGAGCACACCCGCGCATAGCCCTTACACAAAGCTAGGATGCGCGGGTGTCGACACCAACAGGTGCCGATATCTGGTGGCGCAATGGACAGGGATAATATCTCTCAGCCGAAGTCCGGTTCGTCATCGTCACCACCTTCGAACTCCACCACTTCGAGTCGTTCGTCCGGCTTGCGCTGCATGTTGGTGAACCGGCGCATTGCGATGCTTCTTTCGTCCAACAATATGTTCATGGCGGTAACGAAGTCGTCTTCAGTGAAGTCGCCGGACTGCGGATGCTTCGCAAACTCACGCGGTGCATAGCTGCCCTTGGGCGCGGTCGTGACCTTGCGGTTCTGACTCACAAACGACGCCAACAGTTCCAAAAACTTTTCCTTCACTGCTTCGGCCGTCTTTGCCTTCGCGTCCTGCGCCTCTTCCTCAGTGAGTGGGACGAAGACACCATCGCGCCAGATCAGTTCTATTGCCGTGCTTGGCGGGCCGTAGTTGCCTTTCATAACTTCGATCTTGTGGACCTGAGTTGCGTTTTTACCCCTGGACTTCTTCTTATCGATAGTGGTGTAGAGCATTCCGCGAAAAGCGTTTCGCCACCCTGTCGAACCTGAAGTTCCGGTCCCGCTTGCCATGCCATAAAGGCTCGGATGGCCCAACACTATTAACCCGCATCCGAATCGAGACGTGAAACGGCGAAGCAACGAAACGAACTGTCGGACTTGCGCGCGGGTGTTTTCATCGCCACCATATACGTCATAAAGCGAATCGATAATGACCAACTTTGGCTTGTGCTTTTTGATCTTGTTTTTGAAGAACTGAAACATTTCAGTCGCCACGATCCGCCCCGACGAATCCTTGACCGCAATAAGCGCGTCGCGATCTGCAAGACCGATGATACGAAGCTTCGCCAGATCGGCCCATGTGACTTCGCCATCATAGGGATTCGAAGCCCCTTGGATGATCGCCTTGATCCGCATACGAACCTTTTTGGTGCGTTCCTCACAACTGAAGAACATCACGCCAATAGGTTCTTCAACGGTCGGCATGCCTAACCATTCGCGACCGGTTGCTGCGGCAACGGCAAGCTGAAGCATGGTTGTCGTCTTGCCCGCGCCGCCGTCGCCCTGATTCAAGATCGCGTCATCGTCGGGAATCATGTCTTGGACGATCCAGCCTTGTTCAACGTCTGCAATATCCGCAAGGCGCGATGCAGGGAAGTCGGACGGCTCTTCATCAAAAGCATGGTCACGGTCTTCTTGATCGATCAGGCTTTCGCTCGCGAATAGAGTCGGGCGAAGTTTTTTCCAGCGTTCCCAAACATTGGAAACAAGAAGCGTGATTTTGTCTGAATCGAACTCCGGCGATGAACGGCCAAGGATGCGCGCTATGGTCGGGGCAAGAAGACCCATCTTGTAGAACTTGACAGTATGTTGGGTGATTAACTCCAGCGCCTTCGGTCCACGAATGCGCTTAAAGTCCTTCGCGCCTGCCATTTGTTCGGCGCGCTGAACGTCAACGTGATACTGAAAATCTTCAGCTTTATTTTTGTTCGGTGTACTGATACTCATAACTCACCTTTATTGACTTTTACCCGGCGGCGCTTCGTACACGTTCGCCGGGCTTTTATTTCGATCCTTCGTCTAGCTGTTCAAGCAAAGCCCGTACCGTTGCGAGCGGGACGAACGCCCAGCCGAAAAATGTCCACACAGCCAGACTGCTGCCTATGAGTTTTACGTCGCCGACTTCTGGCCCGATCAAAGGCGGCGTCGGGTTTGCTGCGATCCATGCGTCAACATCGGCGGCCGGATAAAAAGTCGCGTGCGGATTGCTTCTGGCCGGGAAGGCGCCTTGCGCTTCCAACGTTTCAAGGTCCCGCCAACTAAGGCCGGTTTTGGCCATCATGTGTGCAACGTCATACATTTGCATCGTTATTCCGGTACGTGTGTGCGCGGGCCAAGCTCTTCGCAAGCACCGATACCATTTTGGTAGACTTTACGACCGGCTGGCCTTTTTCATAGGCGGGCAGCGCGTCGCGAAATTCCTGAAGTGCTTCGACCGGAATTCGAATCCGTCCGTCCAACATCTTGACGGCGATCCGACCATCACGAACCAGTTGCAACAGCTTCGTGCGGCCGACGCCAAGCTCGGCGGCGGCCTGCGAAGGTGAAAGAAGTTTAAGTGCGATACTCATGACCAAAAGCCTCAAAAAGGTTCCCGCCGTGCGGACGGATTCCGCCGGTTTTGGGTCTTCATGAGGCTCTCGGGTCCACAAGGGAGCGTCGGGTCTAGGACCAACTGTGCCAGCGGCACACGACGCAAGAGCCGGGGTAGATGCGCCCTAGGGCGCGACGGTGTGGCCGCCGAAGCGGTTGGCCGTCCGGTAGACTTGATCTAAACCAGCACATGCGCCAAAACAACTAACGTTTCCGGTCGCGTTAAGACTTATTCGGTCAGAAAGCTAAGTCTAGTCAGTAGTCTAGGTATGCGATCCGAGAAGTTAAGAAAAGCTTTATTATTCAGATACTTGGAGAGGTGGCAGAGCGGTTGAATGCACCGCACTCGAAATGCGGCATACGGGTAACCGTATCGGGGGTTCGAATCCCTCCCTCTCCGCCAAGGTCTCCGAGGAAGTGATTGGGAAGACTACAAATAATTTTCGAAATTAATGAGCGCCCTAACGCCTGCCCCAACAACGAGTTCGGTTGAGCCAATCGCTGGTCGTCAGATCAATAATCTGATGGTCCGTACTCGACGTTATTTACTGATGCCGCCAACCGATTGACTTTGAATAGGATATTTTTGATCCGTTACGAAGGTGTCGTTTTAAACCGCAAGGGGCTGCACCGGGGCAGCACAAGAGCAAGGCACAGCGTTCACAGAGCTTAGATGTCCGCTTTTCCCCAGAAAGCAGACATCAGCTGCCCTAATTGGAATGTCCGCTTCTCTAATCGGCCGGTTGGGGTCAAGCGCTTTCAGACTATCCACCACACCAGTGTCGATGTCGCTC
>Ga0315550_1002447_pt1 | contig 11360 bp, 7 predicted proteins | sample SalMarSW160190MG_2_FD_203100 | JGI IMG/M metagenome (GOLD analysis project Ga0315550, IMG submission 203100) | Salt marsh sediment microbial communities from the Plum Island Ecosystem LTER, Massachusetts, United States - Salt Marsh Sediment SW1601-90 ... | reverse complement strand
GGGAGGACGTTTCGGGAGAGCTCCTGGTGGCGGCCAGCACCATTCCCGGTGAATTTCTCCTGCCCCGGTGGCTGGCCAGATTCAAACGACTCCACCCGGCGGTAAAAGTGCAGGTAGACGTTTCGGATTCCATGGCGGTTATCGACGGCGTGCGGGAAAACCGCTACGAGATGGGATTTTGCGGCATCGCCCCCGAAGGGCAGGAACTCACCTCGTTCAAAGTGGCGGAGGACAGCATCACGTTGATAGTATCTGCAGACAATCCCCTGGCACAACGAGGTGAAATAACCGCTGTCGAGTTAGAAGGCCAGCCATTCATCTTCCGCGAGGAGATGTCGGGCACGCAACGTAGCCTGGAAAATCGCCTGTCCGAGAGAGGTATCGATGTTCAAAAGCTTTCGCCTAACCTGGTCCTGGGGACCACCCAGGCGGTTATCGTGGCCGTGGAAGACGACGCCGGTATTGCCTTCGTTTCCAGCCTGGCGATTAAGAAGAGCCTGGCACTGGGACTAGTCAGGCAGTTAAGCGTAACCGGACTGGATATGAAACGCGATTTCTATTGTGTTTATCGCTACGAAAGAATTGTATCTCGTTTGCTGGAAGAATTCATCAATTTCATAAATATCGAGGTTTCGACGGGTGGCAAAGACGGTTCCGGGAACTGAACCCGGCATTGAATACCTGAAGACTGATATCAATGGCTACCGGACGCATTACCTTAAATCAGGCGCCGGCCAACCGGTAGTTCTACTTCACGGCGGTGCCAGCGACTCGCGGGATTGGCTGGAGACTATGGAATACCTTTCGGACAGTTATACCCTCTACGCGCCCGACCTGATTGGCTTCGGGCAGAACGAAAGAAACCGCGACGGCTATTATCTCTCCGAGTTCAGCGATTTTATCCTGGAATTCATGGACACCCTGGGTCTGCAAAGCCCGTTCCTGGTAGGTCATTCTTTCGGAGGGAGGGTCGCCCTGGATATCGCCCTGCAGAACCCGGAAAGATTGCGTAAGCTGGTCCTGGCGGACGCCGCCGGCCTGGGAAAGGTCTCACGATTCGGCACGGTCATCCTGACCGGGTTCTGGGTAATACGCAAGCTGTTCCGCATCCGCCAGCCTTACCCGACCTTTCTGGCAAGTGAGGGTGACGACCCCGACTGGGCGTGCATGGAAAAACTGCCGGATATAAAAACGCCCACGCTGCTGATATGGAAACGCCATGACCTGTATTTACCGCTGTCCATCGCCCGGCGGGCTGCCAGCCTGATACCTGATGCGCGCCTCAGGGTAATCCCGGGCTTCGGGCACGCCCCGCACGGCCGCACTGTTGAGGAATTTAATATACACCTGAAAGAATTCCTCGACGAGTTATAAAGGGTGTGATAACACAGATAGTGGTGACTAAATAGAAAGAACGATAATTTCGGTACTTATCGGCAGGTTCGATTTCGATACATTCAGCTTGGGACGCGGTTCTACCTGTCCCCGGCCCATCTCCTTGAGAAAGACATCCACTGTATCCAGTTCGCGCTTGATAGCCGGTGTTTTATAGTGCATCGGTATCACTATGTTGGGCTCTACTTGCCGCATGACCTCGGTGGCAATGGCAGCGCTTATCGTTGAACCACCCCCTACCGGTAACAGCAATACGTTGATATTTCCCATCTCTTCCAACTGCTCGGAGGAAGGCACGTGCCCAAGGTCGCCCAGGTGGCAAACCGATACACCGTCGATTTCCATGACGTAGACCGTATTTTTCCCTCTCACCTGTCCCCGTTGCGTATCGTGGTAGGTATCTACGCCGATGATAAGAACACCGCTGATTTCGTACTCGCCGGGACCGTTAACCACGTGGTACTCGCCGCCGACACCCTTTATGTAAGAATGAGAGGGGTGCTGATGGCTTATCGTGACGATATTAGCCGTCTGTTTCCCCAGCGTATAGCCCAGATCGGGGGGATAAGGATCGGTGATAATTACGCCCTGACTGCCTTTAATCCGGAAGCAAGAATGACCTAACCAGGTAATATCCACTTTATTAATTTATCATAGCCGGAATTTGCGGTCAAGAAAGCGCTAAAAATGATATAAATACCCTTGACAAACCACCCCTCAAAATGCTAAATTAGTAGTTAGCAGTCTCATCCTTAGACTGCTAACGGAGTGTAAAATGCTGACAGAGAGAAGCGGAAAAATCCTGAATACCATAATCAGGGAATATATCACCAAAGCCGCCCCGGTGCCTTCGCAGGTTATCGCGAATGACGCCGGACTCGATGTTAGCCCGGCTACCATTCGTAATGAAATGGCACAGCTGGAACAGGATGGGTATCTTATCCGTCCTCACACCTCGGCCGGGTGCATACCCTCGGATAAAGGCTACCGGCATTACGTGGAGTCTATCTACAACCTGACGCTGCCCCGTGAGGAACAGCGCCTGATAAGCCACACCTTTCACCAGGCCGAGAGGGAAATCGAAGCTTGGTTGAGTTTATCGGCCACTCTGCTGGCACGGCTGGCGCAAAACGTAGCCGTGGTCAGCCTCCCCAAATCGACGGACTGCAAGCTGAAACACTTGGAACTGCTTTCACTGCAGGAGTCGATGGCGCTAGCGGTTATCGTGCTGCACGGTGCCAAGGTCAGGCAGAAGCTGATAGCCTTCGACCTGACCATAAACCAGGCAACGCTGACTGTTATCAGCGAAAAACTAAATGCCGCCTATGCCGACCTCACCGGTCGTGAAATATCTTCCCAAGAGGTGGAGTTGTCCGAAATCGAAAAAGCAATCACCGACCACCTCGTCGACATCATGCAAACCGAAGACCACCAGGATTACGGAAACCCCTATCTGGACGGGTGGCATTTCATGTTCAACCAGCCAGAATTCTCTCACAGCGACCAGGTCAGCGCTTTAATGGAATTAACCGAACAGCGCAGCCTGTTGAAGGTGCTGCTTCCCTCCCAACTAAGCCGTGAAGGGGTGCACGTAATCATCGGCAAGGAAAACAGGGACAAAGCTATTCAGAATTGCAGCGTCGTGCTATGCCAGTACGGCATCCCGGAAGAAGCTACCGGCACCATCGGGGTTGTCGGTCCCACCCGCATGCCCTATTCACGCACCATCCCGACGGTTCATTACCTTTCGTCAGTGCTGAGCCAGCTGGTGGCCAGCCTTTACGGCCGGGATATAAGCCGTCAGGAAAAAGAAAACTAATCGGATACGGAGCAATGATGCCTGAAGATTCCCAAGAAAATGAAAATATTGAACCCGAGAACGAGTCCGGTGAAATAAAAAGCTCGGGCAGTCTTGAAGAGCAATTAGCGGCTGAGCAGCAAAAAGCCGCCGAATACCTGGCCAGCTGGCAGAGAGCTCAGGCCGACTTTATAAATTACAAGCGCCGCGTGGAGCAGGAGCGGAGCGAGTTTAACAGCTATGCCAATACCAACCTGATTCTCGGTATTTTACCGGTCCTCGATGACCTGGAAAGGGCTATAGAGGCAATGCCGGCTAAAATCGCCGCCAGCGAATGGGGCGAAGGAATCAAGCTGGTTGAGCATAAATTTAAGACGATTTTACAGGGACAGGGCGTCATACCCATGATATCGGTAGGAGAGACCTTCGATCCCACTATTCACGAGGCCCTCCGGCAGGAAAAGGGCGAGGAGGGCATCATTTTAGAAGAATTTCAACGCGGCTACATGCTGGGTGAGAGAGTTATCCGCCCGGCCAAGGTAGTCGTCGGAAACGAAGAAGAGGAGGACAACCCAAATGGCTAAAGTAATCGGAATAGACTTAGGAACCACCAACTCGGCGGTAGCCGTCATGGAGGCGGGGGAACCCACTATTATCCCCAATGCCGAAGGCGGACGCACCACGCCGTCGATTGTGGCGGTAAATAAAGCCGGAGAGCGCCTGGTGGGACAGGTAGCCAAGCGGCAGGCGGTTACGAATCCGGATAATACCATTTTCAGCATCAAGAGATTGATGGGACGCAAATACGACGAGCCCAGCGCGGAATATGACAGGAAAATGCTCCCGTACAAGATAGTCAAGGCTGCCAATGGCGATGCCAACGTGAAAATGGGAGATAAAGACTACAGTCCGCCGGAAATTTCGGCGATGATATTGCAGAAACTCAAGACGGATGCCGAGGCCTATCTCGGGGAAAAGGTCACCGAGGCGGTGATTACCGTACCGGCCTATTTCAACGACAGCCAGCGCCAGGCCACCAAGGATGCCGGCAAGATTGCCGGACTGGAAGTACTGCGTATTGTCAATGAGCCTACGGCCGCCTCGCTGGCCTACGGACTGGACAAAAAGCACGACGAGGTCATCGCGGTCTACGACCTCGGCGGCGGTACTTTCGATATTTCCATCCTGGAACTCGGGGAAGGCACTTTCAAGGTGGAGTCAACCAACGGCGACACGCACCTCGGCGGTGACGACTTCGACCAGAGGGTCATGGACTGGCTCTGCGATGAATTCAAGAAAGACCAGGGAATCGATCTGCGACAGGACAAGATGGCTCTGCAAAGGCTCAAGGAGGCTGCCGAGAAAGCCAAAACGGAGCTTTCCACCGTCCAGCAGACCGATGTTAATCTCCCGTTTGTCACCGCTGACGCCAGCGGCCCCAAGCACCTGAATATCACGCTGACCCGGTCCAAGCTGGAGCAGCTCGTAATGGATTTAGTCGAGAAAACTATCGAGCCGTGCAAACAGGCACTAACTGATGCCGAGAAGACCACCGCCCAGATAGATGAGGTCATTCTGGTAGGCGGCCAGACGCGTATGCCGCTGGTACAGAAGAAGGTACAGGAATACTTCGGCAAGGAGCCTCACAAGGGTGTTAATCCCGACGAGGTAGTCGCCGTGGGCGCGGCTATACAGGCCGGCGTGCTCAAGGGCGATGTCAAAGACGTCTTGCTGCTCGATGTAACGCCGCTGACGCTGGGCATCGAAACACTCGGTGCCGTGGCGACACCGCTTATCCCGCGTAATACCACCATCCCTACCGCCAAGAGCCAGATTTTCTCGACGGCCGCGGACAATCAGCCCAGCGTGGAAATCCACGTGCTGCAGGGCGAACGTCCCATGGCCGCCGATAACCGTACTCTCGGCCGGTTCATGCTCGACGGCATCCTGCCCGCTCCGCGAGGCATGCCCCAGGTTGAGGTCACCTTCGATATCGACGCCAACGGCATCCTCAACGTCAGGGCTCAAGACAAGGGCACCGGTAAAGAGCAGAAGATAACCATCACCGCTTCCAGCGGTCTTTCCAAGGATGAAGTAGACAAGATGCAGAAAGAAGCGGAAATGCACGCCTCCGAGGATACCAAGCGCCGCGAGGAGATAGAGGCGAAAAATACGGGCGACTCGCTGGCGTACCAGGCAGAAAAGCTGTTACGCGATAACAAGGACAAGGTCCCGGCCGACTTGAACGCCGAAGCCGAAGAGAAAATAGCTGCCCTCAAAAATACACTGAACGGTGACGATACCGAGGCTATCAAGAAGGCTACCGAGGAGCTCAACGCCACCATGCAGAAGATAGGCACGGCCGTTTACCAGCAGCAACAGCCGCCGCCGGGCGGTGAAGCACCCCCGCCTCCGCCTGAAGGAGGAGAAGGCGAAAACGGCGGTGACGATGAAAACACCGTAGAAGGCGAGTTTAAAGAAGTATAATGCCTGCGCATTTGCGCAATTACGTAATATTCAAGAGGGGGCTTAGATAGCCCCCTCTTGTTACAGCCTCAATTCCAGTCGTGGCTTAAGCAGGTGCTCCGCAAGCTTTGTCTCACGCATGTAATCAACCAGTAATTTATGCAACTCGCGCGCCTTGTCCGGGTTCTCCTTAATCAGGTTTTTCTCCTGCCCTGGGTCTGACTTGAGGTTATACAGCTCCGACATTCCCGCTTCGGTATTATAGAGCAGCGTCCATTCATCAGTGGTTACCGTCGCCGTGGAGTCCTTCTCCGTCGTCCTCAGTGTACCGTCAACCGAGCGCAGGGTATCGTTAGCATTTATGAAGGGGTGCGCACTAATCAGATAATCCCTTCCAGGCACCCTATTGTCTTTTATCATCGGAAGAAGTGATTTGCCCTGGACGCGGGACGGTATTTTCTGCCCCATGATATCGAGAACGGTTGGCATGAGGTCAACCGCCGAGGTCAGACCTTTATAAGCTGTGGGGGCAACTCCGGGCATATAAATGATTAGGGGCGTATGCGTCACTTCCTCATAGAACGGAGAGGCTGACCAGATTCCGTTTATGGGCATACCGGTTTTCTTGTCCCTGGCAAAGACCATTTTCCCTAAGAGACCACCGTGCTCGCCAAAGTAATAGCCATGGTCACTTGTAAATATAATAGCCGTGTTATCAAGCAAACCGAGGTTTTCTATTTTCCTCATCAAGTACCCGAACCAGGTATCGACCATGGTGACCTCACCGCAGTACGAGGCGTGGGCTTTTTTGACCTTCTCTTCGGTAAGGCCGGGCGTTTTGGGCCAGTACCCGTAGATGGGCATTGCCTGGTCGCCGTCATGCCCCGGCCAGTACAGCTCCCGGTAATACTGCGGCGGGTCCCAGGGTTCATGCGGATCCCAGGTATCAACGTAGAGGAAAAAGTTTTCCTTGTAGTGACGCTCCAGCCATTCCATCGCTTTTATAAACGTTTGTGGAGCAAAGTAATCGGATTCATAGCGCCAGTCACTCCTGATGTCCCCTCCGTAGATACTGTGGACAACGTGCCCATTCTCACCCTTGGTGCCCTCATGCCACTGAACGTTCAATTGCCCGGGAATTTCGCAAAAAGTCCTGAATCCCTGGTCATAATTCATATTGACACGGACATAGAATGGTGTATCAACTATCGCGGCCGTATTTATACCGTTATTCGCCAGGATTTCGGGTAGTAGTATTTCGTCCTTGAACAAAGGCTCCCATTGCATGTAGGACATTGTCCAGCGGCCGGTCATGTAATCGGCGCGGGTAGGCATGGTGGGAAAGCCGGCGATATAGTGGCGGTCTAACCGTACCGACTTTTCGGCAAAAGCGTCGATAGATGGAGTTATTATCTCCTTATTCCCGTAGGCTCCTACGTGGTCGCGGCGCAGAGAATCCGATATCACCCAGATAACGTTCATAAGACCTCCTAATTCCTTGATATTCCCGGATTTACTAAATATACACCCCTAGGTGAAATTTTAAAAGCTATTTCCAGGTGATATCGTATATTTTGATGGATATATGCGTATTTACGCAATTACGTAGATATTTAGGAGGAAGTTTGTATGGTCTCTGAATTTGAGAATCATGAGGGCGGGTCCGGGTGGGAAAATAAACCAATGCGGGGAGGCCGGGGAGGTGGAAGTCCTCCTTCTCACCGACTTACTTACTCATTTGCGCAATTACGCATTACCGCTTCCCGGCACAAATGTCCAGGTACTCAAGGCCGCAGGTGTTACAGCTACCATGGCGGCAATCCGGCGTGTTCAGCCCGTCCCGGGCGCGCTGGTGTTCTTCTTTCAGGAAATCGATAGATACACCCGTGTCGATATGAGACCAGGGTAAAACCTCTTCTAACGAACGTTCTCGCTGGGCGTAGCGTCCTATTTCCAGCCCCGCATCGGCGAAGGCCTGCTGCCAGGAACCGTAGCGGAAATGCTCGCTCCAGGCATCGAATATACACCCGAGCTTCCAAGCATTATAGATAGCTTTACCGGTTCGCCTATCGCCGCGGGATAACGCCGCTTCCAGCCGGCTGACGGTAGGTTCCGTCCAGGAGAGCCGGGTGCCCTTGTGCTGCAGTCCCTGCCGGAGTATCTCTTGCCGCTCGTTCAGGGTCGCCTCGTCCAGCTGGGCCGACCACTGGAAAGGAGTATGCGGCTTGGGTATGAAGGTTGCCGCGCTGATCCGAATCATAGGCCGTTTACCGCTGGCGGCCTTTCCAGTCGCCCGGACTTCTTGAACCAGACGGACAATACCCTCGACGTCTTCATTCGTTTCCGTTGGCAGCCCGACCATGAAATATAGTTTTAAGTTCGTCCAACCCTTTTCGAAAGCTACGGCGGCTGTCTCCAGTAAGCTTTCTTCAGTCAGGTCTTTATTGATGGCCTGCCGTAATCTTTCACTGCCAGCCTCCGGGGCGAAAGTAAGCCCGGTACGACGGCGCGTCGGCAACGACTCAACCAGGTCCACCGAGTGCTTATCCAGCCTTAAACTCGGCAGCGACAGGGCCAGGTGAGGGTGAGTCTTTATCAGCCGGGCGACAAGCTGGTCTATTCCCGGGTAATCTGAGGTATTCAGCGATACCAGCGATATTTCATCGTAGCCGCAGTTATCTATTATCTCACCGGCCGCCGCAATTACCTCGTCCGGCGTCCTCTCCCGCACGGGACGGTAAATCATACCCGCCTGGCAGAAACGGCACCCGCGACTGCACCCCCGCTGTACTTCGATAGCGCCGCGGTCGTGAATAACCTCGATATAGGGCACCACCGGCCGCACGGGGACCGGAGATAACTCATTAACGATACGCCTGGTTATCCTGGCTTTAGCCTCGGGTACGGTCGGTGAGATTGCTCTTATAAGTCCATCAGGCTGATACGCCACTTCATAGAGCGCCGGCACATAGACTCCCGGTATCTCCGCCAGTTTCCGAAGTAGTTGTTGTTTCGCAGCACCTTTAGCCTCACGGTACACTTCAAGAAACTCGAGTATTACCTCCTCGCCGTCACCGATGAAAAACGCATCGATGAAATCGGACATCGGCTCCGGGTTCAGGGCACAGCTGCCGCCGGCAATTATCAGGGGATGAGATTCCTCCCTTTCCGCGGCTAAAACAGGCACCTGCGCCAGGTTCAGCATGTTGAGCACGTTTGTATAGGTCAGTTCGTATCCCAAGGAAAAACCGATGATATCGAAATCCTTCAGCGGATGCCTGCTTTCCAGGCTGAAAAGGGGTATATCTCTCTCCCGCATAGTGCTTTCCATGTCCGTCCAGGGAGCGTAAACCCTTTCGGCGAGGGCATCCGGCTGGCGGTTGATAATGTCATAGAGGATGGGAATAGCCATGTTGGACATGCCGATTTCATAGGTATCCGGGTAGGCCAGGGCTACCTTAATGGAGACCTTGTCCCAGTCCTTAACGATGCTGTTCCATTCGCCGCCGGTATATCGGGCAGGACGGTTTACCTGATGAAGAATCTCGTTACCAAGCACCATTACCTCCGAACAAGCGAATTATAGTTGTTGAAAGTGTGCTGACGCAAATGGATTAATTGCGCAATTACGCAATTGAGGACACACTCTAATGAGCAAGATGATATATCTAGGATTCAAACGGGGTGATCGCCACCAGGCTGTCGCCTTCATCCAGGGCCATTATTTTAACTCCCTGAGTGCTCCGGCCCTGGGTGGTAATCCCCTTGCGGGGGTCCTTTTCCTTGACCGGCGTCCGGGTAATCATTCCTTCGGCGGTTATCAGCATAATTTGTTCGTCGAGTCGTACTATCCGGGCAGCGGCAACATCTCCGGATTTCTCCACGATTTTGAAAGTCCTGACCCCGCTCCCGGCTCGGTGCTGCCGGGGATACTGGTTAATCGGCGTGATTTTACCAAAACCACAGCTGGTCACCACCAGCATATAGGCCTCATCATCAGCCTTGTCCAGGCTGACGATGCAATCGCCGGCGGCCAGCTTCATACCGCGCACGCCGCCGCTGGTCCGCGAGGCTTTCCTCAGCGTGGAAACTTTAAAGCGTATTGATTGCCCCTTCTGAGAGACCATGATAATGTCGTCATCGTCGGTTGCCATACAGACGGCAACAAGCTCATCACCCGGTTCCAGGTCCATGGCGATAAGCCCGCTCGAGCGTACCGCAGAGAATTTATCCAGCGAAGTCTTCTTGATTTCTCCCATCTTGGTGGCCATGACCATATAGGCTTCCGGCATAAGGCCGGTGGTGGCCGCCATGGAAGTTACCCTTTCACCCTCGGAAATCGATAGCAGATTAATAATCGCCAGCCCCTTTGACGTACGTGAGCTGCCCGAGGCAATTTCGTGGCATTTCAGGTAATACACCTTTCCCTTATCGGTGAAGAAAAACATATCATCGTGGGTATCGGCCACGGTAAGGAGCATAACGGCGTCTTCTTCACGCGTGATCTGCCCGATTATGCCCTTGCCGCCGCGGTGCTGCGGCGTGTAATTGCGTGAAGCCACCCTTTTGATAAATCCGCGGCTGCTGATGGTTACAGCCACCCTTTCGTGAGGAATCAGGTCTTCTTCGGAAAATTCCAGCTGGCCTTGCTCCAGGATGGCGGTCCTTCTCTCGTCACCGTATTTTGATTTTATTTCAGCGATATCCTCTTTAATCAATACCTGGATTCGCCGGGGATTACGCAGCAAATCTTCGAGATAGGCGATAGTCTTCACCAGTTCGGCATATTCATCAAGGATTTTCTGCCTTTCCAGGTTGGCCAGGCGGCGTAACTGCATATCGAGAATCGCCTGCGCCTGGATCTGGGTCAGCCCGAAGTCAGACATGAGATTTTTGCGGGCAGCCTCGGCCGTCTCTGATTCCCGGATAGTTTTGATAACGGCATCGATATTATCGAGGGCTATCCTGAGTCCCTCCAGGATATGGGCCCTGGCCTTAGCCTGCTTTAGTTCATAGCGTGTGCGCCGGGTGATGACCTGCTGACGGAAACTGATGAAATTCTGCAGGGCTTCCCGGAGGCTGATTACCCGGGGTTGTCCGTCGACCAGGGCCAGCATATTGATGAAGAAAGACGACTGCATGGCGGTGTATTTGTAGAGGTTATTGAGTATTTTCTGCGCCTGAGTATCTTTCTTCAGTTCGATGACCACCCGCATCCCGTCACGGTCGGACTCGTCACGCAAATCGCTGATGCCGTCAATCTTCTTGTTCCTGACCAGTTCGGCTATAGTCTCCACCAGGGCGGCCTTGTTCGTCTGGTAGGGCAATTCGCTGACGACAATCTGCTGTCGGTCAGTCCTGGCGATATCACTCACATGGGCTTTGGCGCGTACCACCACTTTCCCGTGTCCGGTGGTATAGGCGTTGCGGATACCTTCCACACCCAGGATAATACCGGCCGTGGGGAAATCGGGTCCTTTGATGAACTGGGTCAGTTCTTCGATGGTAGCCCTGGGATTATCAATTAAGTGCGAAATGGCATCGCAGACTTCACTCAGGTTATGAGGCGGTATGTTGGTGGCCATGCCCACGGCAATCCCGGAGCTGCCGTTCAGCAGCAGGTTGGGCGTCCTGGTGGGCAGTACCCGGGGTTCCTGGAGGGTGTCATCGAAGTTGGGCATGAAATCCACGGTTTCCTTCT
>Ga0315550_1002445_pt1 | contig 11363 bp, 9 predicted proteins | sample SalMarSW160190MG_2_FD_203100 | JGI IMG/M metagenome (GOLD analysis project Ga0315550, IMG submission 203100) | Salt marsh sediment microbial communities from the Plum Island Ecosystem LTER, Massachusetts, United States - Salt Marsh Sediment SW1601-90 ... | reverse complement strand
CCTGGGACGATTGTGTAGTCTCTCAGAGACGTGCTTAACTTGCTTCAAAGCCCCAAAATTGATAAAATCGCATCAAGGGTTCACTTGGTGAGGCTAAAAGATAGGGTGAAAGTTCTGTCTATTGGACACCGTGGCCCACCATCTATACAGTAGGTGGAACTCCGGTCAGAAAGCTCCTTGACACCTGCCGGCTTCCTCGATGGTTACCATTCCCGTCCTTTTTCTTCCCACGGCTTTGGTAGGCCGAAATCTTGAGCAATTACCTTGTAAGCGTTATACCCGCAGGCGCAGCGCACCCCACTTCCAGGATGAGTGTTGGCTGAGCAGATATAGAGATTCTTTACCGGCAGCCGGTACTGGGCAAACTCGGGGATGGGCCTGAACCTGCCAAGTTGGAAGGGGTGTTGCGCGCCCATCCCGGCATCCCCATCGATCATGTCTATATTTCGGTGCGATGTCTCCCAGGGAGTATCAACATAGACATCAATGACATTATCCCAGTTCATATTGGGTGCGTATATCGGCCATTGCTCAAAAAGAACATCAAAGATGCGCCGCCGCAGCACACGCCACTCTTTCTCAGTTCGGCTGCGGAATGGAGCACAATACTGCTCTATGATAACCAGGTGCTTGCCCTCCGGAGTTCGACTTGGGTCCCAAAGATCATCGCAACTGCTGAACCAGCATAACTTTTTGGGTATACCGTATACGTAGGTCTCAGGTTTCCACATTTCGGCGAGATAGAAGGGGTCTTTGGGGCCTTGAAATGTCCTCGGTAAGGCATTACAATCCGGATTTATGCTGGCCGCTTTATACTTGGGCGACTCGTGCAGGGCTGCATATGCCCAGTAGCTTTGCATTCCGGAATATCTGATCGTTTTTACCTTGCGGGCTATGGCCGGGGTTACATATTCCTCACCAACAAATCTAAATATAGCCTGGTTGGCATCGACGTTACAGGCGACCAACTTTCTGGCTCTTACTTCGCTGCCATCAGCCAGTTTAACCCCCTTGGCTTCACCATTTTCAATGATGATTTTATCAACTTCACTCAAAACGAAGAATTTTCCACCTAAATCAACCAGGGCTCTCTGCAGAGCATGAGCGAAGGTATGTGTGCCACCTCTCAGGAAGGCCGGTTGAGCCAGCGAGAGAGAAATGGTTATTGAGTGGACGAGGTTATATAATCCTAGCGGGGTGTCAGGCCAGACTCCCGTGCTGGTTTGTACCGCTCGCATAAAATAGCACTTCATCGCATCGCTTTCGAAGAGTTCGGAGCCCAAGTCTGCTGACGACATCAGAGGCCACCTTGGGTCGACTCCGTACTTGGGGTCGTCCAGGAGTTCTTCCAGGGCATCCTTTTCTCCCCAAGGAGCCGGTGGGTTAAACATATAACGGCGGTAAGCACGCCCCCAGCCTTGCTTGTATCTATCTATGAAGTTGGCTGCAGTTTCAGCGTCCCTCTCTGAGAATCTGCTAATCTCTTTAAGCGTTTTGTCTACATTCTCCTGGCTGAACTCAGTGGTGACGGGGTCTTCGCTGACGATAGGATATGCCGGATAGGTTAACAGACAGGTCTCATCATCGAATACCATCCCTTGACCGGTTTTAGGAAATACGTGTTTAATGCCAAAATCCTTTAGATGGAAGTCCTCAAATACCGGTGCCATGTAGACCCGGGTGTTTGTGGAACAGGTATTAGCCAGAAATCCGGGAAGAGGCACTTCATCGCCGCAGCAGCCTCCGCCGATTTCCATTTGCCTTTCCATTATGGCTACCTCCATGCCGGCTCTCTGCAGATACAAGCCAAGGATCAGGCCGTTGTGGCCGCCTCCGATTATTACTGCGTCATACGTAGCGTCCGCCATGATACCCTCCTTAAATTTCTATCGCCCTTTTTTGATGTCTATCTTCCCATACCCACCCGCCCAAAAGGGTTTTTGCCCCAAAAAATCTTTGATTTTTCGGGGGCCCCGTTTTTACCCTCTTAGACTCTCTTTTCCCGCCCCCCCCGTTGGGGTGGTGTCTTTTTTCTTACCCCTTTTAGGGAGTTGATAGAGGTCTAACCTCTATAGGGTGGGAGGGTGGGAAGAATAACTTTCTCTAAGCCTTCCGGGACTTGCCGCTAAAGAAGTCCGGCCTCTCTGGCCACTCTTACACAATCCGGCTCCGGCCACCATTTCTCAATCCCGAGGTCTTCGGCTATTTTCTCGGTGGCGCAGTAGCCGGGGCCAAAGGTTATCATTCCGCCGGAGTGAGTGCAGGCACCGCACATATACAGCCTGTTTATCGGCGAGGAGTGCTGGCAGCAGTACTCGTTGGGCCTGAAGTAGCCCATCTGAAGCGGAAGGTAAGCCCCCTGCTTGAAGCAGCCCTGCTTCATATCGGGGAATTTGTTTTCAATGTCAAGCGGGGTACTGATATAGTCCCAGATTATGTTTTCCTCAATTATATTTGGCGCATATTTACTCAAAGTGCTCTTGCACCGCTCAACATGCTGCCGCCTCACCCGGTACCAGGCTTCAGGGCCGCCGTTGCTCAGATTATAGGGCGCTTCCTGGGAGATAAGCCCTATGTGCCTTCCGGATGGGGCACGTAAGGGGTCATGCACTGACGGGAAACAGCAATTGAACCCGCCTTCCACCAGCTCTCCCCTTTTTATGGCTTCGAAATGGTTGACCAGGTCTTCTTCACCTTCGTAACCGAGGATATAAATAAGGGCATTATTGAGTTCTGGGTCTGATTCGGCTACTTTAAACCTCGGTGCTTCATCCATTGCCAGGTGTACCGTGAACAGGCTCCAATCGCTGTACTGCCATTCATTAGTTCTGGTAGCCAGTTCTTCCTCGAGGTGCTGCTCGCCGACCAGTTCCAGGAAGGTTTGCTGGGGGTTGAGCGAACTGCAGACGAATTTACCGGCTTCGATGAATTCGCCATCGACCATCTCCACCCCTTTTGCCTCGCCATCATCTACTACGATTCTCTTTACATCGGTACTGGCCAGAATCATCCCTCCATTCTCATAGATAACCTTGCTCATGAGGTGAGCCAGATGGTGTGAGCCGCCCTGGCAGAGGCGATAATGCCAGCCGCGGTTTATCATTAACGGCACCAGATAGCCTAGTCCCTCAAGGTCGTAGTCCAGGCCCCACATCGTGGCCAGGTAGAGGAACAGGGCTCTGACCCTTTCGTTTTCAAACCAGCCGTCGACTATCTGCCTGGGGGTAAAGCCGGTGAGTTCGTCATCCCGGCGGGTGATTTCGTTGGCCTCGAGCCTGGCTGACTGGTCCAGACTGGCCATCGGGTTTACGTAGCTGGCCGGGGCCAGGAAAAGGTCCATCGCCTGCTGAGACCACCTGGCAAAGTCCCTGAAGGCTTCGGCGTCCTTGGCCGAGAATTGCTTGATTGACTGATAAGAGCGCTCCGGGTCTTTATATAAAGCCAGGTATTTCCGTCAGAGAAGGGCATTACTACCTGGATATCGGGGTAAATCCACTTCAGGTCATACTCGTCTTCAAGTTTAAAGTCCTTAAGGGGTGGGGCATAATCCACCATCATGTGATATATAGCGTGAGTGTCGTGGAGAAAACCGGGAGTGGTCACCTGCTCGGTAGCCAGTCCTCCCCCCATCTCATAGCGCTTGTCCAGTAAAAGAACCTTGAGTCCCGCCTTGGCCAGATAAGCTCCAACGGTCAGGCCATTGGGGCCCGCCCCTATGATTATGCCGTCATACTTTTTCACATTGCCTCCTCTTTACTTAGGCGTTACTGGTGTTGCCAAACCCTCAGCTTTCTTCCATGCTTTCGATGATTATCTCAGCGGCAAGTCTGGCTCCCGTGCCGGTTACCAGAGAGCACCTCTCATAACCTTTGGCCTGTTTGAAATCATCGCTGTTTGCCCAGGGATTTATATAGTGACCGAAAACAATTGCCTGTACATCCTGGCAGCTAGTGGCGCCTATTTTCTCCTCGAAGCGCTCTAAAAACTGGCGGGTTGCGGTCATGGCGGCACGGTTGGTCTGATAGTTAAGCAGGTCGTCACCGCCGAAATAGAGTCCGAGGGCAATTAAAGCCCCGGATACCGCCCCGCAGGTTCGTCCGGTTAGACCGAGGCCGGGAAAGGGTGATAAAGCCTTGATAACCTCCATATTGCCCAGCCCGAACTCCTCCATCACCGGAAGAGCGGCACCCTTGGCACAGCTGTGGGACAGGAATTCACACTCCTCGCCCCTTTGCTGAGCCCGCTTGAGGATTTTTTCCTTATTGGCGATAATCTCCTCCCGGTTGAGCTTCTTCCCGGGGATGCCTTTTTCGGTCAATTTTTTGAACCAGGTCTCTATCGCCGGTACGTCCCAGGCTTTTTCGGCTTGTTTTTGCCCTTTTGCCCTTAATTCCTCATAATCTGCCATAGTCAGATGCCCTCCTGCATACAGTTGGCTTGCTGGTCTTTTAGAGTAAATACCGCCGGGAAACGGCTATAACATGCCCAGTTCGTCCATTAGCTCGATGACCCTCTGTGACTCGGCTACCCCGGTGTTGCCGCGCATGACTGCCGCCACCGCCAGGGTTTCTATAAACTCCTCCCTGGTGGCGCCAGCCGCTAGGGCACCGTGAAACTGGGCTAAAACGCAGTTGGTGCAGCTTGCCCCCAGGGCTAAGGCCAGGCACATTAAACGCTTTATCTTGGCACTGAGCACCCCATCGGTATAAGCCGGCTCTGACATTTCTCTAAGACCCTTGTAACTCTGGGGCAGTAGCTGCTTCCATTTTTCCAAGTCCTGCTTGCGCTTTTCGTTCAATTTTAGCTGGCTTTCCATAACTGTTATGCTCCCCTCTTTTTATTTATCAGGCTATTTATCAAGTATGTAGATAGCTCCGTTGGTAGCATCCACTCTAAGACGTTGCCCCGTCTTGATAGTGGCGGTAGCCACAAACGTATTTACTATGGCCGGGATTCCGTACTCTCGACCATGAATCGCAGCATGACTGAGCAGACCGCCTCTATCAGTGACTACGGCCTTTACTAAACTGAAGACCGGTGTCCAGGGCGGGTTGGTGAAGGGGCAGACCAGGATTTCACCCTGCTGGATTTCGGTCAACTGGTCATAGCTCATTACGACTCTGGCTACGCCTTCGGCTTCGCCGGGAGACGCACTTACGCCACGTATATCAGCCTTTAGTTCGGGCCGGTGCGGGGGTGCTTCCAGGCCGGCGACATGCATGATAATTGGTTCGGCTGCCGCCACCAGGTCCATCATGGTTGCTTCTTCTATGTTGGCCCTGTCGGTGAATACCGGCGGAGGTGGTACATTTTTCAGCTTTTCCCATTCCGGGCGCCGCCGATTGACTATATACTGCAGCTTGTGGAACTCGGGACCAAGCATTACCATTTCAATTTCGTCCGGGTTCAGGAAGAAGATATCATCCGGCTGGTCAATAGTGCCGGCTTTTGCCAGCCGTTTGCCTATCCCCAGGAAGCTATGGCGCGCCAGAGCGTGAAGGTATAGTTCGCAATAAAGGTCGTGATCCTCGCTGACAGCGCTGGCCTTCTGCCCCAGTTCTATCAGTGCTTTAATCCATTCCTTCTCATTATCCGGGACTTTTTCCAAAAATTTGGCTATTGTTTTCTCTCTCTCTTCAATTAGTTTGGCCCTTATTTTATCTAGATCGTATTCGATATCTCTGTTAATAAAGTTCTGGACAACTGACAGGGGAATGCCTGGATTCTCACGCCAGTAAGGCTCGTTAAAATCACAGCCTCTTACCATTCTCCAGCCGTTCTCATTTAGAAATTTGGTAAAACTCCTTTTCCACTTTCTGCCGGCATCGGTCTTATCAAGCTTAGCCGGAATCTCGTCAGCCTTATTTTCTTTGAATATATCACTCAGTCCTTCCCGAACTGCGTCTCGGCTCAGCTCCCACAGTTGTCTATCAACCTGGAAGACCATATTATCAACGCCGCTTAACATTTTATTGAATTCAGGGCTCTGGGAGGTAAGACCGAAGCGGGGCATGACTTCTTCAAGTAAATTGAAAGCGCAGAATGCCGGAAGCAACATCAAAAAGTGAACTTCCCACATTCTTTTAAACGTACTGATTAAGTCCCAGAGATGATGGAGAAGGTCAACGTTTGTAGCCTGGTCGAGATCAATATCTTCAAGTCGTTTATACCTTGTTAATAGCTCTTGCTTTAGGTCTTCCCACTTGCCATCAAAGTCTTCAACCCAGGGACGCATTGCTTCTCCGAATTTGGCTGTTCTTTTTTCTATCTCCGCTTCATCCCGAATAATACGATTGCCTATATAGCAACCGCCTTCAAATTCCCGCAGGGTAAAGCCCTTGGATCTGGGCAGGCTCATCATCTCGGCGCCGTATTGGGATCCATATCCGCAATATCTGATCCAGAACCAGCTGAACAGGGGGGTGAACCGGGGGAAACTGTGTTGACCGGCCAGAAACCATGAATGTAACTCAGTAATATCAACTTCTTGGTTAAAGTCAAACCCGGGAACTGCATCCCATATTTTTTGATTTTGCTTAGTCTGCGACAATCTGCACCTCCTAAGTCATTTTCATTGGATGTTATTGTTATGCCTGTATCCCGCAAGTTAACACGGCAGGGGTAATATTGCAAGACAAAAGTTTTTATAATATTATAAGTAATACCCCGAGGTTATTCTGCGCTAATAAAAAATTTCTTTTGCCAATGCAGGAGCGGGGTGTAAAAGTTATATGTAGAAGGTGAATCGCAGTGGTTCTCCCCAGAATAGACCTCCGCAGCCTCACCGTTTTTTATCTGGTTGCCAGTGAAGGTAGCATAACCTCCGCCGCCGACAAGCTGTGCCTGACTCAACCGGCTGTAACTTACCACATCAGGTCTCTGGAAAGGGCTGTTGGACTCAAGCTCCTTGATGTGAGGCGGCAAAAGTTATCCCTTACGCCAGCCGGCATCGGTCTCTTCAAATACGCCAGAGAAATCTACCAGCAGATGGCCAGCGCCGAAAAGTATCTGGAAGATCTTAGAGAAAACAGCCTGCGCATCGGCGTAAGCTTCACTATCAGCCCCATCGTTGCTTTAGCCGCCGCCACGTTTGAAGAGCTCTATCCCCATGTGAAGCTGATAGTCAGGAATTCTCCTTCCTTCGAGGTCGCTGAAGATGTTCTGAGTTCGCAGGTTGACCTTGGTATTGTTGTCGGTCTGGACTATAAAAAGCCCAAACTGAGGGCCATTCCGATTTCAGCACAGGAAAGAATGGCGCTTGTCGTTTCCTCATCCAGCCCCGTTCCTGAAAAAGAGCGGCTGGAGATGGCCGACCTCTGTGGTTACCCGCTGGTGGCGGCACCGGAGACGTCGGCTACACGACATATTATTTTAGGTAAGTTTGAAGCCGAAGGACTGAAGGTTCCCCCGCTTATAACAGCGGAGGTAAATTCCTTAGAAGGGGGCCTGAGTCTTGTTGAGAGCGGGAGGGGAATGGGCTTATTCCACATGAAGCTTGTAGAGGGGAAAATAGCCGAAGGACAGCTTAAAGAGCTTCCCTTATCCAATGATATATTGGTGGGGGTTGACGCCCTTCTTCATATTAATGGTCCCGAACATCCGGTGGCTGGAAAATTTATTGCTCTTGTCAGGGAAGTATTTGAAGACCATTGTTAGACGTTGACCGCTACAGCGTGGCGCTTCTTCCCGACGGGGTGGGGGGTTATTCCCCCCACCCCGGTCTTGTAAGTGTGGAAAGTCAGCTAGTTAAGGGAGAACAGTCTCGTACCAGCCGACGGGTACTTGCTTGCCACCCGTGAATAAATCTATTGGCAGTGGGTTAGCTATGAGATGATTGGGAATCCCGAGAAGCTTCGTTCCGCAAACCGTCGCCGTTCCGAAAGGAGTTTCCACAGTACCCATTGACTCAAGGGCGGCTTTTACCGCGGGGGCGTCAACGCTGCCGGCGGCCTCGATAGCCTCTTTGAGAATAAAGAGGCAATTGGCACCCTTGAGGTGGAGGGTTTCGTCCGATCCAATCTCGGTTTGTACCCGCGCAATCATTTCCTTCAACAGAGGCGGGTTGTCCGGGTCGTCGTAGCTAAGAGCACAACTGGATACTCCTTCGGCTGCCTCCGCGCCGGCAATGTTGGCAAATTCCTGCACAGAGGTAGGTATAGTGGTGACATAGGGCTTGTCAAAACCGGCCTGTCGTACCCCTTTAAGGATGGCGCCTACGTGTGGGCCAACGCCATTGAGCTGATATACGGCATCAATGCCTTCAGTTGCCATAATCTGGGCCACAATGGGGCTGAAGTCCACCATCTCATTGGGATAGAGAATGGTGTCGCCAACTACGGTTATCCCAACGCTATCAAATAAAGGCTTCATTATTGGTACCATGATGGGTGGGGCACCGTCATCCGGCGAAACTATGACGACTTTTTTCACTTCTGGATAGGCATCCTTCATGTACTGCAGGGCAGCCCAACCCGATGCTATGCTACCGTGACCGGTGGTGAAGGAATAGGGTGTGCTGGCATCCATTTCCCCAGGCATATGGGTGCACCAGGTTGAGATTTTCAGTACTTGAGCCGGTTCAGTCACCGGTGCTGCCGCTGGATTAAAGAACGCGGTCGGCCCAACGATGAACTTAACTCCCTTGTCATAGACCAGCCTATTGGCCGCAGCGCCGGTGCCGTCAAAGTCACTTTTGATATCTTCAACGACCAGCTCAACCTTGTATATCTGACCGTTAACATTGATGCCACCGTGCTCATTAAGTATTTCCCCAGCGATTACGGTTTGAGCCCAATCGGGGCCATCGTTGACGACAAACCAGCCGGTCAAGGCCATGAGAGAGCCAATCCGCAACGTCCTCTCAGGGGCTGGCCCTGGTGCGGTCGTTGTTGGGCCTGGGCCTGGTGCGGTCGTTGTCGGCCCTGGTGCTGTTGTGGTTGGCGTTGGCGATGGACAGCCGGCCATAACGATTACTACTGCTATCAATAATGCTGTGAGAATAAAAATTGTCTTTTTCAAGTGTTAACCTCCTTGTATTTGGGACTTCTCCAGTCGCCTTGTCACATTATGCCAATAATCACCTCCCATCATTTTTTTTAGAGTTACGGTGTTATATTTACGGTAGTATTTTTTAAAAGCAAGTATTTTCCCATAGGTATTTTCCACACTGTTCACAGTTGGCTCTAAGGATAGTGCGTTTTTGAAGGTTTGTCAATATACCCCCCCCCTGGGTATTTTGGATTTTTGTGGAAAAAGGCCAGATGTTCCGGCCGATTTTTGAGTTTAAAAAAACTGGGGTGGGGGGAATACCCCCACCCCGTTCTTGTCAGTGTGCAAAACCAGTTGGTTAAGGGATGACGCCGATATCTACCCAGCCGCCGGACGCTGCCTGTCCGTTCTTGAATGTTTGTATTGGCAGTGGGTGAGCAATGACGTGATTAATCCCGTAAGTCTGTTGTCCGCACAGCACTCCCGTTCCAAAGAGGGTGTCCACAGTACCCATTGACTCAAGCGCGGCTTTTACCGCAGCCGGGTCAATGCTTCCTGCGGCCTCCATAGCCTCTTTGAAAATGTACAGGACATTGGAACCCTTATGGTGGAGGGGAGTATCCGCCCCATACTCGGCTATGGTCAGGTCAATCATTTCCTGCAACAGAGGCGAGTTACCCGGGTCACCGGATGAGAGAGTAACCGTGACTAAACCTTCCGCTGCCGCCGCGCCGGCAATGTTCACAACTTCGCCCACAGTCACCGGCATAGCCGCGAAATAAGGCTTGGTGTTGCCTGCCTCCCGTAGACCCTTAATGATGGCGCCTACGTGTGGAGCAACACCGTTTTCCTGGAATACGGCGTCAATGCCCTGAAGCGCCTGAATCTTAGCCACAATGGGGCTGAAGTCCTGCATCTCGTTGGGGAAGCCGATTGTATCGCCAACTACGTTTATCCCCTCGGCGGCCATTAATTCCCTGATTATGGGTATCAGATAGGGTATGGCACCGTCATCCGGGGTGACCAGGGCGACATTTTTAACCTCGGGATAGTTCTGCTTCAGGTACTTCATAGTAGCCATGCCAGTTGGCACACTACCGTGAGAAGTGGTGAAAGAAAAGGGTGCGCTGGCATCATTTTCTCCCGGCATATTGGTGCACCAGGTCGAGATCTTCATTACTCCGGCCGGTTCAGTCACCGGTGATGCCGCTGGAGCAAAGAACGCAGTCGGTCCAATGATGAACTTAACTCCCTTGTCATAGACTAACTTGTTAGCCGCAGCGGCGACGCCTCCAAAGTCGCTCCTGGTATCTTCGGCGACCAGCTCAACCTTGTATATCTGACCGTTAACATTAATCCCACCCTGCTCATTGAGCAGGTCGCAAGCGATTACGGTTTGAGTCCAATCAGGGATATCCATAACGGTAAACCAGCCGGTCAAAGCCATAAGAGCGCCAATCCGCAGCGTCCTCTCAGGTGCTGTAGTTGGGGCTGTTGTGGTTGGTGCTGTTGTGGTTGGTGCTGTTGTGGTTGGTGCTGTTGTGGTTGGCGTTGGCGATGGACAGCCGGCCATAACTATTACTACTGCTATCAATAACGCTGTGAGAATAAAAACCGTCTTTTTCAAGTATTTACCTCTTTCTAGTTGCGATATTTCTCCGGTTACCTTGTCACATTATGCCAATTATCACCTCCCATCATGGTTGTCTGTGTAGAGTCCTGGTAGTATATTAAAAGGGGCCGACCTTTCCACGAGATTATTCTCTCACATGGTTCGTCATCGGCTCTAAGAATAGTTCGTTTTTTAAGGTTTGTCAATGTACCTCCCTCTGTGTATTTTGGATTTTTGTGGGAAAAGTCTGAACTAGAGGAAGCACGGGAATCAGGGAAGGTGGCGGCCAGGAAAGAAGTGGGGGAGTGGATTGAAGCCAATATGCTACATGGACCCTACCGCACTGTTTATTCCGATATCTTCCCACCAATGATACAACGCCTCAAGGAAGGCAAGCAGCTGTAATTAAGGTCTCTTTACGTGTGGTATTGCAGACTTAGTCTGATATTTCGGGTAAGCTAACAGCAATAACCGTCTTTTTTTGAATGCCGGCTTGAGCTAATTCTATTGTCCGGCGTTTTCTTCTTCTTTGCCCCAGTTCTGCATGAGCTGCTTTAAGCGCTGGGCGAGCTTGGGGTCGGCGCGCAGGCGCTGGATAAAGATGGGGCACCCTTCCAGCAGTGTGTTCTGGGCGGCGCTGGCCATGCTGGAGAGTAAATTCTGCATGCCAAGGTCGGCCTGCTGGGCTACTTCCATCCCCGACGCCGAGGATTCCAGCTGGCGGCGGATGTCCTCGGCGCTGAACTTCATCGGCGTGACGCAG
>Ga0315550_1002443_pt1 | contig 11365 bp, 4 predicted proteins | sample SalMarSW160190MG_2_FD_203100 | JGI IMG/M metagenome (GOLD analysis project Ga0315550, IMG submission 203100) | Salt marsh sediment microbial communities from the Plum Island Ecosystem LTER, Massachusetts, United States - Salt Marsh Sediment SW1601-90 ... | reverse complement strand
ATACATCTGGCAGGAGGAATGGAATCCGGTGGAACTCGATCCGGGTTTTCTCCCGGCCCGCATATTCCGCGTTCGCAGGCGCCTCCGCCGGGAGCAGGATTTCGATTATTTCATGTGAGAGGAGACAAACTTGCTTAAATGGAGTCCGTTAACAAACGCTGTTTGCCGTCATACCCGCGAAGGCGGGAATCCAAGTTCCTCTAACACGGTAGCAGAGTTCCACGGGCTTGCCCGCGGGCGGATGCTGCCCGGAGCGCATGTCCGCGTTCGCAGGCCGGTCGAGCGCAGCTCGTTTCCTCCACAAAGTACCATGGGCTTGCCCGTGGGTATCTATGAGAGAATGGATTCCCGACTACTACCTCGGGAATGACGACCTATAAGCATTTCCGGTCACTGAATGCATTCCTCTTGCACTAAGGAGAGAACTCTGTTATGACGCCGAAAGATAAATGCTTCGAGGACGACCCGCTCTGGTATAAAGAGGCGGTAATATACGAGCTCCACGTCAAGTCTTTCTTCGACAGCAACGGGGACGGCATAGGGGACTTCCGGGGGCTTATAGAGAAACTCGACTATCTCGAGGAGTTGGGGATAACGGCGGTCTGGCTCCTTCCCTTTTACCCTTCGCCCCTCAAGGACGACGGCTACGATATCGCCTACTATTTCAATGTCAATCCGGACTACGGCGACATGAGGGACTTCAAGGATTTCCTCAGGCAGGCCCATAAACGCGGGATACGCGTGATCACGGAACTCGTTCTGAACCACACATCGGACCAGCACCCCTGGTTCCAGAGGGCGAGGAAGTCTAAGCCCGGTTCGGTCCACCGTAACTACTACGTTTGGAGCGAGACCCCTGAAAGGTATGCCGACGCCAGGATAATATTCAAGGACTTCGAGACATCGAACTGGTCCTGGGACCCCGTTGCAAAAGCCTATTTCTGGCACCGCTTCTATTCCCACCAGCCTGACCTGAATTATGACAGCCCCGCCGTGCAGAGGTCGATGCTGCAAGTGGTGGACAACTGGCTCGGGACAGGCGTGGACGGCCTGCGCATCGACGCCGTCCCTTATCTCTTCGAGCGGGAGATGACGAACTGCGAGAACCTGCCGGAGACCCACGACTTTCTGAAGAGGCTCCGGGAGCACATGGAGAGAAAATTCAAATGCAGGATGCTGCTGGGGGAGGCGAACCAGTGGCCCGAGGACGCCGCGGCATACTTCGGGGCAGGGGACGAGTGTCACATGGCTTTCCATTTTCCCCTCATGCCGAGGATATTCATGGCCCTCCAGATGGAAGACAGGTTCCCGATCATGGATATACTCGACCAGACCCCGGAGATTCCCGATCCCTGCCAGTGGGCCCTGTTTCTCCGTAACCACGACGAGCTGACGCTCGAGATGGTTACAGACGAGGAGCGCGACTATATGTACCGGGTCTATGCGCGGGACCCGCGCACAAGAATAAACCTCGGCATCCGCCGGAGGCTGGCGCCCCTTGTCGGCAACAGCAGGAGGAAGATAGAGATCATGAACATCCTCCTCTTCTCCCTTCCGGGGACGCCGATCATCTACTACGGCGATGAGATTGGGATGGGGGACAACTTTTACCTCGGCGACAGAAACGGCGTCCGTACGCCCATGCAGTGGAGCTCCGACAGGAATGCCGGGTTTTCGAAGGCTAACCCGCAACGGCTTTTTCTTCCTGTTATCATCGATCCGGAATACCACTATGAGGCGGTCAACGTCGAAAATTACGAGCGGAGCCCGTCCTCGCTCCTCTGGTGGATGAAGCGGGTGATCGCCATGAGGAAGAGGCTAAAGTCATTCAGCCGCGGAGACCTCACCTTCCTCAGTTCGGACAATCCGAAGATACTCGCCTTCACCCGCCATTACCGGGATGAGACCATTATGGTCGTGATCAACCTCTCGCGTTTCTCCCAGGTGGCGACCTTCGATCTCTCGGCCCATGCGGGGTGCGTCCCCGTGGAGGTCTTCAGCAAAAACAGGTTCCCCGTCATCAGGGAGACGCCGTATGTGCTCACCATGGGTTTTTATGATTACTACTGGTTCATCTTCCAGAAGGAAGAGGAGGCGGCAGTCGCGGCTGAAGAGCGCGTTTTCCCCGAAATGAGCGTGAGGAAGAGCTGGACGGCCATTCTCACCGGAAGGACCAGGGGCAGGTTCGAAGACATCCTTCCCGGCTTCTTCAGGGGGTCACGCTGGTTCGGGGGAAAGGGCCGGACGGTCCAGAAGATCGATCTTATCGAGGACATCCCGGTCGGCAGAGACCCCGACTCCCCCCGACTGGCGATGCTTAAGGTCTCCTACACCGACGACCCCTCCGATGTTTATCTCCTCCCCCTGAGTTTCGCGTCGGGGGACGAGGCAGCGCAGGTGCTGCAGGAATTCCCGATGGGCGTGATCGCCCGCCTTACCGTCGACGACAGGGAAGGTGTTCTGTACGACGGCGTGTACGACCCGGCACTGCGCGAAGTTCTCTTTTCCATGATAGCAAAGAGGAGGAAGACAAGGGGGAGCACAGGAAAACTCCTCGCCTATCCCGGCAGGAAATTCAGGGGCCTGACAGGAGAGGGAGGGTTCCCGGCGGCATCGCATGTCGTCAGGGCGGAACAGAGCAACACATCGATCCTCTACGAAAACTCCTTTCTCCTGAAGCTCTACCGCAGGCTGGATGAGGGGGTTAATCCGGACCCGGAAATAATCAAATTCCTCACCGAGAAGGCGGGCTTCCCGAACGTTCCGCCTTTCGCGGGCATCATCGAATTCAGGAGGCCGGGCCTTGATACAGTTGTAATCGGGCAGTTGCAGGGCTTCGTCCCCAACCAGGGGGACGCATGGACATATACACTCGATTCGGTGCGCCACTATTTTGAGCACGTGCTTTCCAGAAAGGCCGAGACTGCGGAAATCCCCGAGCTGCCCTCTTCGCCGGTGGACATACGCGACGAGAACATCCCGCCGCTTGTTCAGGAGCTGATAGGGGCGGTGTACCTGGAGGCCGCCATACTTCTGGGAAAGAGGACGGGTGAGATGCACATTGCCCTCTCTTCATCGCCGGAGGAGCCGGGGTTCGAGCCGGAACCCTTTTCCATGCTCTATCAGAGGTCCGCATACCAATCCATGCGCAGCCTTCTGGTAAAGGTCTTCCGTACACTCGAAAAGAACGTCGGCAAGTTTCCCGAAGAGACCGCCGCTGAGGCCGGCCGGATCCTGGACTCCGAAGGGACGATAATGAACAGGTTCAAGGAGATCCTGAAGGAAAAATTTTCCGCCATGAAGACAAGACACCACGGGGATTATCATCTCGGGCAGGTCCTCTTCACGGGAAAGGACTTCGTAATCATTGACTTTGAAGGGGAACCGGCGCGCGCCTTGAGCGAAAGGAGGCTGAAGCGCTCGCCCCTCAGGGACGCGGCCGGTATGATCAGGTCTTTCCACTATGCTGTCTACAGCTCTCTGCTCCACCTCGCATCCGTCAGGCCTGAAGACATCCCGACATTGGAACCCTGGGCGGCAATCTGGTACCATTGTGTGAGCGGCGTTTTCCTGACATCCTATCTGGCTACGACAGAGAGGAGCGCTTTTCTGCCGAAGGAAAGGGGCCAGCTGGAGGCTTTGCTGCGGTTCTTCCTTCTCGAAAAGGCGATATATGAACTCGGCTATGAACTGAACAACCGCCCGGAGTGGGCGGTCATCCCCATGAGGGGGATAGAGCACATTTTGAAGAGTTTGTAGAGGGGAGAGGGTCCCGGGGATCGCTGCGGTGAAGTTAATTACATGAGTGACCTAAAAGGAGAGTGAGCATGATAAAAGGGAAAAAGACTAGCGAATATCAACCCTTGACGGAACATGACATCTATCTTTTCAGGGAGGGAAGCCACTTCAGACTCCATGAAAAGATGGGTGCGCATATCACTGCCGAGGACGGCGTTCCAGGTACCCGTTTTGCAGTCTGGGCACCTAACGCCGAAAGGGTGTCGGTCATGGGCGACTTTAACGGATGGAGCATGACGGACCATCCGCTTTCGGACCGCGGGGACGGCTCCGGGATATGGGAAGGCTTCATCCCCGGGGCAGGCGCCGGAGCGGCGTATAAATACCACATCATTTCCCGCTACAACAATTACCGCGCCGACAAGGGTGATCCCTTTGCCTTTTCCTGGCAGGTACCGCCCCGTTCCGCATCTGTTGTCTGCGATCTCGGCTACGACTGGAACGACGCCGAATGGATGAAAAAGCGCGGGAAGGTCAACTCCCTGGAGGCGCCGATTTCGGTATACGAACTCCACCCGGGCTCGTGGCGAAGGGTGCCGGAGGAAAATAACCGGTCCCTCACTTACCGCGAGATGGCGGTTCATCTACCCGAATATTTAAAAAGCATGGGGTTTACCCATGTTGAGTTTACGCCGGTCATGGAGCACCCCTTTTACGGCTCCTGGGGATATCAGACGGTTGGGTATTTCGCCCCCACGGCGCGGTACGGAACTCCGCAGGATTTTATGTACCTCATCGACTGTCTGCACCGGTCAGGAATAGGGGTTATACTCGACTGGGTACCTTCGCATTTCCCCGACGACGTCCACGGCCTCGTCTATTTCGACGGGACCCATCTTTACGAACATGCGGACCCCCGGAAGGGCTTTCACCCGGAGTGGAACAGCTATATATTCAATTACGGGCGCAACGAGGTGAGGAACTTCCTGACCAGCAATGCCCTCTTCTGGCTTGATGTGTATCACGCCGACGGTCTGAGGATCGACGCCGTGGCCTCGATGCTCTACCTGGACTATGGCCGGAAGAGCGGCGCCTGGATACCTAACAAGTACGGAGGAAAGGAAAACCTGGAGGCGATCCACTTTTTAAGGAGGCTGAACGAGGAGGTTTACAGGAGCCATCCCGACGTCCAGACGATCGCTGAGGAGTCTACGGCGTGGCCCATGGTGTCCAGACCGATCCATGTGGGAGGACTGGGCTTCGGCATGAAGTGGAACATGGGGTGGATGCACGACACACTGCGGTATTTTTCCCTCGACCCCGTACACAGAAAGTACCACCAGAGTCTCATCACCTTCAGCCTCTGGTACGCCTTTTCCGAAAATTTCATGCTCTCCCTGTCCCACGACGAAGTGGTCTACGGGAAGGGATCCCTCATAGGCAAGATGCCGGGAGACGACTGGCAGAAGTTCGCAAACCTCCGTCTCCTCTTCGGGTATATGTTCACTCATCCCGGCAAGAAACTCCTGTTCATGGGGGGAGAGATAGGCCAGTGGAAGGAGTGGTCCCACGAGTCGAGCATCGAGTGGCACCTCCTTAAGTATCCCGCACATCAGGGCCTACAGCGCTGGTTCCAGCACTTGAACATACTCTACCGCGGCGAGCCGGCTCTCTACGAGCTGGACTTCGAGAACGAAGGCTTCGAATGGGTGGACATAGCGGACCAGGAAAACAGTATCATCAGTTACATGAGGAAGGGGAGGTCCGGGGAGGACACCGTTCTGGCCGTCTGTAACTTCACTCCCGTGCCACGTTATAACTACCGCGTCGGTGTACCCGCGGACGGATACTGGAAGGAGATCCTGAACAGCGACTCGAAGGAATACGGCGGCAGCGGCCACGGGAATTTCGGGGGTGCGGAGGCCACGCCGATCGAGTGCCACGGCAGGCCCGGTTCCCTGTCCCTCACACTGCCGCCTCTCGGCATACTCATCTTCAAAAGAGAAGGGGACTAGTATGCAGGTCGGTGCTCACTATCTCGGAGAGGGGAGATGCAGATTTGCCGTATGGGCTCCTTTTATGGAGAAAGTTTCGGTGCATGTTGTCGCCCCTGCCGACCGGCTCATCCGGATGGAGAAGGATGACCGGGGCTACTGGGAGGTGACCACTTCCGGCGTCTTTCCCGGCACACAATATTTTTACAGACTCGATGCTGAAACAGAAAGGCCCGACCCTGCATCTCATCTCCAGGCCGCGGGTGTGCACGGCCCCTCAGAAGTGGTGGACCAGGGCTCGTTCCCATGGAAGGACGGGGCGAGAAAGGACATCCCCGTCGGGCAGATGATCATCTATGAACTCCACGTGGGTACCTTTACGCCGGAGGGCACTTTCGATGCGGTCATCCCCAGGCTCGACGAACTTTATTCCATGGGAACCAACGCGATAGAACTAATGCCGGTAGCCCAGTTTCCCGGTGAGAGGAACTGGGGATACGACGGCGTCTATCCCTATGCCGTGCAGAAATCCTACGGCGGGCCGGAAGGGTTGAAGAGACTGGTGGATGCCTGCCACTCGCGCGGCATGGCGGTGATCCTGGATGTGGTGTATAATCATCTCGGCCCTGAGGGGAACTACCTGAGGGACTTCGGCCCCTATTTTACGGAGAAATACAACACTCCATGGGGGGAGGCGATAAACTTCGATGACGCATACAGCGACGAGGTGAGAAACTTCTTTATTGAAAATGCCCTTTACTGGTTCAGACATTTCCATATGGACGGATTGAGGCTGGATGCCATCCACGCCATCTATGATATGAGCGCGATCCCTTTCCTGAGGGAGCTTGCCGGGAGCGTAGCAGGGTTCTCGGCGGAGGAGGGCAGGTCATGTCACCTGATCGCAGAGAGCGACAGGAACGATTCTACGGTTATACACCCCGGGGAACAGGGCGGATACGGTATGGACGCGCAGTGGAACGACGACTTCCATCACGCTCTCCACACTCTCCTGACGGGAGAAAAGACCGGTTACTACATCGATTTCGGCATGACCGACCATCTTGTGAAGGCATACCGGGAGGGGTTCGTCTACTCGGGACAGTATTCCGGCTACAGAAAGAGGCGGCAGGGCAACTCCGCAGCTGACAGGCCGTCATCCCAGTTCGTCCTTTTTGCCCAGAACCATGACCAGATAGGAAACAGGATGCTGGGAGAGAGACTTTCGGCCCTCGTTTCCTTCGAGGCGCTTAAACTCGCCGCCGCAGCCGTGCTTCTCTCCCCGTGCGTGCCGCTCCTCTTCATGGGAGAGGAGTACGGTGAAGACGCGCCTTTTGTTTACTTTGTAAGCCATTCGGACCCCGGTCTTATCTCAGCGGTCCGCGAGGGAAGAAAGAGGGAGTTCATCTCATTTGAGTGGCAGGGCGAACCTCCCGACCCCCAGGACGAGGCAACTTTTCAGAGATCGAAGATAGATTGGCTGAAGAGGGAGAAGGGAAATCACAGGGCTCTTCTGGAATTCTACCGGACACTCATAAGTATGCGCAGGGAATCGCCCGTCCTTTTCCGTCCGGACAGGGCTGGACTCGAAGTCGAGGGCTTCGAGGGAGACAGGCTTGTGATGATGAGAAGGCGGCATGAAGGACAGGAGGTGCTTATCATGTTCAATTTCAACATCACCGCTGTCAGCTGCACGGCGCCCGAAGCGGCCGGCGCATGGAAGAAGACCCTTGACTCTGCAGACCCGGCGTGGAACGGCCCGGGTTCGTCCCTGCCGGAAGAGGTCACGCCGGGACAGGAACTCACTCTGCAGGAGTTGAGCGTCGCGGTGTACGGCGGGGCGTAGATGGAGAGATACATCTGCATCCACGGCCACTTTTATCAGCCGCCGAGGGAGAACCCCTGGCTCGAGGCGATAGAGATACAGGACTCCGCCCACCCCTATCACGATTGGAACGAGAGGATTACCGCGGAGTGTTACGCTGCCAACTCGGCATCCCGGATAATGGACGGAAAAGGACGAATAACCGACATAGTGAGCAACTACGCAAGGATAAGCTTCAATTTCGGTCCGACCTTGCTTTCCTGGATGGAGACGGGCGCGCCCGAATTATATCAGGCTGTCCTCGATTCAGACAGGCAGGGCATGGCCTGGCGCTCGGGGCATGGCAACGCGATCGCGCAGTGTTACAATCACCTCATCATGCCGCTCGCCAACAGCCGTGACAAGCTGACGCAGGTCCTCTGGGGCATAAGGGATTTCGAGCACCGCTTTGGGCGTTTTCCCGAAGGCATGTGGCTTCCCGAAACAGCGGTCGACGTCGAAACACTCGACATACTTGCCGTACAAGGCATAAAGTTTACCATCCTGGCACCCCGGCAGGCTGCCAGGATAAGGAAGATCGGTACAGACAAATGGCAGGATGTGAGAGGCGCACGGATAGACCCGACAAGGGCATACCTTTGCATATTGCCCACGGGAAGGCGGATCTCCGTATTCTTTTATGACGGGCCCATATCCCAGGCCATTGCTTTTGAAAAGCTTCTGAACAGGGGAGAAGACTTTGCCGCGCGGCTCGTGTCAGGCTTTTCCGACGCGCGGCAGTGGCCGCAGATCCTGAACATAGCTACGGACGGAGAGACTTACGGACATCACCACAGGTTCGGCGATATGGCCCTTGCCAACGCCCTTGGGTATATAGAAAAAAAGGTGCATGCAGGGCTCACGAACTACGGCGAATACCTTTCAAAATATCCGCCGGCCTATGAAGTCGAAATCATCGGGAATACCTCCTGGAGTTGCTATCACGGCATCGAGAGGTGGAGGGGCGACTGCGGATGCAGCACCGGCGGACATCCCGGATGGAATCAGCGGTGGAGGACGCCGCTGCGCGAGGCCCTTGACTGGCTAAGGGACAGGATGTCGCCGGCCTACGAAAAGAGGGCGGGCCAATACCTCGAAGATCCCTGGAGGGCAAGGGACGAATACATCGATGTTATCCTGGACCGCACTGAAGAGTGTCTAGATGCGTTTCTTGGCAGGCATGCCTCAAGGAAACTGGGCGGCGACGAGAAGATAACCGTTCTCAAACTCCTGGAAAGCCAGAGGCACGCCATGCTGATGTATACTAGCTGCGGATGGTTTTTCGACGACATCTCGGGCATCGAGACCGTGCAGGTGATAGAGTATGCGGCGCGCGCTATCCAGCTTGCGGAGGAGCTTTTCGGGGATCAACTCGAGGGGGGGTTCCTCGAAAGGCTGGCGAGGGCAAAAAGCAATGTGGCCGAAGAAAAAGACGGCGTTGAGATTTATGTGAACAGGGTCAGGCCGGTCATGATCAACCTGACGAAGGTGGGAGTTCATTATGCCGTCAGTTCACTTTTTGAGGAATATGCGGAGAAAACGGACATCTACAGCTATGAAGTATGCCGCGACGAGTACCGGAGGCGGGATGCCGGCAAGATGAAAGTTGCCGTCGGTAAAATCTCGGTTTCATCACGCATCACCCGGGAGAAGGAGCCCCTGAGCTTTTGTGTCCTTTACCTCGGCGGCCACGCCATTTACTGCGGTGCGAGGGCGTTTCAGGGAGAGGATCAGTACGTGACCATGAAGGAAGAGATTCTCGGGGCTTTTGAAAGCGGGGACTTCCTCGACATCGTGAGGCTGATGGATATGCATTTCGGGATGCACAATTATTCGCTCAGGGACCTCTTCAGAGACGAACAGCGGAAGATACTGGACACGGTGATACAGTCCACCCTCGATGAGTTCGAGGCGTCTTACAGGCGCATGTACGGAAACAGCCGGATACTGATGAGTTTTCTCCGGGAGACGGAGGTGCCTGTCCCGCACGCTTTTTATACGGCTGCGGAGTTTACGATCAACCTCGACATCAGGAAGGCGCTGACCGGGTCCCCCCTTGACGTCGGCAGGGTGCGGCAGATCATCGGCGATATCGAAAGGTGGAATGTGGCGCTGGAAAAGGTCGACCTCGAGTTTGCGGCAAGGCAAAGAGTGGAGAAGATGATGCGCGACCTCCTTGAAAATCCTTCCGATTCCGCCTGCCTGGAGGATATCCTGGAGTTGGTAGAACTGCTGGAGTCCCTGCCGCTGGAACTGAACTTATGGGAGACGCAGAACATTTTTTATAAGATCGCGAAGTGCTGCTACGGTAAGATAGCCGGGGAGGCTGCTGCCGGCAACCCTGACGCGGCACGGTGGGTAGAGGCCTTCAGTCGCCTGGGCGGGAAGCTGACTTTTAACGTTCCGGTACTGATTAGGGGATAGGAGCGGCATGGAAGAAAACCATGTGACGCCGCGAATACCGGTGGCGACATACAGACTGCAATTTAACGCCTCTTTCCGGTTCCGGGACGCAAGGGCTATTATAGCTTACCTGAGTGACCTGGGCGTTACTGACATCTATGCGTCCCCCTATCTGAAGGCCAACAGGGGAAGTCTGCATGGCTATGACATCGTCGACCACAATTCTCTGAACCCGGATGTGGGGACTGAAGAAGAATACGAGGAATATGCCGCGGAGCTCAGGAAGTACGGAATGGGACAGATTCTCGATATCGTGCCTAACCACATGTACATCGAGAGCAGCGAGAACACGCTCTGGATGGATGTCCTCGAAAACGGCCCGAGTTCGGTTTATGCACACTTCTTCGACATAGACTGGGACCCGGTCAAGAAGGAACTGAGGAACAAGGTGCTGCTTCCCGTCCTGGGCGACCAGTACGGAAAGGTGCTCGATAACCAGGAACTCCTGCTTTCTTTTGAGGAAGGGTCTTTTTCCCTCCATTATTACGATCATAAATTCCCGGTCGTCCCGAGGACCTACATTACTCTGCTGGAACACCGCATCGATATGCTCGAAGAACGCCTTACGGGGGAAAATCCTGACCTCGTTGAACTTCTGAGTATAATCACCGCCCTGAATCACCTTCCACCATATACAGAGATGTCCCCGGATCTGGTTACGGAAAGACACAGAGAGAAGGAGATCATAAAAAAGAGGCTCTGGACGCTTTACAGGGGAGCGGCTCCTGTCAGGGAGCACATAGATGAAAACGTCCGCATATTCAACGGGACCAGGGGAGACCCCAGGACCTTCGATCTCCTCGACGGACTCCTGGATATGCAGGTTTACCGTCTCTCATACTGGCGGGTGGCAACGGAGGAGATCAACTACCGCAGGTTCTTCGATATCAACCACCTTGCCGCGATCAGGATGGAAGACCCCGGGGTATTCAGGGAAACGCACAGGCTGGTCATGAAACTGATCGGAAGGAGGGAGGTTGCCGGTCTGCGCGTGGATCACCCCGACGGTCTTTACGACCCTTCGGAATACTTTCACCGGCTTCAGCTGAGCTGTTTTTCCCAGCTAAGGCCCGGGCGCCCGGAAAGTGCGGTCGATGGAGCACCCATTGCAGGTTCCCCGGAACTGGAACGGGAGATCCTGGGGCTATATAATGAATCGTTTCCCGCCCGCTCAGGGCACAAACCCTTTTATATCGTCGGCGAGAAGATACTGCTCAAGGGCGAAAGGATGCCCGAGGAGTGGCCCATTTTCAGCACCACCGGCTATGTCTTTCTGAACTCCGTGAACGGTGTCTTCGTGGAAACG
>Ga0315550_1002442_pt1 | contig 11366 bp, 9 predicted proteins | sample SalMarSW160190MG_2_FD_203100 | JGI IMG/M metagenome (GOLD analysis project Ga0315550, IMG submission 203100) | Salt marsh sediment microbial communities from the Plum Island Ecosystem LTER, Massachusetts, United States - Salt Marsh Sediment SW1601-90 ... | reverse complement strand
ATCGAGGTGTACCCCCCCGCCGCTTCCGTCGGTCGTGTTGCTAAAGATGTCATTGTTTATCAGCATGGCGCCGGCGCTGTTGGAGAGGGCGATCCCCCCGCCTTCCCACTGGCTCGTGTTGCTGAAAATCTGGCAGCCGCTGATGACGGGGTGAGCGAACGTAGCACCGATGCCTCCACCATCGAAATCGGTCGCGCCTCTGGTCAGACGCAGCCCCTCCAGCGTGGGGGTGATCTCGTCGATTCCAAATATAGTAACGACCTGTCTTTGCTCCTCCCCGTCGAGCGTGGTAGGGTAGGTGTCCGGATCCCAGGTGGAAAAGTCACTGTTGTAGCCCCCGCGGATGGTGACGGTTTTGCGAATGTCTACAACCCAGGGCTCCGCGGCGTTGTAGACTCCCGTGGCGACGAGGATTTCGTCGCCAGGATCAGCCGAATCCACAGCGTACTGTATTGTCAGACAGCGATCAAGGTAACTGCTGCAATCACCGGTATCATTGCCATCTGGCGCAACGTAGCGCATGCCTGGGTCGGCCCGGGCCATCGGGCTCAGTCCGTGCAGGCAGAATAGCACGCCGACTATTCCTATCAGAACGGCAGAAGTGATTGAAATGTGCTTGTGGCTTGCCATCTTGTTACCTCCTCGATGTATCTATGCTTTTCCCATATTAGCATCTTTCTGGTGATCTGTCTGTGCGTGTGGGCATAGATTACCTGTGTCCTACTTCACATTTTCTCGGAGGGTGAGCGAGGGGTGTTGCAGCCATTGACCTCGGAGTATGGCAGTACACACATCGTCACCCTGAGTAGAGCGAAGAGTCTCCTTGCCACGGCCGAGATTCCTCGCTGCGCTTGGAATGACGTGAGGAGCGGTCAACTAGGTGTTCAATAGGATTCGATCTATCGCTGCTATAACCTCTTCGGTTGACGTCATCTCTCCCAGGTTCCTGCGCAACTCTTTCAGGCTGGGTGCGCCGGCCAAATACCTGATCAGGTGGCCGCGAAACCGATGGCAGGCGATCTGCTCGTTGGGAATCTGGTAAGGTTTGTGGTCTCGATTCTCCATCTCGATCAGGCGGCTCAGGCCGTGCAGGTGTTCGGCGATGACGGTTCTGCGTTCTGCGGCCGATGGCGGGGTGTAGGATTGGTCGGTCCACAGGTGGTGAATCTCGTCAAATATCCATGGGTTGCCGATGGCGGCGCGGGCGACCATCACTCCGTCGACGCCCGTCTGTTGCATCATTTCCAGGGCGTGGCGCGCCTCGCGGATGCCGCCGTTGCCGATTACGGGGATAGCGCGCTCCGTCTTGATGCGCTTCAACGCCTCCCAGTCGGCGGGGCCGCGGTGTTTGTCACTGACGAACCGAGCGTGGACGGTGATGGCCTTTGCGCCGCCCTCTTCGGCGGCCTGTGCCACCTCTGAGATATTGGCCGATTCTGGGGAGAGGCCGAGACGGGTCTTGATCGTCACCGGCAGCGACACAGCCTGAGAGATGGCTTGCACAATGTCGTGGATCTGTTGCGGGTCACGCATCAGGGCCGCGCCGCCGCCGCGTTTCATCACCTTGGGGACGGGACAGCCGCAGTTGATGTCGACAAGCGCAAAGCGGCCCAGTGATTCGATCACGCGCGCGGCGCTGACCAGGGTCTCGACGTCGGCGCCGTAGATGTGGGCGCCGATGGGACGCTCTCCGGGGAACGTCTCCAGAAAGCGCAAGCTGTTGTGCGAGCGGTGGGCAATGCCCTTGGCCGAGGTGACCTCGCTAAAGACCATGCCGCAGTGATACCGCCGGCAGATGGCGCGGAACGGCGCTTTGGTATAGCCCGACATCGGAGCCAGGAGGGTGGGCGGGTCGATGGTCAGATCTCCGATCTGGAGCGGTTTGGGTTTCACGCTGCTATGTTACCAGGTTTCGCGGCTCTGTCCAGTTTCCCAATCTCCACTCTCCCTGCACGCCGTCTCCACAATTCCTACACGATTTGCGGCTAAAATAAGGAAAAATCTGGTAGGGGGAAGCGCATGAAAAAGAAATGGTGGATCGTTATTGCGGTTGTCGCCGTGGTTGTTTGCCTGGGGTACGTTGGGTTCAGCGTTTTGCAGAGTGGCGCGGCTCAGCAGGCGATGGCTGACTCGGCGACGGAGACCACAGTCGTGGAACGCGGTACGATCCGGGTCACGATCGATGGCAGTGGCAGCCTGGCTCCCAACGACGAGGTCTCGTTGGCCTTTTCGTCTGGTGGGGAGGTGGTCGAGGTGCTGGTGGAGGTCGGGGACGAGGTGCGGGCGGGGGACGTGCTGGCCCGGCTGGACGATGCCGACGCACAGCAGGCGGTGGCCGACGCAGAACTGCAGGTGGCGCAGGCCGAGATCAACCTGGCCCTGGCGCGGGCCGAGGCGGAGCTTGGGCTGAAGCAGGCCAACCTGGATGCGGCCCAGGTCAGCTACGAGGAGGCCTTGGCGCTGGCCAATCGCACCGGCGATCAGCTCACGTCGGCGCGCGTCAGCCTGGCGCAGGCCCAGGATGCGCTCGCAGATGCCCAGGAGGACTATAATCAGGCTTGGGATCCGGCCCGCGATTGGGAACTCGAGATCAAGTGGAAAAAAGACGCGCTGGAGGCCGAGCGGGAGGCGACCGAGGCGGCTCTCGAAAGGGCGCAGTACGACCTGGAAGTAGCGCAGGCCAACTACAACCTGGCCGTCGCCGGCATCAGCCAGGCGAGCGTGCAGAGCGCCTGGACGCAGGTGCTCAGCTCGCGGGTGGCTCTGGAGACGGAGCCCCTTCAGTTGGAACAGTTGGAGCTATCGCTTTCTCAGGCGCAGCTCAAGCTGGATTCGGCGCAGCGAGCGCTGGAAGATACCAAGCTGGTCGCGCCAATGGATGGCACCGTCACCGTGCTGAACGCTAAGGCAGGTGAGCAAGCCAGCGCCGGGCAGGCTGCCGTCGTGTTGAGTGATCTGGAGACTTTCGTCGTCGAGGTCAGCCTCGACGAGACCGACGTGGCAAAGGTCAGCCTTGGACAGCAGGCTATCGTGACGCTGGACGCCTTCCCCGGTGTGGAACTGGCTGGCGAGGTGACCGAGATCGCGCCGGTGGCGAGCGTTCAGTCGGGCGTGGTGCTCTACCCTGTGACTGTTCAGTTATCGCTTGCAGACCCTTCGGCAAGCTCAGGTCAAGGGGTGGACGCACGGGCGGGGATGACGGCGGATGTGGAGATCATCGCCGCCAGTCAGGCGGATGCGTTGATCGTCCCGCTGCGCGCGGTCCAGAGCGATGATGGCAAATCCTACGTGTGGCGGCGATCCTCGGATGGTTTTGAAAAGGTCGAGGTGACGCTTGGCATGATGACCGAGACAGAGATCGAAATTACCGGCGGCCTTTCGGAGGGGGACGTGGTGAGCGTGGTTGCATCGCCCTCTCAAGGGGGTGGGCAGCCTGCTTTTGGCCCGATGCGCTTCTTCGGCGGGGGGAATAATGATTGAGATCGAGGATGTTACTAAAGTCTACCAAATGGGTGAGGTACAAGTACACGCTCTGTGCGGCGTCTCGCTGGAGATCGACCAGGGCGAGTGGGTGGCCATCATGGGGCCTTCCGGCTCGGGCAAGTCGACCCTGATGCACATCATCGGCTGCCTCGATACGCCGACGGCGGGCGTATATCGGCTGGACGGCGTCGAGGTGGGCGGGATGGATGAGAATCAGTTGGCCGCCATTCGCAATCGGCAGATCGGTTTCGTCTTCCAGACGTTCAACCTGCTGGCCCGCACCAGCGCGCTGAAGCAAGTGATGCTGCCGATGCAGTACACGCGCAATGGGGCGCGAATTCCTCTGACCGAGCGGGAGCGGCGGGCGCGGGAGGCACTGGAGATGGTGGGGCTGGGCGACCGGATGGATCACCATCCGACGGAGCTTTCCGGCGGGCAGCAACAGCGGGTGGCCATCGCCCGCGCGCTGGTCAATGGTCCGGATATCATCATGGCCGACGAACCCACGGGCAACTTGGATTCCACGTCGGGTGCCGAGGTAATGGAGATTCTGCAGCGCCTGCACAAGGAGCATGGAATTACAGTGGTGATGGTCACGCATGATGAAGAGATCGGCGCGCAAGCGGAACGGATCGTGCGGCTGCGGGATGGGTTGATCGTAGATGAGGTGAAGCAATGATTGCTTGGATAGCAGACTTGCTGGAAAATGTGAGAGTTGCCTTGGATGGTCTCTTGGCCAACAAGATGCGCTCAACGCTGACGATGCTGGGCGTGATCATCGGCGTGGGAGCGGTCATCGCCCTGATGTCCATCGGCGAGGGGGCGCAGGCTTCCATCACCGAGCAGATCAACAGTATCGGCTCCAATCTGATCTTTGTGGGCGCCGGTGCGCGAGGCATGGGGCCGGTACAGGAAGCAGGGGGCAGCGCTTCGCTCACCTATGAAGACGCTCTGGCCATTGCCGATCCGCGCAACGTGCCCGACGCCGTGGCTGTCGCCCCAGAGTTTGGGCAGAACACGCAGGTCATCTTTGGCGACGAAAACATTAACGTCTCAGTGACGGGAGTGACGCCGGAGTACCCGCTTGCCTACAGTGGGATAGAGGTGGCCAATGGGCGCTTTATCGAGGATAAGGATGTGGATGGGCGTGGCAACGTGGCCGTGCTGGGCTACCAATCTGCGATAGATCTCTTTGGCGGCTTTGATCCGGTGGGACAAAAGATCAAGGTTGCTATGCCTAGTACTGGGAATGGAGGAAATGGTGGTAAAGTCTCGCTGACCGTGGTGGGTGTCCTGGCCGAACAGGCTGGTTCCGGCATGAGCGATCCGAACGACGAGGTGTTCATTCCTATTTCGACGGCTCAGACCAAGATCTTTAACGGGCGTGATGCCCGGGGTGAGATCATCGTGAGCTCCGTCAGTGTGGTGGCAGCGTCGGAAGAACAGGCGGACGCGGTCGTCGACGCGATCACGGCGTTGTTGCGGGGGCGTCACGATATTGCCCCAAATGAGGACGATGACTTTTTTGTGATGGAGCAGGCCGATATGCTGGAGATGGTCGGCCAGATCACGGGCATCATGACTGCTTTTCTGGGTGCCATCGCGGGTATCTCGCTCTTGGTCGGCGGGATCGGCATCATGAACATCATGTTGGTCTCGGTGACGGAGCGCACGCGCGAGATCGGCCTGCGCAAGGCAGTTGGAGCGCGCAAGGGAGACATCCTGATCCAGTTTCTGCTGGAGGCGGTGGCGTTGAGCGTGCTGGGGGGATTACTCGGCATCCTGCTGGGTATGGGCCTGGGCAAGCTGGTCGATCTGACCGGGTTGATGAGTTCGGTGGTCACGCTCGATTCGGTGTTGCTGGCTGTCGGTTTCTCGGCCGCCGTAGGGTTATTCTTCGGCATCTATCCGGCCAACCAGGCAGCGCGGCTGAATCCGATCGAGGCGCTGCGGTACGAGTAGCAAGTGTGCAAGTCTGCAAGTTTGCAGGCGGCAAGTAGGAGGTGTTAAATGCTCAAAAAAGGGAGAAGGATCTCAATATACGTTCAAGTAGCTATGGCGGTGATGTTCATTCAGCTTGTGCACAAGATCGTGCGTGAGATACCACACGCTCTCAATATGGAGGGACCAGGCGGGGTCTTTACTATCGTGTTGGCTTGTCTTCTTGCTGTGGGGATACTATTGCTATTTGTGGGAATCAGGTGGGGGTTACTGCTAGGAATAGTTGACGCGGTCTGGATGCTCTTTCAGCCAATCTTGGTGCACGTCATTCTTGCCAGGCCCGCCGTGGATGGAATCTGGTGGTATCCCGTGTTTCCGTGGACGCAGGCGATATTGATCCTCTATTTCTGCATTCTGGCCTGGAAGGAGCTTGGTCAACCGGGTGGTGAGCCTGAATCCCATGAAGACACTGTGGTACGAGTAGGGGGTGCGTGATCTTTGCGCGCCTTGGGTCTTCGCGGTACAATTGGAAACATCAGAACACCCATTTTGAGCTTTTGGAGGACAGGATGAGATACTCACATTCACGATGCTTTGTTGTTTCGGCATTCTTGGCCGTCGTTTTATTGTCGGCCTGCTGCGCGCCAGCACCCGGCGGCGCGACAGAAACGGATGTGGAGGTGACGGAGGAAGCTGCTCAGGTGGCAGAGACTAGCACGCCTTCCCCCACTCGCATGCCTTCTCCGACCCGTACGCCCCGGCCTACGGTGACCTTGCCTGCGCCGACGGTCGAACCGACCAGTGAACCGACGCAGGTTCCGACGCAAGTTCCGACCAGTACGCCGACGCCACAGCCACTGATAAGTGCACCACCAGCATCTGGGGTTGTGGAGATAGAGTTGGAACGGCTCCCGAACAATGATCCCGGCCCGCCGTTCACGATCCTCGTGGACACGCTCCGCATCAGAGAGGATGGCAGGTACGAGGTACTCGGACGAGTGCGCAACGATGGCGACCAGATCTATGAGGGGATCAGCGTCAGGGCTTCGTTCCTCGACGACAAGGGAGGTGGATATGGCCCCGTGGACGTCTACGCCCCGTGTCCGTTTCTCGAACCGGGTGCCGAGTGTCCCTTTAGCTTGCAGATGTACTCGCGTCCCTACGTCGCCTATCGGCTGCATGCCAACGGCACGCCGGTCGTGTACCGTCGCCCCGCGCCCCTCGCAGTGAGCGGCCTCTCCGTGTTCATGGATGGGGTCGGCAACGTGCGGATTCAGTGCACGACGACCAATGAGAACGCGTTCATGGTCAGGAACCCGAGTGTCGCCGGTGCGCTGATTGATGCGGATGGAGACGTCGTGAGCGTGGGGTCGTACATGGTGCTCGGGGAGGTCGCGCCGGGGGCCAGCGTGTCGTTCGACGTGCGCGTCGAGTACCAGCCGTATGCGATGTACCAGTTGTACGTGCAGGCTACGCAGGATTAGGGGGTTGGTAGGCTGGTAGATTGGTAAACTGGTAGGTTAGGGGAGTGTTGACCAATTTACCAACTACCAATTTACCGGCCTGAAGGGCTTTGAAGCATGGCGTACCAAACCATTCTCGTTGTGGATGACGAGCCGCAGATCGTCGAGCTGGTGCAGGATTACCTGAAGCAGGTGGGTTTCCGTGTGCTCACCGCCCGCGACGGACAGACGGCTTTGACCATCGCACGGCACGAGCGGCCTGACCTGATCGTTCTCGATCTGATGCTGCCGGGCGGGATGGATGGCCTGGACGTGTGCCGCAGCGTTCGCCAGGATGCGGCCCTGGGCAACGTGCCCATCATCATGCTGACGGCTCGCGATGAGGAAGCGGACCGGCTGATCGGCCTCGAGCTGGGGGCCGACGATTACGTGACCAAGCCCTTCAGTCCCCGCGAGGTGGTGGCCCGTGTGCGGGCGGTGCTGCGCCGTGCCAAGGGGGACGTGCAGCAATCGGGCGTCATACGCATCGGTGATTTGGTGATCGACCTGGCCGGCCGCAGCGTGACCGTGGACGGGCAGCCGGTCTCTCTCACGCCGACCGAGTTCGATCTGCTGGCCGTGATGGCTCGGAACCTGGGCCGCCCTTTTACCCGGGCCCAGTTGATGGACTTGGTCTACGACGTGGCCTACACCGGCTACGACCGGGCCATCGATTCGCACATCAAGAATCTGCGGCACAAGATTGAGCCTGACTCCCGCGAGCCGCGTTACGTTCTCACGGTTTATGGCGTGGGGTACAAGATGGCGGAGAGTGAGATTAGGTGATGGAGCGTAGAATTCGCGAAAAGATCGCCGGCGCATTTGGAGGACTTCATTTTCGGTTCTTCTGGCAACTCATCGTGGCCTTTATTGTGGTCATTCTCTTGTCTGGTGGAGGGATATTTCTGGCTGGACATCTGACGCTGCGCCAGGTGGAATCTTATACTCAGGATAATCTTCCTGCCATAGCGCGCCCCTGGATTGAGAGCCTGGGAGGCTACTACGAGGAGCGTGGCACTTGGGAGGGGGTTGATGCCCTGATCGCCAACTATCCCTGCGGACCTGACTGGGAGGTTGAGCAAGGAGAATATGTACACTACATAGTTGCCGAGCTTGATGGTACTATCGTGGCTGCCAGCGATGGAGAACTTGTAGGGCAGTCGCTGCGCTATGGGGAAAAGAACATGGCTATCCCTATTTTGGTGGATGGTCAAGCGGTGGCTCTTTTGATTCTCTCTCCCTTTGGCGGTATTCGAGAGGGGTTCCGTTTCATAGTCGGCTTTGCTTTGCAGCGTTTCTTGATTGTGGGAGTGGTCGTTGGCATTACGGCTTTGGTTACCGGCCTTGGCCTTTCGCGTGTGATCAGCCGGCCGGTAGTAAGGCTGACGGAGGCAACGCGCGCTGTGGCCAAGGGCGATCTCGACGTACGCGTCGCCGGTCAATATCCCGGTGAGCTGGGCGAACTGGCTGCCTCTTTCAACCTGATGGCCGAGGAGTTGACCCGCGCCGACGAACTGCGCCGTAACATGACCGCCGACGTGGCCCACGAGTTGCGCACGCCCCTCAGCGTCATCCGTGGCAAGCTGGAGGGTGTGCTGGACGGCGTCTATCCCGCCACGCCCGAGCACCTGGAGCCGATCCTGGAGGAATCCAAACTGCTGGCCCATCTAGTGGAGGATCTGCGCCTGTTGGCGCTGGCCGAGGCGGGGCAGCTGGCGTTGGAGAAGCGGGCAGTTGACGCAGGTGACCTGCTGCGAGACGCCCAGGTCAACTTTAGCCCGCAGGCGGACGACCGGGGTGTGACCCTGGCGCTCGACTTGCCCGCAGATCTCCCGCAGGTGACCGCCGACCGGCGGCGCATCGCGCAGGTGGTCGGCAATCTGCTGACCAACGCGCTGCGCCACACGCCGCAGGGTGGCTGTGTCACCCTCGCCGCCGCGCCCTCTCCCCCCCTCCTAGGTGGGGAGAAAGGGGGGGTAGTTGTATCCATCTCCGACACCGGCGCGGGCATCCCGGCCGAGGACCTGCCCCACATCTTTGAGCGCTTCTGGCGTGGGGAAAAGTCCCGCTCGCGGGCGGGTGGGGGGAGCGGGCTGGGGCTGGCCATCGCCAAGCAGCTTGTAGAGATGCACGGCGGCGCCATCGCCGTCGAGAGCACTCCCGGCACGGGATCGACCTTTCGCTTCACGCTGCCTTAGGTGTAGAGCCTACCCTCCCGCAGGTTGCCGACTGACTGGATTGGTCAGATTACTGAACCTGCGGGAGGGTTGTCCCTCGCGAGTTGCTTGACATCCCTATGGTTTGTTATATAATTTAGCTTGCTAATTATTAGCAAGCTAAGTATTTTGAGGAGCGTTATGAGCTGTAAACATCCGTGGCAAGAGACAACCGGATACATGCTGGCGCAGACTTGCAAGCGCCTGCGCGCACACGTGCACGGTGCGTTGGAAGGGGTTGGGGTGTACAGAGGACAGCATTTCATCCTGCACGTGTTGTGGGAGAACGAGGGCATCATGCATTCGGAGCTGGCGGCGCAGTCGTGTGTCCAGCCGGCGACGATCACGAACGCTTTGCAGCGTATGGAAAAGGTCGGGCTGGTAGAGCGCCGGCCGGATGAAGAGGATCAGCGCGTCTCGCGTGTCTACCTGACCGACGCCGGACGGAGTATGCACGGACAGGCGGAGCGGGCGTGGCGCGAGATGGAGGCGCGGGCCTTTGCCGGTTTAAGCCGGGAGGAGCAAAAGACGCTCCAGGAGCTTTTGGTCAAGATCCAGGGCAATCTAACGAGGGGTGAGGAATGAAGTCATTACGACGTATCTTTGGCTTTGTCAAACCGTACAGGTGGAAGGCTGTACTTGCGCTTGTCCTCCTGTCGGGCATGGTGGTCGCCGACCTGGCGATCCCGCGCCTGACGCAGACGATCATCGACGAGGGGATCGATAAGCAAAACATGCAGGTGGTGGGCAACACGGCCCTGCTGATGCTGGGGGCGGCGTTGCTCAGTGCCGCGTTTGCCGTCGCCAACACGCTGCTTTCGGTGCGGGTGGCGATGAACACGGCGACTGACATACGCAGTGCCATCGTCCGCAAGGTGCAGACCTTCTCGTTTGGCAACCTGGATCGCATCCAGTCGAGCCAGTTGCTGACGCGCACGACCAGCGATATCAACATGGTGATGATGATGGTGATGATGTCGCTGCGCATATTGACCCGCGCGCCGTTGTGGCTGATCGGCAGCGTGTTTATGCTCATCACCACCAGCGGGCAACTGGCCTGGCTGGTTCTGGTCATGATGCCCATCATTGCAGTGCTGGTCGTTTTCTTTGCCTCCAAGGCGCGCCCAGCTTTTATGCAGGTGCAGAAAAAGTTGGACCGGTTGAATATGGTCATGCAGGAGAGCCTGGAAGGCGTGCGTGTGGTCAAGGCGTTCGTGCGCGACGCACACGAGAGCGCGCGCTTTGAACAGGCAAACGAGGACTTGACGCTGCAGAGCATCCGGGTGCACCAGCTCATGGCTGTGCTGATCCCGACGATGTTTTTCTTCGTCAACCTTTCCATCGTGGGCGTCGTGTGGTTTGGCGGGCGGCTGGCGATCCTGGGTGAGTTCAACGTGGGCCAGATCGTGGCGTCGGTCAACTATGTGACGTTTTCGATCTTTCCGCTGATGATGCTGGGCATGATGATGGGGCCGCTTGCAGCCGCCGACGCCTCGGCCGAACGCATCCTCGAAGTGTTGGATAGCGAGCCGGAGGTGCAGGGACGGCCCGACGCACGGACTCCATCGGAGATAGCGGGGCGGGTGGCCTTTGAGGACGTGTGCTTCAGTTACAATCACGGTTGCGGTGAAATGGTGCTCAATGGCGTCAACCTCGTGGCCGAGCCGGGGCAGACGGTGGCCGTACTGGGTGCCACCGGTTCGGGCAAGACGAGCCTGATCCATCTGATCCCCCGCTTTTACGACGTTGACCAGGGGCGGGTGACGATGGACGGCGTGGACGTGCGCGATATCCCGCTGGACGTGCTGCGCGCCCAGGTCGGCATCGCGCTGCAGGAGGCGGTGCTCTTCAGCGGCACGATCCGCGACAACATCCGCTACGGCAACCCCGACGTGACGGACGAGGATGTCGTCGCCGCGGCCAAGGCGGCCCAAGCCCACGATTTCATCAGCGCGTTCCCCGATGGATACGACACCGAGGTCGGCCAGCGCGGCGTGAACCTTTCGGGTGGGCAGAAGCAGCGCATCGCCATCGCCCGCGCGCTGCTGGTGCGGCCCCGGGTGCTTATCCTGGACGATAGCACCAGTTCCGTCGACGTGGAGACGGAGGTCAAGATCGAGACGGCGTTGGAGGAGTTGATGGACAGCACCACCACCTTTGTCATCGCCCAGCGCATCAGCACGGTGCTCAACGCGGACAAGATCGTGGTGCTGGAGCGTGGGCA
>Ga0315550_1002436_pt1 | contig 11375 bp, 10 predicted proteins | sample SalMarSW160190MG_2_FD_203100 | JGI IMG/M metagenome (GOLD analysis project Ga0315550, IMG submission 203100) | Salt marsh sediment microbial communities from the Plum Island Ecosystem LTER, Massachusetts, United States - Salt Marsh Sediment SW1601-90 ... | reverse complement strand
CGCTTGGATCTATTGTTTTCTCCACTTTTGTGGCAAGAGCTTCGCTCAAAGCCTTTGCAAAAGGCTCGACTGATGGATATGCCTTAAACACGTACCCAGTTGCTAACAGGCGCGGTTCTATCTCCATCTCGCTAGAACAAACTACCTTTTTTTGCATCGCCAACGCTTCATACACAGTAATCGCATAATCCCCCCAACCAGGATAAGCAAACACATCACAAAAGACATAGTAATCCCATAAATCTTTCTCGTCAACAAAACCAACAAACTTCACACGATCTTGAACACCCAAATCTCTCGCTAACCTCTTCAATCGCGTCTCCTCTGGCCCCTTTCCGCCTATGACTAAGACCGCATTCGGATTATCCTTAGACAACACTGCGAAAGCCTCTATAAGCAAACCTATTCTTTTTCTATGGTCCAGCCTGCTTATGCTAAGTATAACCTTCTTTTCTTGCAACCTAAGCATTTCCTTAACATTCTTCTTAGGAGTGTAACGCATCAGCTGCGACGAAATAGGTCCTATCGGTAAAACAACAGCATCTCTCTTGTACAACTTATTGACCTCCCACCGCATCTGATTTGACAAAACAAAAACCGCTTTGGCACGCCTAACCGCAAAATAATCCAGCAACGCAAGAAGGTTTAGGCTTAACCGCTGAAATACACTTAACTTAGGCTTGCCCGCCACGAATTCTTTGTGCCCCACAACAGATTCTCTAATTTCATCAAACACAGACCTATGAATCAAAGCATATTTCATGAGGTTTTTATCGAGCCAAAACAAAGAACCATGCAGATGCAACACGTAGGGAATAGAAGTGAAAAGAGTCGCCAAATAAAGCTCAATCCAACCAGCCCAACAACAACCAATAACAAGAGACGGCGAAAGTTGACGCAGTCGCACCCCTAACGCAATCACCCTAGACAACGACGAAAAAAACGCCCTATAGTTAGCGTTGCTCTTTTTTTCACCCTTCCAAGCTATCACTTCTAACTCAGGCAACCCCTTATGACCAAACAACGCTTCCTCCTTCACCCGAAACGTCAGCAATCGCGTCTTTGACACTCCCCGAAAATACTTCGCTTCCTCAATAGCCACCCTCTCGGCACCTCCAGCTCCAACAAGCTGCCCATACAACACAACAACAGTCTTCAAAAAAACACCTTAACGGCAAATTTTCTGCCTATTTATAGCATGCGCGCCGAACCTGCTTGAAAAGATAACGCAGCTCAATTACAAAAATCACTTCTTTCCATCATCATTCTTCAGCAATTGTTCAACTATCGCAGTAAATTGCTCTTTAGTCCGTGAACTATTGTGATATTTTCTCACATACATTTCACCATTTTCAACAAGTTGCCCTCTTAACTCATCATCAGAAGTCACCCGAACAATCGCTTCAGCTATACCTTGCGAATCACCACGAACAACAAGAGCATTTTCGCCATCAACAAACCACTCTTTCCAACCGAACCTAGTCGATCCAATAATAACCGGCAAACCGCAAGCCATAGCCTCTAAAACAGCCGACGACAACCCCTCTATAAAACTCGATAAGACAAACAAGTTACACGACCTCAGCAAGTTAGGAATATCTTCAGGAGATGCCTGACCATAGAAACATACATGCTTGTCCAGTGACAAATTCGCTACTTTATCGCGCAAATAAGCTTCATCCGGACCTGAACCTATAATATAGTACAAAATCTCAGGATATTTATTTTTAAGCAAGCCAACAGCTTCAATAACGCTATCAATGTTCTTTTGCTTGTCAAGCCTAGAAACTGTTATCAATCTCGGAAACGCCGTAGAACTAAAAACCTGTTCTAACCCAAGATTGAATTTAGAAAGATCAACCCCTTGACTGAGCACAACCTGCTTTCTGCCAATTTTATGTGAATACCAACGCATATCACGATTTGAAATCACAACAGTTGACATAGAAAATGCAAACCGTTCAAACACCTTAATAAACGAGGAGATCAGAGGACCTAAAAAGTATCTTGACCGAACAATGTATCTCGTTGGCTCAGAAATTCTAATTATGGATTTCCTATTCAAAAGTTTGGATATTAAAGCCACAACAAGTCCGGAATAAACATGCCCACCTAAGCTAACCAAAACGTGAGCGCCAGTTTTAGCTGTAAAACGTATACCCTTGAAGAAAACAAAAAAAAGATATGATATGTAACCAATGTAAAGACCTATACCCCGAGGCGCCATTGGACAAAACATAACTGAATGAACATCACTAAAATTTTCTTTCAAAGCCTTGACCCCCAAATAACTGCCTACCACATGGATTTCAAAAAAGTTAGAGTCAAGGTGCTTCTTCATTAAAGGAATATACTTGCTAACGTAACCCATTTCAGTACGTGCAGGTTCTAAAATAACTAAAACAACAATTCTTTTAGAAAACACGACCATACTCTACCTCGCTTCCAATAAAGCAGCATCATAAACTGCATCTAACTTGGCAGTAACCTTTGCCCAATCGTATTTTTCAACCATCAATTCTCGGGCATTTTGACCTAAAAAGCGACGCAACTTCCCTTCCTCAAGCAAAGTCAAAATAGCTTTCGAAAGAGCCTCGGGGTCTTTCGGGGGTACAAGAAGGCCATTACTCTCGTTTCTAACGATGCCCTTAATTCCAGATACGTTTGAACCTACTATAGCGTTCCCGCAAGCCATTGTCTCTAAAAGTGCACGAGGCATACCTTCTTTTAAGGAAGGAAAAACGAAGATGCTTGATTTAGACAATATGTCTGCAACTTTTTCATGATTTATAGCTCCAAGAAAAAAAATGTTTTTCTGCAAACCAAGCTGTCTTGCAAAATTTTGTAAGTATTGTCTTAGAGGCCCATCTCCGCCTAAGACCAGTTTAACATTAGCATGCTGTTTAACAACTTCGCGCATAGCTTCTAAGAGATAAACTAATCCCTTTTCAGGAACCATGCGCCCAACCCATGCAACTAAATTTGAGTCTTTCTCATCTGAAGGCCTAAAAAAATCAACATCCACACCGTTTGGAATAACAGAGATTTTGCCATATCCACCCATGACCTCTGCTACGCTTTCTGCTTCAGTCCCAGTTAGGCATATCACTCGTGACGCCATATTGAATAGGGATCGTGCCACAGTCTGCAGGTAAACCTGTTGCAGCATATCTATAACTAAACTCCGCCTAACCGCGAACCCATGAACGGTTACGACAAAAGGAATTCTTAAAGACCACGCCGCCCTCGCAACCTGATAATTACTCAAAAACAAATGGGAATTAATATGAACAACATCGGGTGCCAGCTGCCTAAGACGGTTCTTCACACCTTTAAAAACAGGATAAGGCGTTCCAGTAATTTTAGAAAGCGCATCCCACGTGGGAGGAAAATAAAAATTAACATCACCGTCAAGATACTGATAATCAAACCCTCTTTGAAAGGCGCCCAAGAAAACGCTCACCTTGTGTCTTCTCTTACGCACTTTGTCTACAAACTCAAGCATTACCTCGGGGTAATGCCAATAAGCCGAAACAAACAGAATGTGCAGGCTCTCACGACCATTATCCGCAAAGTTTTGCTTTGCTAAACTGTCCCCGCTTTAGAGAAGGTTATGACTTCTTTGCTTTGATAAATAACACGCCGGAAAAGAAGCGAATAGGTGACTTTCTAACAAGCTTATCAATTACGGGTTGGGCGAAACCGACAGGTATATGACCTTCTGCAGTCTCAACTCGCAATCTGTTTCTGAAAAGCGTAAGGAGTATCTGTTTTGGAGAATACCACTTCGAAAATACAGGCCTCTCTACACTTTTAGATCTTGCATTCACAAACAAAGCGAGGGGTAAAAGAATACTAGCCGTATTAGGAAAGTTAAAAACAAACGAGCCACTTGATTTCAAAACCCTAGAGGACTCCTGAATTGCACCAGTATATTTTGGCATATGATTTAGGGCGTTTATGCATAAGACATAATCGAAAGCATCTGATCTGAAAGGAAGTTGAGTAGCATCTGCGCGTATCAAAGAAGGCATTTTAGCGACCCTAGCTGCAGAGCATTTTTTCCGAGTGATTTGTAACATAGAGATAGAGGAATCCAAGCCAACTAAATCAGCCTCTCCAATAACCATAGTTTTAGTGAATCTGCCAGTCCCAACAGCCAGTTCCAACACTTTCTTGGATTTAACGTTGCCACATAATTCTTTGACAATAGCCTGCTGAACACTATTAATTTGCATGCCTTTGCCATCCTGAAATCGTGACCTGTCGTATACTTTCGAATCCCTTTCATAGAAATCTACGGTTTGCCGTTCTTCACTCATTCAGTCTTGTTCTCCACTATATCGGTGAATAATTCAACCGTTTTTGTCGCGACAATTTCTGGGGAAAAATTTTGAACAACATATCGTGACGCTGCTTTACTCATTTTTGTGAAACTTGCCTTGTTTTTAATTACTCTAACGATGTTTTCGACGAACAATGCAGTATCTCTAGGCCTGATTGCAATTCCTCTTCCTCCAGCTAACATCTCAGAAATTCCGCCCACATCAAATGCGACTACAACTTTACCAACAGCCATTGCCTCAAATATTGCTAGCGGATTATCCGCCACACCCATAGTATGTAAGTAAGGAGCAACAAAAACATCGCCTATCGACAATATATCGGCAATTCTATCAGTTATTCCTATGACACGTACATTCTTCGAAAAGCCGTGCTTCTTCTGGGTCATTTCAAATATTCTTAACGCTTGGTCATTACTATGTCTGTTCAGAGCGATAACAAAAACTGCTTCAGGTATTTTTGGAACAACTGTTTCAATTATTTGCACCAGCATTGTGAGACCCTTACTTTTTTCAAATCCACCCATATAAGTAATCACTGGTGCGTTTTCGTCAATTTCTAAAATCAATCGCATGTTTTGAGATTTGAGACGAGGACGCAAAAATTCTTCGCTTATGGCGGGAGGTATCATTTCAATCTTATCCTCGTCTAAGTGGCGTGATATAAGCGATCGCCTAACGTTCTCGCTTACTGCGACAACTTTATCTAACGATGAAAAAGATGAACGGGTAATGCTATCCAGAACCAGCCGGTCCAAGAGTGAATTATTTATCGCATAATCGAATGGACTATACAGAGTATGTACGGTCTTGAAATTTGTAAATTTCTTGCTCAAAGCGGATAATATAGCAAGTGCTGGAAAACCTGAATGCACGTTAACAACGTCGAAAGGTTTTTGCCTATCTGAAATTATTTTACTCAACGCTTTGATGGCAAATTCGGGACCATTTTCTTTTAGCGAAGGAAACATCGTTGGAAAATAGCTAACCTTTGCATAGTTCATCCATTTTTCATATAGTGCAGAATTAGTAAAACTAGGCTTGTTTGTAATTATTTGTACATTATGACCCATTTTCGTGAGCACTTTAGATAATCTGACAATATTGCTGACATGACCTCGTACAAACGTGCCGCTCATTGAAGGACCTATATCTGTACCGATAAAGCATATGTTCATTTAGTAACAATCCATATTATTTCGAAAGCAGAGTCTCGCGAACAATTGTTTCCCAAGTGATCCGCGCTTCTACTGGTCTGATCTTTTTAGCGCATCTTTTGACCATTAAAATTGCAATTTGGACCTCAAAACAATTTTAAAGGGCCACATTTAAGAAAGAACAGAGTGAACCATATCTGTTGCCAATTTCATTTCTCCAAAATCAAGGTCTCTTTGGCCTAAGTAAGTGACAAATATGCCAGATAGATATATTTTATATAGAAACATCTTGTTTATTTGCCATTAATTTTTTTAGTTAGCCGTGTTATGGCGTAAAGCGTTATGGCCGTTGACAGCATGAAAAAACCAATGAGAAGAAATGCCACAGATGCCAATGCAATATTCGTCACTATATAATGCCCGATTGCATATATTTGCAACATCCAAACTCCAAAACCTATACCCACAATCAAACAGAGCAGTCCTGGAATTCCTAATAGCGTCAACGGTTTTTCTTCTACAATAAATCTGACGATAGACACTATCAAGCCAACGCCATGAGTAATAGGGTGTTTTGTGGATGTCGCTACGTCACCATTGTGGTACTTGCATGAGCTAGGCACTTCACAGATCTTCAGATCATGCTTGCTGGCTTTAAGCAGTATCTCGACGCTTGCTCCCATCCCGTTCTCAAAAGGGGTTAGCTGCTTTAATGCATAACGATTGTACGCTCTAAAACCGCTCTGGGCATCGCTAATGACACTCTTTGATGAACCATTAACCAGTTTTGTTATTAGTTGGGCTCCTAATCGTCTATATAAAGGCATTTCTTTAGTTCCATCCGAATCAATAAAACGGCTGCCGATTACCAAATCTGCGGTGTCCTTTACGATAGGCTTCAAAACATTGGGTATTTCGTCAGGATTATGCTGGCCATCGGCGTCTAGGGTTACTAACACGTCAGCATTCAACTCACGAGCACGTTTGAAAAGACTCTTAATGGAAGCACCATAACCCAAATTCCGCCTATGACGAACAACGTATGCACCTAAATGTTTAGCAATTGTTCCGGTCATATCGCTTGAACCGTCGTCGCAAACCACGACCGCATCCGCGTATTTCTGAGCATTTAGAACAACCCGCGCAATCATACTTGACTCGTTAAACGCTGGAATGCCAACTACAACAAACGGTTTAGTTCCAGCAACCGAGACCTCGTCCAAGATTACCTTGGCATCCTCAGTTTCTTCAACTTCCAACAAAAGGTATACCTTCATACACGTAAACTGATATGCGACCGAAATCTTGTATCCTAACAAAACTTGTGGGCACTGAAAAGCCATACCAGCCAATCGGTTCATTCCACCAAACAAGGAACACACTGTTAAAGCCATTCTTAAAACCAGTATTTAAGGCTGCATTGACTTCGATCTCAAAATGCACAATCTCATGTGACTTATCTAAATACAATTCGCCCCAACGCAAAAACGCATGCTGCAAAGCCACACACGAGCCCTTATCCAAATGGTCATTGAGCCAACCCATAGCCGCCACAACGCTGTTTACATCCTCATAAGGAACAGTGGGGCTATCTGAAAAGTACAGGTAAGTCCCTGTGGCAACTGGTACGCTCGCAGACGTATATACCATCAACAAGGGCGTAGCCAAATATGCAATGCCCAAAGAGAACGTTACTAAGACCGCGACTGCAGCTTTTCTGTCGAAGAACCATGAGGAAAAACGCGTGGTTTTTTCACGAAATTTGCTTAACAATCTTCCAAACCCATTAACCGCGTAAAAGGTGAAAGGGTAAACAAGCATGAACATCCATCTGTGCCAATACTGTAAAGCAGCGAAAGGAACGATCAGGCAGCCGAAAGCGCCAATCAACAACAAGCCCGTCCATAAGTTCAAAACGCCGTTCCTGAAGAAGCCGTTCACAACCAAGAAAATATAGGGCAGAAACAAAACTGCAAAGAGAAGGCCCACGCTCAAAGCCAGATTAAAGTAACTTGCATAAGAGTCGACAGTAGATTGAATATGCAGATAATCAACAACGAATGGTAAGCCGCCAACTTTAGCGGGCACAGCATCGCCAGCGGCGTTAATAACGTTTGTTTCAGTTGCGTAGCTAACGGGGAAAAACCTCAGGCCCATGCCCACTAAGAAAACTGTTAAGGCTGGAAGAGTTGCCAATCCCAACCGAATAGATCCAGAATCCCTTTGCCTTTTAACGAGACGCCAAACCAGCAAGCCCAAAACTACCACCAGCAAAGTCACTGCAGCATATTCATGAGCGAAAACACTTAGCCATGCGAGTGAAGCGAATAGTGCAAAGCCACGTTTAGAGTTTACTTCCTTAACGTATGACAGGGCGAATAACAAGATGCCTAATCCCAGCGTGTTCCGTAATAGGTCCCAGCTTATCCTCAAGGAAGCTAGTTGCAACGCAAAGAAAAGTCCGGTCAACATGCCCACTCGTAGACTCCAGCCTAACATTTTCCTTGAAAACCAGTAGACGCCAGCCACATTCAAACCGAATAGCAACGGCGCGACGATTTTCAACAGCAGAAATGGATTAGCCTGCAAGAGGCTGTATAACGGCACAATAAGTGCGTACAGCAGCCAAGAAGAAGTGAAAAAGTTGCTCCAATGAGCCAATATCACACCGTTTTTCATCGCAAACGCATAATAGATTGTGTCGAAGCCTATGGGGAGTGGGAACGCCAAGAGTTCAGGTACCAGTCTGATGAGGAAGCCGATGGATAGGCAGGCGAGTAAAGCTTTGCGGTCTGTTAAGTTGATTCCGCTGAAAAAGCGTGATAAGTTAGCCTTAAACATAAATGAGTGCGTTGTAAACTTCGACTTTGAATTCAGTTTTAATTTGTTAAGTAAGGCGTTCAATCCTTCTTAATGGTCGCGATTTGTTGAACCGACAGAGAATGAAACAAATTAAAAATTTTATGTTTTGTTCAGAATACGATGGCCGGTTATTGGCTTTTAATGTTAAGATATCCATAGGAGAACTTCCTTTGAAAAATCTGATCGTGAGTTCAATAGGTGTCGGATTCGGTGACAAACTGTGGTGTGCTGACAGTTGTGGAAGGGAAAAACGAGCCTTGTTTGTCGGTTTTTGTCCATTTTTTTGGTCTGCGCAGAACGATGAGTATCATGGCGTACAGGGCGATGAATGCTTGGAAGCTCCAGTAGCAGTAGACAAAGGGAAGCCAGAGTAGGCTTCGTACTTTGCGTGGTTTGGAGACGTAGATTAATGCTAATCCGCAGACGAGCATGGTTAAAGTGGTTGTCAGCATGCCGAACTGCATGACAAGAGACCACATCACGTTAAGGGACCAGAAGGTGGAGAAGACAAAGAACGCTGCGAAATAAGGCGCGAGCGAGGCGATCAGAATGAACGGCGCAAAAAGGGTGGTTTCTGCGTCGAAGTTTATCTTGTTCAGCTTGGTCATTAATCGACCGTATTTGAAGGCTACTTCCATCGTGCCTCTGAACCATCTTGTGCGCTGGTTGAATAATGTCTTCAGGTTTGAAGGGCTTTCCTGCAGGGCGACCACGTTGGAAGCGTAGCGGATTTTGTAGTCGTTTTCAACAAGCCTTGCGGAAATTTCCATGTCCTCGGATAAGACGCCTTCGTCGAATCCTTGCAGTTGTTGTAGAACGTCGCGGCGTATGAACTGGCAGCTTCCTTTCAAGTGGACGAACAGGTTTAGCACGTCTTTGCCTCGGAGGTACGCTTCGCACCACACGGCTTCTTCGTAGGATATGAATTGGGTTAGCATGTTTTCTTGGGGGTTGATTGAGGCGGTGCGTCCTTGTACGGCTGCAACCTTTGGGTCTTCAAAGTACTCAACGACTGCGGATAACGCGTCGTTTGCGGGGACGTTGTCTGCGTCGAATATGGCGACGATGTCTCCTTTTGCGTGGGCGAGTCCGTAGTTCAGGGCTGAGGGTTTGCCGTTGGAAAGGTTTTTATTTAGAATTTTCACGTTGTCGTGTTCTTTGGCGTAGTTTATGCATATGTTGTTGGTTTTGTCTGTTGAGCCGTCTTCGACTATGATGATTTCTGTTTTGTGTGAAGGATATTTTAAGTTTGATAGTGAATTAAGTATTCTGTCTATGACGCGCTCCTCGTTTTTAACGGGAACGATGATTGAGAAGGAGGGTAAAAGCTCTTCTGGAACATTTTTTTTCTGATGTTTTTGGTGTTTTTTGCAGAAGTCTTTAACGCCGCTAGCTAGAATGGGCAGGTTGTAAAGTGCCCAAGAGCATACAGTTATGAGTACACCGATCAATACGATACCGATTACGTCTGTTATCATACGATGTACTCCCTAACGTGTAATTGCAAATCAAGTTTTAAAGGCTTTAGGTGCGTTAATATGCATTACAGCTAAGAACTGTATAAAGGATACATCGGACGCCCAGTTTTTAGCGGAGGTGTTGCCCCATTTTTGAGCTATGGAGCTGATTTTCTGGGCGAGTTTAATTGCGATGCCTCGAAAGGCCCGTAAGAGACTGCTTTCTAGAAGTCCTTCTATTTTCCTTATGATTGTTAAGATGTTTTTGGCTAAAGTGGCGCTGCGGACGCTGCTTGCAACTTTTATCGTTAAATCGACAAGTGCTCTATCTATCCTTGGTAACGCTCTGAACCACACGCCGGCACGCACAGCTTTTAATTTTAGCTTCATCAGCTGTGCTTTGCTAAGGAAACAGAAAGTGGCTTGACGTGATGCAGTCTGGGGCATAATTGTTAAGACCTTCTCAACTCTTGTTTCTTAATTCTTATTTTATATCTATATGTTAATAGACCTTTAATCTTCAACCAAGTACAATAAAAAATTTTCTGATTCTTAAATACATATTGTAAATATATGACTCCAACAAAAGGCAGGTGGCATAGCAGTTTTTGTGGATAAATAAACATTATTTTTGAAAATGGCAGTTGTGTTTAGGCGTGGATTAGGCAGCTTAATTGGATAAGTTTGCTTCAGAATCGTTGTTTTGTTTTGATGGGCATGGTAAATTTGGTTATTTTGTAAATATACCACTGAGTGAAAAAAGTGGTGTATGTCGCTGAAGTTACTGTTAAAAGAGGGATGTTAAGGCTGGTTCATGAATTCGATGAATTCCGCGAGGGTTCTCGGTTCTAAAGTGTAGTTTGATCGTCTTTCTTCGCCTATGGTGGATGAGGGTTTCGATCCGTAGTCGTGTCCTGGATACACTTCTATGTTGTCGTTGAGTTTTAGGATTTTGTGGAAGAGACTGTTGTACATGCTTTTGGAGTTTCCGCCGGGCATGTCTGTTCTGCCGCATTCGCCTATGAAGAGGGCGTCTCCTGTTAGCAGTTTCTGGTTGTTTACTAGGAGGCATATGCCGTCGGGTGTGTGTCCTGGGGTGTGGATGACTTTCAGGGGGATGGCGCCTATGTTGAGTGTGTCGCCGTCGTTGACTTTGATGTCTGGGTTGATTCTGGATAGGGTGTGGGCAACGATTTTTGCGGTGGAGATTGAGCGTAATTCTTGGTTGCCTGCTGTGTGGTCCGAGTGCCCGTGCGTGTTGATGATGTATTTGAGTTTCAGGTTTTCCGCTTTTATTATGCGGGTTATTTCGCCTGCGTTGTAGCTGGAATCTACCACAGCTGCCTCGCGCGTGGTGTCGTCTGCTATGATGTATGAGAAGTTGTCGCCGTGCCGCTGGACCTGCTTGAAAAACATGAGTTTCAACCAAAACGGTTTCCAATTCAACATTTAAAAACGTATCCGCTGACGGTGTCGCTTCGAAAAGGGAAAAATGGCGAGCAAAAACAGCAGGGAAGGTGTAGTTCTACTCAGAATTCTGATTCATGATTAGTTAA
>Ga0315550_1002435_pt1 | contig 11376 bp, 10 predicted proteins | sample SalMarSW160190MG_2_FD_203100 | JGI IMG/M metagenome (GOLD analysis project Ga0315550, IMG submission 203100) | Salt marsh sediment microbial communities from the Plum Island Ecosystem LTER, Massachusetts, United States - Salt Marsh Sediment SW1601-90 ... | reverse complement strand
TCACCATCGACCGCGGCGAGCTGCTGACGACGGAAGCGCTAGACGCCCTGCAGGAACCCTATCTGCGCTACAAGGTCACCGAGTCCGGCGTCTCCCCGCGCGCCCTGCCCGGTCACCCCAACGCCGTCTGGGTCTCTAGCTCCAACGAGCACTACGAATCGGGCGCTATCACCGAGGACGCGGCGACCCGCATCGCCCAGGTGGAGAAACGCCAGCGCAAGCTGGTCGGCATGGCACAGGAGATGAGTGGGCCAACCCGATACGGCCCCGACGAGGCGGACGTGACCCTCCTCTGCTGGGGCTCGACCTACGGCCCGCTGCGGGAGGCGGTCGACCGGTTGAACGCGGAAAAGGCCGGGCGGGCAAACCTGCTCCACTTCAACGGGCTGCACCCTTTCCCGGTGGAGGCGACGGAGCAGGTGTTAGCAAAGGCCAAGCGCACCATCGTCGTGGAGGGCAACGCCACCGGCCAACTGGAGACGCTGCTGCGCGCCCGCACCGGGCGGTCGGTGGATGGCGCGATCCACAAGTACGATGGCAGGGCCTTTACGCCGGAATATATTGTTACAAGGGTGGAAGAGGTGTAAGATGCTCACACGCCAAGACTTTGAAGGTCAAGAACGCCCCACCTGGTGCACCGGTTGTGGCAATTACGCCATCCTCAACGCGGTCAAGATGGCCCTGGCCGAGAAGGCCATCGCCCCGCACGAGGCACTCGTCGTCACCGGCATCGGCTGCGGGAGCAAGCTGCCGCATTACATGAAAGTCACCGGCTTCCAGGGCCTGCACGGGCGGACGGTAGCCGTGGCCACGGGCGCGCACCTGGCCAACCACGGCCTGCGGGTGATGACGGTCCACGGCGATGGCGATGGCTACGGCGAGGGATTAAGCCACTTTCTCAACGCCGCCCGGCGCAACATCGATATCGTGGACGTGGTACAGGATAACCGCATCTACGGTCTGACGAAAGGGCAATACTCTCCAACCAGCGAGCATGGCAAGCGCACGCCAACCTCGCCCGAAGGCGCTGCCGACTGGCCGGTGCAGCCACTGGCGATGGCCATCACCGCCGGGGCCACCTTCGTCTCACGCGGCTACTCTGGCGAGCTGAAACACCTAGCCGGGCTCATCGGCGAGGCGCTGGCCCATCCCGGCTACGCGCTGGTGGACGTGCTCCAGCCCTGCGTGACGTTCAACCGGGGCTACGCCTACGAATTTTACAACGAGCGCGTCTACAAGCTGGAGGACGAGGAGGGATACGACCCCACCGACAAGGCCGCCGCCTGGGAGCGGGCGTTGGAATGGGGAGACCGCATCCCCATCGGCATCTTCTATCGCGCCGAGCTTGCCACCTACGAGGATCAGGTTCCGGCATTGCGGGCCGGCCCCCTGGTGCAACAACCGCTGGAGACACTGCGACCTCAGCAAGTAGAAGCCCTACGGGCAGAGAGCATATAAAAAGGATATCGTCCAGCCAACCATGTTCAACCGTTTAGTCACGCCAAAGAAAGGAGGCAACTGATGAGAAAGGGTCTTGTTGTCCTAAGCATTTCGATAGCGATAGTCGCCCTGGCAGCGTTGTGGTTTTCGGTCGTCAGCGCAGCTCCGTCCGCTCCTGCCCAACTGGTCACGCTCGTCAAAGATGCCAGTGATACGACACCGAACGTGGGAGATATCTTCGCCTACTCATTGTTTTTCGCAGAGACGCCCGAGTTGACGCAGTCCATCCTCATACGGATCACCGACCCGAATCCCGCACCTGAGTATCTGCGCATTATTACCGATTCCATCATCACCGGGATCGGGCGGGGACGGGCGGTGTACAGTGAGAACCTCGATGCTATTGTCTGGGAGGGGCTCATCTTCCAGTATGGTCGTCCATTTTATAGTTTCTTCCAGGTAGAGGTCACAGGCGCTCCGACCTCCGTCATTGAGGCTGGCTATCCCGTCACAAACACGGCCACGATGGTCAACCTTGATACGATGGAAATTGTAGCGACGGCGCAAGTCCAGGTCCACATCATGCCGGCGCGCATTTTCATGCCTATCATCTTCAGGAACTATACAAACTGATTGGGGAAAGCCGAGGGGGCAGGCGTTGGGGAGTGTATGAGCTCTAGGGAACAGATCTCGTCGAAGAAACGCATCGTCATCGTGCTCGTCGTGGCCGCCTCGACATCTCTGGCGGTATGGATGATTTCCGGCGCCGGTACGGACGTACCGGCATCCGCCCAGTGGAATACGCTCACCAACACGCTCACCAAAGTGACCAGCAATTCCGAGCCCCAGCGGATGCAGACCGTTCCAGTCTGGTGGACTGTTCCAGCCCGCACGATCACCGACACCACCCAATGGCAGACCTTCCTGCCGTTCATCGCTGCCAACTTCTGTCCCGTCTCCTCCGCGGTGCCGTCCCCCTTCTCACTCCAGATCGCGGCCCTGCACCAGGTGACGGGCACGACGGCCACAGGAGACCGTATCGTGCGCCCGATGAGCGAGGCCGAGTGGCTGGCGGTGTACGACGAGGCCTTCCCCACCCTGCTGGAGGCGCTGGAGGAGAGCGGGGCGGGCTGGGCGCGGGTGCGCGTCAACTGGTCGTGGATCCAGCCCGATCCACCGCCGGCGAATTACGTGTGGGGGCCGTACCACGACGACAAGCTGCGCCAGGTAGCCGAGACCGGCGTGCGCTTGATCGCCATGGTGGCCGACGCGCCCGACTGGGCAGCCGACTCGCCCTGCGCCCCCGTCCATCCAGAACAGTTGGACGAGTTCGCCCAATTCCTGACCGACCTGGTCGACCGCTACAAGCAGCCGCCGTGGAACATCCACCACTGGGAGTTGATCAACGAGCCAGACTACACCTGGCCCCATGGTTGGCTCGGGGGATTGGGTTGTATGGGCTACGACGGCGACCGCTACGCGGACATGCTGGCAGTGGCCTACCCGGCCATCAAGGCCGCCGACCCAGGGGCGACGGTACTGATGGGCGGCGTGGCCCACGACTGGTTCGTCGAGTACGACGGACCGTTCTATCGCTATTTCCCCGACGACGTGATGGCAGCCGGGGGCGGCGATCACATCGACGTGCTCAATTTCCATTACTTTCCCGACTTTCACGCCGAGTGGGAACGCTGGGATCCCAATAGCGAGGACCGCCGCCGTGGCTGGCTGCCCGCTCCCACCTGTGGCGATCTGTTCGACGGCCAGGGCACGGCCTACGAAGCATGGGGGATCGACCTGATCGCCAAGACGACCCACTTTCGCAACCGCATGGCCGCCTGTTTCGGGGTGCACAAGCCTGTGTGGGTCACCGAACTGGCCGAGCACGGCTACTCCAACAACCCCGCGTCGCTGGTGCAGCAGGCGCGCTACGTGATCCAGGGATACGCCCGGGGGCTGGCCGCCGGCGTGGAGAACATCACCTGGTACGCGCTGGTCACAGTCAACGATGCCCATGAGCATGGGTTGCTGTTCGACGATTTCACGCCCAAGCCGGCCTTTTACGCCTACCAGACGCTGACGGCCGAGCTGGCAGGCTACACCTACGCACGCATGCTGAGCGTACCTGGTTGTGGAGGGTTACGTCTTTGCTACCCCCTGCGGGCGGGAAAAGACGGTGGCCTGGGGCAGCGGCACGCTGGCCTTCGCGCCGGCCGGACAGTTACGCGTGGTGGACCGCCAGGGGAACGAGACCTTCGTCGTGGATGGCGGCCCAGGAGACGCAGACGGGGCGCAGAATGGGGCGGTGAAACTGGGGTTGACGGCAGATCCGGTGTTCGTTTCGGTGCAGTAGAGAGGGCATTTGGAATAAGGAATCCGGCAAATCGAAAAACGGTATCCAGTGCGATTGCCCTATCGCCCATGCCAGATGATCCATTCGATGCTATAATAAGGCTGCGTTCAAAAACAGGTTCGTATTTTGGCACAGGATCGCCTCGGTGCAAGGGCAAAAGAGTGCAAGGTAATTCTTGAACGCTTCCTAAGCTCGTATGAATCGGCAGACCTTTGAGCGCCTCGTGGCTCAGGCCATCGACGGCCTGCCCGAGGAATTCCGGCAGAAACTAGATAACGTCGAAATCGTCGTCGAGAACTGGCCGGATCGGGAGACGATGCGGCTAGCCGGCGTGCGCCACCCGGCACAGCTCCTCGGTTTCTATCACGGCGTGCCCCAGGTGAAACGCACGCACAACTATGGCTTGATCCTACCGGACAAGATCAGCATCTACCAGCGGCCCATCGAGTTGCGCTGCCGCACCATGGCGCAGGTGCGGGCGACGGTCAAGCGTGTCTTGCGCCACGAGATCGCCCATCACTTTGGCATCAGCGACGAGCGCCTGCGAGAGATAGGGGCCTATTGATTAACAAGGCTGTAACCAACCTTTAACCCTCTCCGCTACGCTATGCGCTACAATAGTCTAGATCCCAAGCGATTTTGCCGCTTCTAACGACCGATAGTATAATATGCTCACAAGGAGATTGAGGAGTGGTTCAAAGCGGCGGCCCAGCCAGGTATCCCGATATAGAGGCCCTACGGCCAGTATTCCCCGTCACCAAACACTGCACCTATCTGAATCACGCAGCCGTTGCTCCGCTTTCCAACTCTGTGCGCGCCGCGATGTCCAAGCTCATCACCGACAGCGGCGTGATATCTGGGTGCGAGTACAGATATGAGCACCTTTCCAAAGACCTACGCGCCGTGCTGGCCTGGCTGATCAACGCAGCGCCGGAGGAGATCGCTTTCGTCCAGAACACGGGCTCTGGGCTCAACGTCGTCGCCAACGCCCTGCCGCTGCAGGAGGGCGACAACGTCATCTTCTGCGACATGGAGTTCCCCGCCAACGTCTATCCCTGGGTAAATCTGCGGCGAAAGGGCGTCGAGGAGCGGTGCATCCCCAACGATCGCGGCGGGCTGACGGTCGACGCGCTGGAGAAATACGCCGACGCACGTACGCGCGTCGTGACGGTCAGCTCTGTCGAGTTCCTTACCGGTTTCAAGAGCGACCTTCAGGCACTGGGGACGTGGTGCAAGGAACACGGGACCTACTTTGTGGTCGACGCCATCCAGTCGCTGGGGGCAGCACCCCTGGATGTCCGGGCCTGTCATATTGACTTTTTGGCCTGCGGCGGCCCCAAGTGGTTGATGGGGCCTCCGGGTATAGGCTTTGTGTATTGTCGCCACGATCTGCTGGACGAGCTCGCGCCACCCTTTGCCGGAAGCCTCAGCGTCGTCGGCTGGGAGGATTGGCGTAATTACGATTTTACCTTCTTGCCCGACACACGCCGCTTCGAGATCGGCACGGAGAACCTGATCGGACAGGTCGGGTTGCTGGCGGCGATACGTTTACTGATGGAAGTCGGCATCCCGGCCATCGAACGCTGGACGCTGCACCTGACCGATCTGCTGATCGAGGATCTGCAGCAGCGTGGCTATGCCATCGCCAGTAACTTGGCACGCAAGCGGCGTTCGGCCATCGTTTCTTTCGGCGTCCCCGGCGACGTAGACGAAGCCTTTCAAAAACTGGCCGACGCCAAGGTCGTGGTTTCAAAACGCGAGCAGTACATCCGCGTCTCGCCGCATGGCTACAATACGGAGGATGAAATCGCGCGCGTTGGCCAGGTATTAGGAAACGCAGATTAATCAGGAGTAAAGTTATGGCACAGAACAAATCGACTACCGCGCCAAGTAGCACGTTCAAGCCGTCGATGCCCACCTCGATCAAGGATACAGGCCTCGGGCTCGGCTTTCTGACCGACTTGGCGCTCAAGATCATGTACTTTGAGGGAACCCTCTCAGGCTACGAACTGGCCGAGCGGATAAGGCTACCCTACCCTGGCGTGGTCGACCAGACGCTGGACTTTCTCAAGCGTGAGAAATTGGTTGAAGGAAAAATTGGAGGTGGGGGACTCACAGAGGCCGCCTACCAGTACGCCATCTCCCTGAAGGGACGCGCCATGGGCCGCGAAGCGCTCGACCGCAGTCAATACGCCGGCCCCGCGCCCGTCACCCTGGACGTCTACTCCAAATCCGTGCACGAGCAGACGATGGGCAACGTCGTCGTCCACCAACGCACGATGCGCCAGGCGCTATCCCACCTGGTGATCAACGAGGAAGCCTTCGCCCAGTTGGGTCCGGCCGTCAACTCGGGCCGGTCTGTCTTTCTCTTTGGCCACCCGGGCAACGGCAAGACCGCCATCGCCGAAAGCATCGGCGAGATGATACTGGGCGACGCGATGTACATCCCCTACGCCGTCGAGATCGGCGGCCAGATCATCCGCGTTTTCGATTATATCAACCACAAAGTGGCCGAGGATTCGGCCAAGAACTATGACCCGCGCTGGGTGCGCATCCAGCGCCCCGTCATCATCACCGGCGGCGAGCTGACGCTGGAGACGCTCGACCTGGTGTACGACGAGACTAACAAGTTCTACGAGGCGCCCTTCCAGATGAAGGCCAACGGCGGTTTGCTACTGATCGACGACTTTGGGCGCCAGCAGGCCCGCCCCCGTGACCTGCTCAACCGCTGGATCGTTCCTCTGGAAAAACGGGTGGACTTTTTGACGTTGCACACCGGCCGCAAGATCGAGATTCCCTTCGACGTGCTGATCGTCTTTTCCACCAACCTCGCTCCGCGCGACCTGGTGGACGAGGCCTTTCTGCGGCGCATTCGTCACAAGATCGAGATCAAAGACCCTTCGTGGGACGAGTTTCGCGAGATCTTTCGGCGGATATGCGAGACTAGAAAAGTGCCCTACGACGACCGGGGACTGGCCTATTTGATCCAGGAACATTACCTCAAGCCCAACCGTGCCAAGCGGGCCTGCCACCCTCGCGATATCGTGGATCAATTGATAGACATCGCCCGCTACATGAACGTGCAGCCGGCGCTGACCAAGAGCCAGATCGACCACGCCTGCGACGCCTACTTTGTCGAGATTTAGGGTGGTAATTGGTAGACTGGGAAACTAGTACACTAGTCATCGCCCATCGGGGAGCCAGCGCCGTCGCGCCGGCCAACACGATGCCTGCCTTCGAGAGGGCCGTCGAACTCGGCGCCGACGGGATCGAGTTTGACGTGCACCTCTCCGCCGACGGCGTGCCGGTGGTCATCCACGATTTTGCCGTCGACGCGACCACCGATGGCAGTGGCCGCGTGGCGCAGATGACCCTGGCTCAACTCAAGCAACTCGACGCGGGCTCCCACTTTGACTCGGCCTACACTGGCGAGCGCATCCCCACGCTGGAAGAGGTGCTGCAGACCTTTGAGAACCGCCTGCTGCTGAACGTCGAGCTAAAAAGTGTCAGCCTGCGCGATAATGGACTGGAACGAGCGGTGCTCGCTTTGGTGGCGCGATACGAGCTGGGAAGCCGCGTGCTCCTTTCGTCCTTCAATCCCTTCTCGTTGCGACGGGCCAAACAGATCGCCCCCCACGTTAGAGCGGGTTTGCTCTACGCTCCCGACCTGCCGCTCTTCTTGAGCCGCGCATGGCTGGCCCCCCTCTTCCCACACGAAGCGCGCCATCCCGAGCACACCATGGTTGACGCGCGCTATATGACCTGGGCGCGCCGCCGTGGCTACCGGGTGAACGCCTGGACGGTGGACGACCCGGACGAGATGCGCCGTCTGATCGGCCTGGGCGTGAACGGAATTATCACCAACGTCCCCGATGTGATGCGGGAGGTCCTCAAGAAGAGTCGCCGCGAGCTGCATTCACCTTGAATGACAAAAACCGTCCTTCCCCCTCCCTCTCGCGCGTCCTCGCGCTCCCTCCCCCTCTTTGGGGGAGGTTAGGTGGGGGGACAGCTTCTATTTTCGGAGCAACCTGATGAGTTTGACGAAAGATGACCCCGCGGGTTATCGGGCCCGCTCGTTGCACATCGCCCTTCTGCTGACCGACATGCTGGGCCACGTCCACCCATTGATCTTCACGCCTATCTGGCTGGCGCTGGCTGTTGCGGCAGGCTGGACGTGGAGGACCAGGACGAGCCTTGCCCCGACGGTCGTGATTGTGTCGTTAGCGTTCACCGCTGCTGATACCGCCAGCTTGATGTTGTTGCCCCGTTTAGGGCGCTCCTATGGCCCCCCTACCCCGCCTCTGCTGGGGTTGACCATCGTCCGCACGATCCTGACCGCCGCGCTCGGCCTGCTGTGGCCCACGCTCCCCGGTCTGTGGCTGACCGCTGCACTACAATTCGCCATATTCGCCGTCGCCACCTATGCCACCTGGATCGAGCCCTTCCGCCTTGGCGTCACGCAGGCTGAACTGCGCTCTCCCAAGCTGAACGGTCACCCACCGCTGCGCTTGCTCCACATCAGCGATCTGCACGTCGAGCGCATCACTCCCCGCGAACGCGAGCTGCTGCGCCTGGTCGAGGAGTCGGCTCCAGACGTCATCGTCCTCACGGGCGACTATCTCAACCTATCGTCGGTCTATGACACCCACGCCCACGCTGAAGCGCGCGACCTGCTGGCGCGCCTGTGCGAGATCGCCCCCGTGCCCGTCTATGCCATCACCGGCAGCCCGCCGGTGGACCGCTCTGACATCGTGCCCTCTATCTTTGACGGCCTGCCCATCACCTGGCTGCTGGACGAGATGGACGAACTGCGCGTCAACGACCACACCCTGCGGATCGCCGGCCTGCGTTGCACCCGCGAGCGCAAACTCGACGGGCCGCGCTTGCACGCGCTATTGGACGGCAATCCCGGCAACGCGTTCACCCTCCTGCTCTACCACTCTCCCGACCTGATGCCGGTGGCGGTGGAGATGGGCATAGACCTGTACCTCTGCGGCCACACGCACGGCGGGCAGATTCGCCTGCCCGTGTTCGGTGCGGTGATTACCAGCTCCGATTTCTGGAAGCGGTACGAGATGGGGCGCTACGAGGAAGGGAACACAACGCTGTACGTGAGCCGAGGGCTGGGGATGGAGGGCAAAGGCGCTCCCCGCGCCCGCTTCCTCGCCCCGCCGGAGATCGTCCTTTGGACATTATCTTCCAAAAAAGCCTGAGCGTATCCCGCCTGAGCGTACCACGCTCGTTTGCCCAACCTCGCCCGTGTGCTATAATTCTGGCGCCGAGGCCCAAGCATGAACCAGACGCCCAGGGAATGCCTAAACGATCTTGAGGCACACCTAAATCCCCAGCAAGAGGATCGGAGAGAGTGAAGAAAAATACACTCGGAGCACAATTGTATACGGACTGAGCTGATAAAAGGAGGCAAAGGTGAGCGAAGGCAAAGTAAGTTTGGCGCTGATTGGCGTAGGAAACATCGGCAACCTGCATCTGCAAAACATCCAAAAACTGGACCAGGTAGAGCTGGCGGCGGTGTGCGACATCGTCCCCGAAAAGGCCAAGACCGCCAGCGAGACGTGGGGCTGCCCGGCGTACACGGACTCGCAGACGCTGCTAGAAGATCACATATGCGATGCCGTCCTGATCGCCACCCCGCATTACGATCACACCACCATCGGGATCGCGGCCCTCGAGGAGGGCTATCACGTGCTGGTAGAAAAGCCCATATCCGTACACAAGGCGGATTGCGAGCGGCTCATCGCAGCGCACGAACGTGCGGCGCACAAGGACAAGAACCTGGTCTTTGCCGCCATGTTCAACCAGCGCACGGATCCGCACTACCAAAAGATCAAGCAACTGGTGGAAGCGGGCGAACTGGGCCGGTTCTTGAGGATCAGTTGGATCATCACCGATTGGTTCCGCACCGAAAACTATTACGCATCCGGAGGCTGGCGGGCGACCTGGGCGGGGGAAGGTGGCGGCGTGCTCTTGAATCAATGTCCGCACAACCTGGATCTCTTGCAATGGATATGCGGTATACCAACCCGGGTGCAGGGCTTTTGCTGCATTGGCAAACGGCACGGCATCGAGGTCGAGGACGAGGTGACCGCATATCTTGAATTTCCAGACGGTTGCACCGGCGTTTTTGTGACCTCGACGGGAGAGGCGCCCGGCACAAACCGCTTCGAGATCGCGGGCGATCGGGGCAAGCTCGTCCTTGAGGACGGGACGATCACGTTCGTGCGCAACGAGACCCCGGCCACCGAGTTCCTGCAAACATCCCAGGCTGCTTTCGCGAAACCGGACGTGGAAACCATCACCTTCCCAATCGAGGGCACGGGAGGACAGCACGCGGAGATACTGGAGAACTTTGCCGCCGCCATTTTGACGGGCGAAGAACTGATTGCCCCCGCCGAAGAAGGCGTACACTCCGTCGAACTGGGTAACGCGATGCTGTACTCGTCGCTCACCGGGCGACCCGTAGAACTACCGTTGGACGGAGAGGCGTTCGAGCGAGAGTTGAAGAAACTGATCGAGACCTCGACTTACGTAAAGGAAGAGGTGGTAGAGGCAGATGTGGATATGAAGGAATCTTTTTCCAAACCATAACAGGAGGCAAGCGCGATGTACCTGACAGGATTTGCAGACGAGGCGGCACCGGATATCGATGGGCAGATACGCGCCACCAAGGAACTGGGGTGGCAGACCATCGAAGCCCGCAACGTCAACGGAACCAATATCCACGACGTATCGGAAGAGGCATTTGAAGAGATCGCGGGCAAGCTACAGGACGCGGGCGTGCAGATCAACTGCTTCGGCTCTGCCATTGCCAACTGGGGCAAGCGCATCACCGACCCGTTTGACATCACGCTGGAGGAGGTCAACCAAGCCATCCCGCGCATGCAGCGGCTGGGGACCCAGTTGATCCGCATCATGAGCTATGCCGTGCTCGACGATCGCGAGCCGGATGACCAGATGGAGGAGGAACGCTTCCGGCGGCTGCGGATATTGCACCAGACGTTTACCGCCGCCGGGCTGACACCCGTTCACGAGAACTGTATGAACTATGGCGGCATGAGCTGGCAGCACACGCTGCGGCTGATCGAGAACGTGCCTGGGCTAAAGCTGGTCTTTGATACCGGGAATCCCGTCTTTACCGACGATCGCTCCAAGCCCAAGCCGTATCCCAAGCAGTCGAGCTGGGAGTTCTACTCCCACGTCAAGGAGCACATCGCTTATGTCCACATCAAGGATGGCCGGTTCGTCGAGGAATCGGGCGGCCTCTTTCCCAAGGTGGAATACACTTTCCCCGGCGAGGGGGACGGCGACGTGGTGCGCATCGTGCGCGACCTGCTTGAAAGCGGGTACGACGGCGGGTTCTCGATCGAGCCGCACCTGTCCGTCGTCCATCACGACGCGTCCGTCGTGTCTGAAGAAGAGCAGAGGTTCAACAACTATGTCGAGTACGGACGCCGCATGGAGCGCATCGTCAGTGAATTGAGCAACGAATAAACGAATATCCTGCGCTGTCCATTCGTTTATTCGTTCTAGATTCGATGACCGTTTGGTTGCCGAACGTCGTCCGT
>Ga0315550_1002434_pt1 | contig 11376 bp, 11 predicted proteins | sample SalMarSW160190MG_2_FD_203100 | JGI IMG/M metagenome (GOLD analysis project Ga0315550, IMG submission 203100) | Salt marsh sediment microbial communities from the Plum Island Ecosystem LTER, Massachusetts, United States - Salt Marsh Sediment SW1601-90 ... | reverse complement strand
TGTCTATTATCCCTTTTACTGTAGTCAAAAAATAACTTTTGCCTAGGGGAATTTCAAGCACTTTCTCACGGGAGTAGAGGGGGTTTACCTCTTAACAGAGGTACCAGAACCCTGGCCATGGAAATAGCCTTGAGGACATGGCTTCATGCTGGTATCCGCACGTAATAAAAAGGGGCATGCCTGCACTTGTCTCCGTGGCCTGCCCCTTTCCCCTGCTGGATTGATGTATGAGAGAGGGATTATCACAACTCCTCTTATGCGCACGAGAAGTCTCTCAATACTTCCACCTTTTGTCGGTTTTTATGTGTGGCAATCAGATCACTTCTTTTTGCCACGGCTGACCGCGGTCGTCCCCTCGATAGCGAGAGTCAACTGTCCCGCAATGTAGAAGGTGGCAATAACAGCTATTACCACGGCGACGAGAAATGCGACCAGCATGGTGATGACTACCGTTCGGGTTCTGGCCGCTGCCTCCTCCATATCCTGTAAGGTCTGCGCACGCAGCGACCTCACCATTTCGATGAGGGGATCAGCGCCCGCCCGTCCCTTGCCTCTCATGATGGCATCCGCAGCCACTCGGCCCCGAGATTGGTAGGCCGGAAGGGCCTTGTCCCAGGCACTGAGGAAGGCGGCGTACTCACCCTTAAAGTCCTCATAGAACTTTCTCTGCTCGTCGGTTATGTCCGGTCCTGCCAACACCTCCTCAAGCATAGGCTGCCACATGGTCTCCAGGCGATTCCGCTTATAGTTGAATGTCTCTATCTCCTTGCTGAAGATTTCCCGATTCGTGCCACGCAAGATAATATTTTTTGTGGCCCACACCATCTCGTCGAAGTTGGCACGGATGCCGAAGGCGGCAAGCGCTGCGGTCATCTCATGCTCCGACACATCCCGCAGGGCAGCGCTCGACTTGTTCAACTGATACAGGGAAAACCCCCCGGCCAAGACCATCACTACCACCACCACACCGAAAGCCAAGCCCAGTTTCTTCCCGATGTTTAGTTTCATTATTTTCCTCCTCCCTTTTTTGAACTTTCTATACAGACCAGATTATATCGTACTATTGTACCCGATGCCACTTTTCCTAAAAATCACTTAACATAAACACTGATACTATATCCGCCTTTCCTCAAGAGAATTATACCAGTTATCATAAAGATATCCACCTCTCGTAAGACCCTCCGTCATGAAATAATCCTTTCTCAATCGCGTTCCTCCGGCACTCATTCTTCAGCCGCCCACGCAGGGGGTTTGCGAAGGATGGGCATACGGTTCACGATCCACCTGAACACCCAAATTTCTGCAAAGACAATGGCCAGGGTCGTCACGATCTCCATCCAGTGGGGGACGTAGTGCGCAGGCAACGGTATATACCATTTGAACGCGATGACGGAATAGTTGAGTCTGTTGATGATGATCCCGACTATGGTCATAATAGCGGCGATTCGGATGGCCGTGAGGTTTTTATACATGGCACCTCGCAGAAAGAGATAGCAGGGGATAAGTACCAGCCCGATGATCTCCACGAGATACCACAAACCCCATGCGGTATGGAGGTATTCCCAGTGACGGCCATGCATGAATATGAGAATTTTTAAAAAGAAATAGGCGAACATCGCCCCCGCACACCCCTTGGCAAGCCCTATAAGGATGTCGTTGTGAGATGTCCGATGCTCATCATCGAGCTGATCCCTGAAGACCTTGTGGCTTATCGTCCCTTCAAAAATGACCAAGGAGAGCCCGGCAAAGATGCTGGAGACAAAAAAGAGTATAGGGATAAACTGTGTATACCAGAGGGGATGGATCTTACCCTTGGCCATCATAAAGAGCGCCCCGAGGCCGGATTGGTGCAATGTCGACAGCGTGATGCCAAAGACCACGGCCCCCAGGGTAAGAGAACTGAGGATCTTCCTGACCCGTTTCCACCCCAGCCATTCTGCAAAAGCCGGGGAGATCTCAATGAACTCCGCCGTCATATAGAGCAGAAAGTGCCAGGCGACAAGAAATAGCACGGAGCTCAGCCCGAACTTGTTTCCAATGACGGGATTAAAGATATGCCAGGGACGACCGAGGTCAATCACCAGCGCACCGGCGTAAAAGACATAGGCGAGAAAACCATTGAGGACGGTCGCCCGTATGATAGGATGATATTTTTCAACGCGGAGTATATAGACCACAAAGGTGAGGACATAGGCACCGCCTGCAAAGGCGACACCTGTCATGACATCGAATCCGATCCACATGCCCCACGGAAAATCCTGAGAGAGGTTGGTAACGGATCCTAATCCCATTATCATGCGGTACGCAATAAGAACGGCACCGAGAAGCATCACCGGCACAGATATGATATTAAAGGGAGTGAAGATCTTCCCTCTCGGCTTCAATTCGTTGAGGATGAAGGGTACAAAGTCTCTCAAGCTCTTTACTTCGTGTGGTGCTGCACCTGCGCTCATCTCTTGTTCTCCTTTTTTTCTTTCTCTTCTTCCCGCCTGGTGAGATAGCTCAATCCCATGAGGAATGCGGGCCAAAGGATCAGCACAATGGGGACAGAATAGAGAAAGCCCGTGCTGTATTCAGGATAGGCGACGGTCCCAAGGTCTGTCTTAAAACCGATCTGTTCGAAGGGGACCGCTGAAAGATAGATCCATGAGGTACCACCCACTTCATTTTCTCCATAAATATAGTTGACATATTTTTCCGGTTCCCGATATATCCGTCTTCTTGCCTCTTCAACAAGATCCCTCCTTGTCCCGAAGAGCAATGTCTCTGTTGGACATGCCTCAACGCAGGCAGGGATTTCTCCCTCTTGAAGCCGCTCCCAACAAAGGTCGCATTTTACGATCTTGGGATTCCAGCTATTGTATTCAAACTTCGGGATATCGAAGGGACAGGACACCATGCAGTATCGACACCCCATGCAATTCGTGTCCCAGGTGACAGGACCGTCAACGCGTTTTTGCATCGCCTTCACGAGGCATGCCGCAACACAGCCCGGCTGTCCGCAGTGCATACATTGTTTCTTGACGAAGATCTCTCCCTTCTCGGCTTCATAGCGATTGACGACCGTCAATTGGGTTGTTGAGGTATCCCGCTGTTGTTCAAATACGGACTCATCACCTATATCAGGAACTGGCAGGTCATGTGCTACTGCACACGCCTCCTCACAGCTTTGGCAACCAATGCAACGGGTCGTATCGACGAGGACCCCTTTAAACTCCTTTCCACTATCGCCGACAATCTCCGCAGCTTTGGATTTACCTGCAGTGAGCGCAGTTCCCGCCGCTCCTAACATGCCCGCACCTAAAGACTTCAAAAACTTTCTCCTATCCATTCTCAATCCTTTCTCTCCACGTTGTTGAATTGTTGAACTCAGCCTTGTTCATTATAACCACGATTGCTCTTGTGACACCGTATCTCGGCTCAACCCTTATGATCGCAGATAATGCTTCCTTCTCTTTACAACGTGCGCATCGTAATGCTTATTTACTCACTCCTGAACCGTGCTTTCTAGGCAGTGTGCCTTTTACGTTTAATGGATCGCTGCGGCAACTTTTCCAATTTCTCTACAGGGGTAGTCAATGCCTTCCAGAAGAGGATGAAAATAAGAAGAAAATCAATGACGAGCAAATATTCAATGCCTTTGGTAAGGAAAATATCTACATACGAAAAAGCTCCCATAGTTTGACCTCTTTACTTTTCTGATTTATGCCCTTTCTGCTGTGCTCCCTTATATTCCCCTTGGGGGCTAGGCATAATTGGTCACGGTGGGTTCGGGCATCGTTTCCACACGCACCCTTGCCTCTTGTGCCTCCTCGGCCTGTCCCTTCATGGCTTCATTACCACCTTGGACGGTCTTATGCAAGGGGTAAAAGGTAACATAGATACCATATGCCAAGATTACGATGGTTAATACGGCCCCTACTATAGCCAGTATTAATGCCGCCATCGCTTCTAACATTTCTTATTCCTCCTGAGGCACAACTTGCTTGGCCACTTTGGGTTCGCGCGCATTTGCCTTACGCGCCCTCTCCTCTTGTACCTCCTCGGCATGGGCCTTCATGGCTTCAATACCACCTTGGACGGTCTTGCTCAAGGGGTAAAAGGTGACATAAATGCCATAGACCATAACGAACAAAAATAACACGGCCCCTACTATAACCAGTATTAATGTCGCCATCGCCTCTAACATTTTCTAATTCCTCCTTTCTTTTGGCATTATCCTCAAACCAGCCCTCTCAAATCATTTTCCCCAACACAGAGCAAACATCCGTAAAGTTACTATCACTATAACTCACAAAACGCGGCCGCAAGGTGTGTCCCTTTGCTATCGTATCTTCATCTCTGTCGGGCAGGACGAGGATAATACGAATATCACGAAGTAAATCTCGTATGGAAAGAAGCTCCGTAAGATCTCCCCTCTTGGCTGCAAGAAGAACAGCAGCAATAGGCCCATTATTCGCAGGTTGGCGAAGTCGGAGGGAAAGGCTTTCAACGCTTTGATAAGTCTCCACATTATTCTTGGAAACGAGCTTTTCAATCATCCTTCGAAGTTGCTTGCCAATTCCTTCTTTTACTGGACTATATAAGAGCAAACGCATTTGATTTTCTTCCTTTGTTTCTTTATTCCTCGTTGCTACACTATTGATTCCTTCTCTATTATGAGTATTACAAAGATCATGCCAAATAACCTTAAACAATTTTTATTTATAATTTCATATACTTAAGCAATTTTCAGGAGATGAACAGAGGGGTAAAAATCTATGCTTTGTCTTGCAAGACAAGAAAAGTTCTTATTTTGCAAGAACTTTTCTTTTATTACAAGATTACCGAGACTATATGATTCCGGCTATTTCAGCCTTTTCTGGATATGTGGTAATTTTTCAGAAGCGCGTACAGGCGGGGGCGGGACAGACCGGATATCTTACAGGCCTCTTTGATGTCGCCGCCGGTGCGCGACATCAGATCATATAAATAGTGCTGCTCCGCCTCGGAAATAACGTTTTCCCGAAAATCCCGTAAGTTAGGAAGTGTTTTGAACGAATCACCACCTCCCTTGTGGCTGACTTCGACTGGAGTCTCCTTACTAATGGAGGCCCGCACCACATCAATGCGAATGTGGGTCGGCAGATGTTTCGGGAAGAGGATGGGGTCCTGGCGTGCTGCGGCGATGGCCCGTTCCATGGTGTTGACCAACTCCCGTACATTTCCGGGCCAGTCATACGCAGCGAGGGCCTCGAAAAACTCGGGAGAAAAACCCTTTGTCTCCGTCCCATACCTCTCACAGATCTTGGTAGTATAATACAGGGCCAATTCCTTAATATCTTCGCGATGCTCTCGCAGGGGAGGTAACTCGATAGTGAAGGAACGGAGACGAAAGAGGAGTTCGTTCCGAAACTGACCCTGTTTGACCATCCGATCGAGATCACGATTGGTCGCCGCTACCAACCGGAAATCGCTCTTTATTTCTTGCTTCCCACCGATAGGACGAAAACGGCGCTCTTGGAGGACCCGAAGGAAGGAACTTTGGATAGAGAGGGGAAGTTCACCCACCTCATCGAGAAAAAGGGTCCCGCCATCGGCCTGTTTGATGAGACCGTCCTGGGCTCTATCCGCTCCGGTAAAAGCGCCCTTTTCATGTCCAAAGAGCATACTCTCCACGAGGTTTTCAGGAAGGGCGGCACAATCGACGACCACAAAATTCTTATCGGCACGCGGACCGTTGTTATGGATGGCATAAGCAAAGAGTTCTTTGCCGGTGCCGGTTTCACCCGTAATGAGGACATTGGCGTCGCTGTTGGCCGCCTGGGCCACCATGTCAATGCACGCCCTCATCGGTGGGCTATTGCCCACAATTTCCTCTCGATTCAAGACCACGGGCGATTTTCGGGCCTTCTTTTCCTCCCGATATTGGAGGGCCCGAACGAGGGGGAGGGTCATTGCTTTAATTGAAGACGGCTTTTCAAGGTAGTCCCAGGCACCATTTTTGATGGCGAGTTCAGCTCCGTCTGGATCGCCGAAACCGGTGATAATGATGACCTCGGGAGCGGAGGATGCTTCCCGAATACGGGGCAACACATCCAAGCCGCTTCCATCGGGCATCCGTACATCGAGAAATACCACATCACAATCTTCAGAAGATGATACGTTAAGCCCCTCCTGCAGGGTGTTGGCGCAGGTGGCATCATGCCCCATGTGCCGCACCATCGTAGACAACATATCACACATCATCTCGTCGTCATCGATGATTAGAATATGTGCCATGGTACTCCCCCTATAAAGCGATTACTTCGTACTATCCAGCACGCGCCGGATAGTTTCGGCCAGCACGCGCGTAGCGAAAGGTTTCATGAGAAATGCCTGAATACCCAAGGCCTTGGCCTCCTCTGCGCTGATCACCTCGCTGAACCCAGTAGACAGAATAATGGGAATCCCGGGCCGGATGCGCATAAGTTCCTTGGCCAAATCCACTCCCGCCATGTGCGGCATAGTCTGGTCGGTGATAACCAGATCAAATTGATCTGGTTGTACCTTGAACATCTCGAGGGCCTCGAGGCTATTCGTCTTGGCGACAACGCTATAGCCGAGGCGCTCCAACATCTGTTGCACCATATCAACCAAATCTTCTTCATCATCGACAAACAGGATATGCTCGTTCCCCGTAGGCAGCGGTGCATCCGAATCAACTTCCGGGAGGAGATGACCCTCAATCCTCGGGAAAAAGACACTGAATGTGGACCCCTTTCCCGGCTCACTGTCGACAACGATCGCTCCACCATAGCTCTTGACGATACCATGGACCACGGCCAATCCCATACCCGTTCCTTCACCTGGCTTCTTGGTGGTGAAAAACGGGTCAAAGATCCGTTCCATGATCGCATGTTCTATACCGCAGCCTGTATCACCCACGGTCAGCTTCAGATATGGTCCCGGCTGCAAGTCAGGATGTGACGGAGCCGCACCATCGGGATTAATATCAACATCGGTCAAGCTCACCTCCAATACACCACCCTTCTCGCGCATGGCATAGGCCGCGTTACTGATGAGATTCATCAATACCTGATGGATTTGGGTCGGATCGGCCAGCACCATACCAGGCTGCGTTTTGATGTTTTGGCGAATATCAAGCGTCGTGGGCAATGATGCCCTCAGCAGTTTGAGGGCTTCTTTAACGATGGGACTTATCCGCATCGGTCTTCGCTCCTCGTCACGCCTTCGGCTAAAGGTGATGATCTGCTTTACCAAATCTTTGCCACGATATCCGGCCTTGAGGACTTGTTCCAAATTGCGTCTGCCCGAACTCCCCTCCGGCACATCATACAATGCCATCTCAGTATATCCCATGATGGCCGCGAGGATATTGTTGAAGTCATGGGCAATCCCACCGGCCAGCGTACCAATGGCCTCCATCTTTTGAACCTGGCGGAGTTGTGTTTCCAACTCGGCCTCACGGCTCACATCCCGCGCTATCATCACATAGTAAACAATAGCACCTGCTTTGTCCCGGATAGGTGAGACCGACGCCTCAACCTGGTAGGGCGTACCATCCTTCTTCTCATTGAACATATGGCCGGTCCACATCTCGCCACGGGAAAGGGTATCCATCATCGCTTCGTAGAACGCTTTATCATATTTGCTGCTCCGCAGGATGCTGTGATTCTGACCTACGATCTCTTCACGTGTATATCCACTGATGCACTCGGAAGCCGGATTGGCGTACTGGATCGTTCCACCCCTATCGATTATAGTAATGCCTTCGGCAGCCTGTTCGATGGCTGTCGCAAGAAGTACACGCTCTTGCTCCGCCCGTTTGCGGTCAGTGATATCCAATATAGATACCACACTCTTTTTTGTCCCAGGAATAACGGAAATGGTCAAGAAAAGGTCTTTGAGATTACCCCCTTTATCAATACCCCGGCCCTCATAGTTCCAAGGGGCGGCGTTGGGGTTTTTTCTTCGCAACTCATGATACTCTCCCATCCTTACCAAGGCATCTTCTACAATGAATTTTCCCCAATTTTGCGTACCTTCGATTTCCTCTTTGGCAAAGCCGAAGATCTTTTCAAACTCCGTGTTTACCATAGATATGATCGCATCCTCCTCAACAATCATCGTCGCGGTTCCCGTTGTTTCAAAAATAGTCCGGTACTTGTCCTCTGATTCCTTGAGCGTCTTTTCTGTTTGTTTGCGTTCGGTGATGTCCTTCAAATCCACAACGATGCCGAGCAGTTCTCCGTCAGGCCCGCGAAAGGGAGTTGCCGTTACGATACAAGGAACTCTGCTGCCGTCTCTGCGTTCTTTTTCCACATCACTTTCGACACGCTCCTCTCCACCGATGATCCTGGTCAGCGGACACTCGGATGTATGACATAAGGAATCGGGAAATATCTCATAGCACTTTTTATCCTTTGTCTCTTCCTCGCTGATACCCGCCAGCCTGGAGAACCTTTCATTGGCCAGGAGCATGTTAAATTCCTTATCAATCACCGTCATCCCGTGACCTGCAGTGTTGAATATTTGGTTGAGCTCAGAAAACGTACGTTTGATCCCCCGTTCAATCTTTGAAAGGTTTTCGCTTAACAAAGCAACGACAAAGCTGATAACGATAAACATAGCAGCTCTCAGATAATCATCGGCTGTCAACATCTTTACCTGAAAGACATAGTCGCTTATGATAAGGAATGCCGCCAAAAATAGGGCTACCACCAAACCCTTCCGCTTCCACCAAAGGGATGATACAATGATCGGAATATAAAAGAAGTGGGTAAAAACGCTTCCGGCTTTCAGTACTACGTGAAAATAGTAGGTCGAAGCGCAGGCATAGGCCACGAGGATCGCCATGAGCGTAATTTTCAATTTTTCTCTTTTTTCCGAAAATTTCATATAAATCATCTCGATCTCAAAAGCTCGTTAATGCACCTTCTCTTTTATGCCATTGAGTTAAGCCCATCGTCTTGCGCTTACCAGCGTACTCTCGATCATCCCATCGGTCTGGGGATTGAATACACTATTTCGGCTCCAGGAGGATCTTATACCCTAAGAGGTAGATCCCTTCAATGAAGGTCTTTATCTCCTTTTCCCCGCCAAAGAGGCTGCTCAGAAGCACCTTCTTTTCCACAGGAATGATGGTTGCGAGATCGGCCATGAGATCACTGCTTCTTTGCCACCCTTGAGCATATACGTCGTATCGTAGCCTGGCACATGTTCGATCTTCTTTGTGTAACTCAGGTAGATTGTTGATCAAATGTGATATATTACTATAGCCTTGTCAGGGAAAACAAGCAACTCACTTCCTAGCATCAATTCCTTCCCTTACATGAGGGAAACAAGAAAAATAGGCGGGACCTCTTATACCCCTCCCTTTGACATCAGGGTTGACGCAGGGCACAACATCCTCTTCCCGAAGGGGAAACTGCTCTTGGGGACATCAGGGCGGGTGAAACAAAAAAGGCGACACCGTATCTCCTGCACCCTCCGCCACCGCCTCGTGAAAAAATCTGGGGAGTATTTGCTGGTAGTAAAAGGCCGCACGAGAATGCGATCAAAAAGTGGTGAAGAATGAGCGGTCCGTCACGTCCTTTGGGATTGCAGGAGATAGATTAAGTTATCCTGCTCTGTCGCAAAACAGACATTCTTTATTATAAAACCACGGGGTACCCTCACATAGATGGGGGAGAGATTGATGATTCCTCGGATACCCCCCCTCACTACCTGGTCGACCACATCCTGCACCTCAGATGGCAAGGTATTGACAATGGCTATATCGATCTTTTTACTCTGTGCAACATCCGCAAGACAACGGATAGGCAGAATATCTACGGACGTTGCTATGTCGCTCGTTACACTACGGTCGGTAACGGCGGTTTTTGTGTCAAAGACAGCCACAAGCACATAGTTGCTGTTCAAAAATTCCTTGAAACTAATGCCACATAATCCAAGATCGCTCCGTCCGACTATCGCGATATGTAGTCTGTGCTCCAGCCCAAGTATAGTTTTGATACCTTGACAAAGGTCGGGTAGGTGGTAACCAATACCCTTTACGCCAAGCCGGCCAAAACGAGCCAGGTCTTTTCTCACGAGGCCCGCTGTTACCCCACACACCTGTGCAATATCGGATGAGGAAACCAATGTTTTCCCTCGCTCTTCCTGTTTCGTCAAATAATGCATGTACAGGGAGAGCCTCATGATAACAGTTTCTTTGACCTGTGCGTTCTTCAACCTTCCCCTGTAATGAGAATCTAGCTGTCGTTCGCCGCCTTTTAAAACACTGAATATACCTATGTCATCCAACTCGTTTTGAGTCCCCTCTCCCCTCTGCAGAATAATACGAATTGTATCTTTTTAATTCGTCATCCTCATATTTGCTATCAATACGATATCCACTTTCTTTAACCGCTTACCTCTACGAGGCCGGGGACGGAGCAGTACCGGTTATGTTGTGATATCCGTCTCTCTATCCCCGACCTCATAGAAGGAGGGGAGGAAAACTGTTATAAACTCTGTCTACTGTCTTCCCTTCACCAGGGCATCGACCACTGAGGGGTCGGCCAGGGTTGAGGTATCACCCAACTGGTCGATGGCCCCCTCGGCTATCTTCCGCAGGATACGCCGCATGATCTTGCCGCTTCGGGTCTTGGGCAAACCATCGGCAAACTGCAACTTATCGGGTGTGGCTATGGGGCCAATGACGGTCCGCACGTGGGTGCGAAGCTCCTTGAGGAGCTCGTCGCTTTTCTCAACACCGGTCTTCAATGTCACAAAGGCATAGATGCCCTGCCCCTTGATCTCATGCGGATAGCCGATGACGGCTGCCTCAGCAACGTTCTCGTGGGAGACAAGGGCACTTTCGACCTCAGCGGTACCGATCCTGTGCCCCGATACATTGATGACGTCATCGATCCGGCCTAAGAGCCAGTAGTAACCGTCGGCGTCCTTCCGACACCCGTCACCGGTGAAGTAGTAGCCCTTAAACATCGAAAAATAGGTATCCCTAAAGCGCTGTTTATCAGGATCGTTCCAGAACCCGCGCAGCATCCCCGGCCACGGCCTTGCGATACAGAGCGAACCACCCTCGTCCACCTCACATTCGGAGGCATCATCCCTCAGGATCTTGGGCTCCAAGCCGAAGAACGGGAAGGTAGCTGAGCCGGGTTTCAGCGGCGTGACAGGAATGGGCGTGATAAGGAATCCACCCGTCTCGGTCTGCCACCAGGTATCCATGATCGGGCACTTTTTCTTGCCGACATTTGTGTGATACCACATCCAGGCCTCGGGGTTAATGGGCTCACCCACAGAGCCGAGGATCCTGAGGCTCGATGTGTTTCTCGTCTGCGTCCATTTTTCACCCTCTCTCATCAAGGCCCGTATCGCGGTGGGTGC
>Ga0315550_1002433_pt1 | contig 11378 bp, 10 predicted proteins | sample SalMarSW160190MG_2_FD_203100 | JGI IMG/M metagenome (GOLD analysis project Ga0315550, IMG submission 203100) | Salt marsh sediment microbial communities from the Plum Island Ecosystem LTER, Massachusetts, United States - Salt Marsh Sediment SW1601-90 ... | reverse complement strand
TAAGGGAGAGATTCTCTATTTCGGACTTTATTACGTAATGACGGGACTGCATGGCCTGCATGTTCTGGCCGGCATAATAGTCATCTCTTTCATGATGTATTACACAGCGACTGGAAAGATTAACAAGAACTATCCTGTGCGACTTGAAAATGCGGGACTCTACTGGCATTTTGTGGATATGGTCTGGATATACCTCTTTCCGCTGTTTTATCTGGTTACGTAGGAGATTATGGAACAAAACAAAACAAGAGAAGGATTCAGCATAGTCGGCTACAGGACGTATGTCTTTATCTGGGTGATACTGCTTTTGTTGCTGGCCCTGAATATTGCCGTCTCCCAGATACTCGTCAAGGGAATCACGGTACTGCTGAATATCATAATAGCCTCCTGTATGGCACTTCTGGACCTTGTTTTCTTCATGAATTTGAGGCATGAGGGGAAATTTCTGAAATTGGTGGTATTTATGGCTATCGCCGTGTTGACGCTGATTATTCTTTTTACCTTTTCTGACGTATGGTTCAGGGCGGGGTGATCCATGTTCATCGAACCGTCAAATACAGCGGGAGAAATTAGAAGCGCCTTCGACATCGTTACGGTGATGTGTGTCGTACTTCTTGTAATGGTTACTGTCACGATGCTGGCCTTTCTCTTTAAGTATAACAGTAAGAAAAACGCCCGGGCATCCGAAGTCAAGGACAGCATTCCACTGGAGATAACATGGACTATCGTTCCTACAGTGCTCGTTCTGATCATGTTCTACTTCGGCTGGGTGAATTTCGGCTACATACGCAATGCACCGAAGAACGCCATGCCGATTAATGTCATTGGCCGGCAGTGGCAATGGTCCTTTAAGTATCAGAACGGAAAAGGAAGCGACGTGCTGAGGGTGCCGGTGGGGAAGCCGGTCAAACTTGAGATGACATCGGAAGACGTCATACACAGTTTCTTCATCCCGGCCTTCAGGATAAAGGAGGACTGCGTTCCGGGAATGACGACCCATCTCTGGTTTACGGCGGACGAGCCCGGCACGTACGACATCTTCTGCACCGAATACTGCGGCCTGGGCCACTCCCACATGCGTTCCAAGTTAATAGCCATGAAGGACAGCGACTTCGAAGAGTGGTACGAGGCAAGAGCGAAAGCGGCAAAAACACCGGTGGCCAAAGGGAGAGAACTCCTTCAGTCCAAGGGATGTCTCGGATGTCACACCACTGACGGCACGAAGAAAGTGGGGCCGACCTTCAAGGGCCTTTACGGGAGTAAAGTGATTGTCGTGACCGACGGCAGGGAAAGAACGATTACAGCCGACGACGAGTATATCGAGCGCTCCATAAAGCATCCCAAGGCCGATATCGTGAAAGGCTTTCCGCCGGTGATGCCGACTCTTCCCGTAACGCATGAGGAGATAGAAGACATCATATCTTATATCAGGACATTGAAATGAAAATACTGCGTGTGACTGCCGCCCCCTATGCCAGTCTCTGCAGAATGACGGTCTCGCTGTTTTCGGCCTTTTCAGCGGGAGCGGGCTTTCTCCTTGTCCGTGGTGCCGGCTGGAGGCTGGCCGGCGTGATGTCGGCGGTTTTTGTTCTCGCATGCGGTGCAAGCGCACTCAATCAGTACTGCGAGAGGGCGACTGATGCACGAATGCATCGTACCCGGTCCCGGTCCCTCCCTTCGGGGAGGGTGGCACCGCGCGGCGCTCTTCTCTTCTCTGTCGCACTCCTTTTTTCGGGATGTATATTACTGGCACTCGGGGGAAATACCTACGCCCTCGCTCTGGGTGCCTTCACGGTCGTCTGGTACAACGGGGTATACACCTGGTTGAAGAGAAAGACGGCCTTTGCCGTGCTCCCGGGAGGGCTGGTCGGGGCGGCGCCTCCGGCTATCGGCTGGGTCGCAGCGGGTGGAAATCTTCTGGACCCCAGATTGCTGTTCCTCTGTTTTTTCTTTTTCATGTGGCAGGTGCCACATTTCTGGCTGTTTCTCCTTGATCATGGCGAAGAATATGAACGGGCCGGACTGCCGTCCCTGACTTCCGTATTTGAATGGGACCAGATAGTAAGAATGAGTTTTGTCTGGATCAGTTCGGTTGCGGTAAGCTGTATGTTGATGGGCGCCTGCGGCGTAACCAAAAGTCTTCCGGTGAATGTCTCTCTTTTTGTTGTCTCACTCTGGCTCATAGGAAACGGCATCAGGCTTCTCTTGGGAAAAGCGGAGAAGGGCGATTGCTCATTCGCATTTAGGGGGATGAATGCAGGGATGGCTCTCGTAATGATTATCCTGGCGGTCGACAGATTTTTTCAGTTCTGATAAGGAGTTGAAGAAAATCCTGTTTGTAGTAAAATTTATCCAGGTATTTGTCGATATCCGTTCCAAGTTTCAAACTTAAAAGGACGGACGTGTAGAAAGTTGTCACAGCGGCAAAGCGTGTCCTCGAAGGCAGTGGTCGGGGAGCTGTTGTCCAGGGTAACCACAACTGCGAGGCAAGAGTGGATTCGTGGGTAAGGACCTGACCGGGGATTTGGGTACAGGCTGACTGGTACAGGAAAGACTTTTTACTAAGATGTCAAAAAAGGAGGATGGAACCATGAAGAAGATAGTGTTGGCGCTACTTTCAGTGTCTCTCGTGTTCTGTTTCCTGCAGACTGCGGGAGCAAATGGAAAGACGGGCGAAGAGTTGTTTGAAAATAATTGTTCTCCCTGCCATCCCAATGGCAGCAACGTAGTCAACCCTGATTTTACGCTGCACAAGAAAGACAGGGACAAGCATGGCGTGAAGACCGCCGCTGACATCATGGGCAAGATGAGGAACCCGGGGCCTGGCATGACACAGTTTACCAGGCAAATGGTTTCCGACAGGGACGCAAAGAAAATAGCCAATTATATATTGAAGACGTTCAAGTAGGTTCGTCGGAAAAATAGAATGAAAATTAACCGGTAAGGCACGGGGACACGGAGAATGTCTTAAGCTGACCACTTGATTTCTCCGTGCCTCCGTGTCTCCGTGGTGAAATTCCTGTTGGTCGTCAATATCCCGGAGAGTTCTGGGCCGTCGCCTCTGCAAGCAGGTCTTTCGCAGCCTTCTTGCCATAGAGTCCCACGGCCGCATGGAAGAAATCAAACCGTGAGAGGTTCCTGAATATGTATTTCCAGGAGTAAAACCTTCCCACCGCCTTCATGTGTTCGACGTATAAGGTGTCAGGAGAAATATTTTGCGGCCTGAAGACTATATGGAGCATGTCGTACTTGCTCCAATCGTTGTGCAGGAGCCTGCCGGAGGTCTTCATCTCTTTATAAAAAGCCGTTCCGGGCAAAGGTGTGAGCACCATGAACTGCACCGTATTGATACCATGCCTGGATGCGAAATCGGCGGTCTTTCTGATCGTGTCCACATCGTCAGTGTCAGCTCCCAGGACGAACATCCCGTGGATCCTTATCCCGTGGTCCTTTACCTTGCGGATGCATTTCACTATGTCGTCCAGATCCTGCTTCTTGTTGTAAGCCTTCAGTGTGTCCGAATTTATCGACTCGAATCCTATGAAAGTGTTGACACAGCCCGAATCGGCCATGAGTTTCAGCAGCTCATCGTCGCGGGCAACGTCTGTTCTGACCTGGGCCGACCATTTTGTCTTTATCCTTTCAGCGATCATGCCCCGTAATATCTCTTTTGTCCTTGCCTTGTCGGCGGCGAAGTTGTCATCGACAAAGAATTTCGTGGCCCTTGAGATGGAAGCCACATGCTTCATGTGACCGACCGTGGCCTCAACCGACCGGAACCTGCACTTTCTCCCGAACATGTTGACAACAGAACAGAAATTGCAGTTGAAGGGGCATCCCCTCGAAGTCGCGACAGGATAAGTATTTGAAGGCTTCCATTTATGTACGAGAGAAAAATCGGGATCGGGAAGACTGTCGAGATCTTCGAGAAGCGGCCTCTGAGGAGTGTGGCGGATCGCGCCCGATTTGTCCCTGTAGGAGAGTCCGTTTATCGAAGACAACTCCGGCTTCCCTTTTTCAAGATGACTGAGCAGTTCGAAAAGGGTCATATCCCCCTCGCCTCTCACGACGTAATCGCAATGCGCGAGCGTCTCGTCCGGGAGGAACGAGGGATGGGCCCCGCCCATTATAACGGGTATACCCTTTGCCTTTAAAATATCGCCCGTTTCATAGGCCCTGAGGGCCGTGGAAGTTATGGTCGAGATACAGACGAGGTCGGAGTTCATGATGAACGACCAATCCGGTTCCGCCAGATCTTCGATGAACACCCTTACGTTGTACCCTTTTTCTTTCAGTATCGTCGAAAGCAGGACAGCCCCCAGGCGAGGCATGGGGAACTTGCTGAAAATATTGGCGCAGGGCGACTTAACTTCTATGAAAGAGATATTCTTTACTTCCATGGCCCTGCCCTACGCCACATCCTCTTGTTTCTTCCCCATGAACTCGGCTTCCCAGACGTCCCTCGTCAGCAAGTGGACGTCCTTACCGTACTGCGCCATCCTCCTGCGGTAGTCCTCATCCTGCAGGGCCTGCGCCGCGTTTTCATCCAGAGGTTTGGCATCGAAGGTCTTGATGATGCTGTGGGCGCTGTCAAAGTGATCCCTGATCAGGCAAGGCACTATGAGGTTGTTCACCTTCTCCGGGGGCTGACGGTAGCCGTAGTCGTTCTGCCACTTGCGGATCGATTCGAAGTAGGGTGAAAATAGCACGTCGTTAAGGGTCTTGCCCTCGCGGTATATGTCATTGATGTTCGACAGGTAGTAAGGGAAGAACGCACAGGGCGCCATGTTGCCGTTCCAGTCGATGTAGAAATATCCCCCCGGTCTTCCCGCCGATATGCATCCCAGGGCGTAGGGACCGCCGTTCCAGAAGTCCACCAGAAATATTTTCGACTCCTTGATCATCCTCTGCTCGTTCTTGAAGAGGGCGAGCCGCTGCTCCGGGGTTATCATGAGGTCCACAGTGATGCTCCTCCCGATCGGCATGTACTGGAAGACCCACCCGTAGATCGCCCCTTTCTTGTTGAAATAGAAGTCGGTGAACTCATCGGCCATAATTATATCCGTGTTGTATCTTGTTGCCGTTACACTGACGCCGAAGGGGACCCCCGCTTCGGCAAGATTGTCCATTGCCCGCATTATCTTGGCATACACCCCCTTGCCCCGGCGCGCATCCGTCTCCTTTTCGAAACCCTCAACCGATATGGCCGGTGTTATGTTGCCGAGTTCGGCCATCCTGTTGGCCACGTCCTTTGTAATCAGCGTGCTGTTGGTGTACATCATGAAGTAGCAGTCCCGGTTTTCCTCCACGACATCGAGGAGACCCTTGCCCTGGTCCCGGTATAGCAGGGGCTCTCCCCCGGAGATGACATTAAAGTAGGACCCCCAGAGTTCCTTCTTTTCCCTGATGATCCTGTTCAGGACGTTGTAGCTCAGCGTCTCGGCGGAACCCGACGAACTGGATGCATAGCAGCCTGTGCAGAAGAGGTTGCATCTCTTGGTTGGGCTTATAGTGAGGAACGCGGGTGGGTAAATACCATTTTTGGTGAAAAAGTGCGCCGCCCGGTCCTCTTCCCCGAGCAGCAGCCTGCCTATGAAATTGCCGGTAATGGCTTTGAAGACGTTGGGCGCGATGCGTCCGTCGGAAAGAGCCTTGTTCACGGTCTGCAACAGGTTCTTAAGCATAAGGCAGCGGGCCTCCTGCACGAGAGGAGGGCGGTTCTCTTCGTTTTGTACAACAAAAGAGTGATACAGTTTCTCTTCAGCCTTCTTTAGAACCATCTTTCGGACAAAATCTCTTTGAAGCAGGAAATTTAGGATGTCAGGGGAGAGCTTTTGCCAAAGCGTGTTGAGTTCCATCGTCTTCTCCTTATTATCCCGGAAGTGGATCCTGCTATTTCCGGGCCTGTTATGTTGTACTGTCAGCGCCTCGAAAGTGCGACATGCCGCTTTCACATGCATTAAACGCATACATAATTAAATTGATATCAGGAATGGGGATGATTGTCAAGTCAGTGTTTTGCCTACATGTGGATGAGAGTCCGTATGACGCACACTGATTGAGCAGCATCCCGGGCAGAGAAATGGCGGATCTTCGGTCGGTCAACGTTCGGCAATTGTCGATGTTGTACTGCGGAGATCCGGTCAGTTGCCTGTATCCCCTGTCAGCATATTCTGACCGGATCTCTCGCAACGAAAGAATTCAGGGGACACCCTGAATTCTTTCGTTGCTCCCCTGTGCGGCTTTTACCCCAGCCCAAAAAAGCTTCGCTTGTCCTGAAAAATCAGGTAATGCAGGTAATGTAAGATTACATAGCAAAAGCAATGCCAATGAGAACCAAAAAAAACAAGGGGATTTTGCAAAGACTTTCACGGCTGTAACGGCCCCGAATCGAACCCATCTATATAAGTTTTACATAGTGACTATATAAAATTTATACAGAATTATTCAGCTTTGTCTTTGAAGTATGACAGTTTGAAGGCGGAATCCGGGTAAAGGCGCCTCAGATATCACATCAGGAACGTTTCCAATGGTTCGACAATTCCGAAGCCGCCTTTCGGTCCAGCAGGAACAGCAGTCTGCCCTCACGGGGCCTGACAAGCGAGGCGGGAAGAGATGAGTCCCGCGCCTCAATAACGCGTCTGGCTATTCGGGACTTATTCTCTCCGCGCATAAGCACCACTACATTCTCGGCATTGTTGATTACGGGCAGGGTCAGCGTGATGCGATCGTGTTTACTCTCCCCCAGGAGTACGTGCGCAGTGAAATGGTCCATTTCTGTTACCGCAAAACTTCCTGGAAAGAGAGAGGCCGTGTGACCGTCTTCACCGATCCCGAGAAGGATAAGGTCGAACCGCGGCAGCATACCGCGGGAAAGTCGAAAGAAATTTGTCAGCTCCGCCTCATAGCGGGCGGCCGAAAGTTCGGGACTGGACGGCTCAACGGTAACGGGATGGACATTTTGTGCGGGAAGGAGTACGCTGTCGAGGAAGGTGTCCCGAAGGAGACGGTAATTACTGTCGGCATGGTCCGGCGGAACGCATCGCTCGTCGGCGAGGAAGATATGTGTCTTGTTCCAGAATGAGGCGTCTTTCAATCCGGCAAGGCGCAGATAAAAATCAACGGGTGTTTTCCCGCCGGACAGGGCGGCGCAAAAAAGACCTCGCGCCTTTATCGAACCGGAGGCTGTTTCGCGCCATGTCCGCTCCATGAAATCGGCCATTTCTTCTCTGCCGGCGAATACACGGACGTCTGTCGGGTCGCCGCCCGCATTCATGAGGTTATCCACTTCCGTTTTTCTTTTCTCAAAAGGATACCGGCCTCCTTCGGCCCCCATGTGCCGGCGGCATAGTTCGGAAAGTTCGGGGGCACTGTTTCCTCCCAGCGTCTGAGTATCGGATCGACTACTTCCCACATCGCTTCGACGGAGTCCTGCCTGACGAAGAGACTCAGGTCTCCCCTCATGCAGTCCACCAGCAGTCGCTCGTACGGCGGGTGGAATCCGGTCTTGAAGGTGTCGGCGTAACTGAAGACCATATCGGTCGGGTAAATCTGATTTCCGGAGTACGGATACTTGACGTCGAAACGCAGGGAAATCTTTTCGTCGGGCTGAACCGTCAAGATGAGCGTGTTCGGATCGATTACGTCACATGACCGTCCCATGATCCGAAGGGGGACCTGTTTGAACTGGATACATATCTCCGTCACCCGTCTCTTGAGACGCTTCCCGGTGCGTACATAAAAAGGAACCCCGGCCCAGCGCAGATTGTCTACATGAAACTTGGCGGCAAAAAAGGTCAACTGATTTGAGGAAGGAGACACATTTTCCTCTTCCCTGTATCCGGGTGCCCTTCCGCCGTTTATCCTGCCGGGGCCGTACTGTCCCCGCACGGTGAACCTGTCTATATAGTCATTGTCGAAAGGGTATATGGACCGGAATATCTTTGTCTTCTCGTCCCGTACGAAATCGGCCTTGAAACCCACGGGAGGTTCCATGGCGATGAGGCCCAGGACCTGGAGCATATGGTTCTGTACTATGTCCCTGACAACTCCGGTCTCTTCATAGAATGCACCCCGGTGTTCAATCCCGATATCCTCGGCAACGGTAATCTGGACGTTGTCCACATAATTGGAGTTCCATATCTGCTCGAAAATAAAGTTCGAAAAACGGAAAAAAAGTATGTTCTGGACCGGTTCCTTGCTGAGGTAATGGTCTATGCGATAGATCTGGTTCTCATCAAAGGCATCGATAAGGACTTTGTTCAGCTCCGCGGCGGACTTCCTGTCGTGTCCGAAAGGTTTTTCGACGATGATCCTGGTATTGAAAGAATCTCCGCACAGGCCGTGGGCTTTGAGTTTGCTTACCGCAAGAGGAACGACCTGCGGGGGGACGGACATATAGTATATGACATTGTACTTGTCCTTGCCTGTGGGAACGGATATCTCCCGTATCTTTTCTTTCAGGCTCCTGTATGACTCTTCACTTTCAAAGCGTCCCGTAAGATAGTAAAGGCGGGCGCTGAATTCCGCCCAGGCTTCTTCAGCGGGAGTACCTGGATCAAATTCGGAGATGGAATCTTTCACCAGGTTCCTGTATGACATGTCATCCATTCCCGGCATCCCGAAGGACAGTACGGAAAATCCTTTTACGAGTTCCTTTTCCGCGAAGAGATGCATCATGGACGGCAGGAGCTTTCTCCTGGCGAGGTCCCCGGCACCCCCGAAAATAACCATCGTAAAAGGCTCAATCCTGAATTCCTCCACCGTGATGTCGCATGTCTGGAGGAATCTGCTGTCTATAGTTTTTCTTCCTCTCGCCAAAAAATCCTCCTCACCCTAGGTTTTCATAAACTCCTTCTCTATCACTTTCACCTTGTTTAACCTGCGAACATGACGTTCGGCTCCCGAGAATCTCGCTGAAAGAAAGCGGTCCACGATTTCCTTGGCGAGCTCACTTCCTACAATCCGTTCTCCCAGGCACAGCACATTCATGTCGTCGTCCTCCACCCCCTGATGGGCCGAGAACGTATCGTGGCAGACGGCTGCCCTGATGCCAGGGAATTTATTGGCAGCTATGGACGCGCCGACCCCGCTGCCGCATATCAATATTCCCCGTTCGGCCTTACCCTTGAGGATCGCCTCGGATACGGCCCTGGAGGCTTCAGGATAGTCATCAAGGGGTTCCAGACTGAAGGCCCCGACATCTGTCACCTCATGCCCCCGCTCTTTCAGGAAGATCGCTATGGCGCCCTTCAGCGAGAATCCCCCGTGGTCGGCACCGACGGCTATTTTCATGCTCAGCCTCCTCAAATACGATAACGACGTTGAATTCCAATGTCCCTGATCCGGCGGGGCCGGGCCAGATGCATTCTACCGGAGAGACGCGGGGTTCGCCGGGAGAGTCAATTCTGTTCTCCGGCGAGACGCAGGAAGATCGAACCCCCGATCTTCCCGGCAGTTTATATGTTCCCGTCCTCTGCGGTCAACTGTTAGGATTTCTGGAACCTGCCTCAAAATTGTAATTTGATGACATCCACTTCTCTTGTCATTCCGGCTTGTCCGGAATCTTTCTTTGTTTTCAGGAGGATTCCCGACCTGCCTGCCTGCCGGCAGGCGCGCTTCGCTCGCGGGAATGACGGCCTTGAACGAGAAACTATTTTAATATTAGGTTCTAGTATCATTTTGTGTAACACTTGCTTATACGAACAAGCACTACCGGCCGCCCTGATATTCTCCCAGTCCTTTCAGCTTCTCCGTGAAGCTGCGATAATTCTCAGCCGGTTCTCCGCCGAGGAATATCCTGCTGCCCACGCAGACGTAATCCACACCGATATCCACAAAAGATCCCAGATTATCCAGAGAAACGCCACCGTCAACGGCAATAAGCTTGCCGGGGAACCGGCGTCTGGCTTCCGCCACCTTTTCCAGCACCTCCGGTCTGAAATCGCTTCCGTATCGTCCCGGACTGACGGTAAGAAAGAGTAGGGTGTCGGCATGAGAAACTAATTCGAGGAAATCCTCCATCGGCGTCTCCGGTCTTACGGCAAGCCCCGGGCTTACTCCGCGATCTTTCAGAAGCTTCATGAAACCCAGATGGTCCACGTCGGCCTCAAAATGAAACAGGACCCTTTCCAGTTTTTCATTTTCTGCCTTATCCACAAAAGAGGACGGGTCCCTGACCATCAGGTGGAGTTCAAAAGAGAGAGAAGTACTCAGTGAACCTATTGTTTCAGGGGGAACACTTTTTGCCGGGACGAAGATTCCGTCCATGCAGTCTATCTGGACGTACTGCGTGAAGGTCTCGGCCTGCCTGACTCTCAAGACAAAATCATCGTAATTTTCAGCGAGTATTGCCGGAACGATTTTCATTAACAAGTCCGTGAGCCGGAGGCGGGGTTTCCAAATCAAAACCGGAAGCACGCCCCCGGAATCTGTGCGGCTCTCTGCTCCCTCTTCACTATAGTGGAAACGAGGCCGTTTGTCAAAGACGGTTTTCTCAATTATTTCTGTCAGTCTCCGGGAGGAAGGAACTGCCGGCAGGCCTCTGTGGCTGCAATGTTTGTTCGTCGCGGACGTGCTTATGAATATTTTCCGGATGGTAGTGATTTATAATAATTAATCGTTTTGGGGAGGTGGCGACATGACCCGAAGGAAAGGCTGCACCAACCGGAAAATGCTTCCGGTAAGCCCTGTGATGCTGACGGCTTTATTGTTAATGTTGATTTCCGGCGTGCCGGGGGCTGAAGCCCGTGTCTATTCTTATGACGGCGCGGAAACCGTGGTGGGTCTGAGCCGTGTTTACAGGGTGAAGGAAGGAGAATCATTGATCGAGATCGCCCGGAGGTTCGACCTGGGTTACAACGAAATCACTGACGCCAATCCCGGGGTCGATCCCTTTGTCCCCGGGAATGATACCCCTGTAACCCTGCCCACGGCATGGATATTGCCCGACACATCATCCCGAAGAGGCATTGTCATAAACCTGTCCGAGCTGCGACTTTACTATTATTTCACTGTGAAAGGGGTGAGATACGTAAGGACATTTCCGGTGGGAATAGGCAGGGAGGGAGATCTTACCCCTGTCGGCACGTTCAGGGTCGTGGAAAAGATCGTGAAGCCGGCATGGTATGTGCCCGAATCGATAAGAGAGGAAAACCCCCGTCTCCCCAGGGTCGTCCCCGCCGGCCCCGACAACCCCCTCGGCTCCCGTGCGCTGCGGCTTTCATTGCCCACTATCCTAATACACGGCACTAACAAGCCCTGGGGAGTCGGAAGGAGGGTAAGCCACGGATGCATCAGGCTGTATCCCGAGGACATTCCGAAACTGTTTGCTATGGTTTCGTGGGGTACCTCAGTCGACATCGTCCGCCAGCCGGTGA
>Ga0315550_1002432_pt1 | contig 11380 bp, 8 predicted proteins | sample SalMarSW160190MG_2_FD_203100 | JGI IMG/M metagenome (GOLD analysis project Ga0315550, IMG submission 203100) | Salt marsh sediment microbial communities from the Plum Island Ecosystem LTER, Massachusetts, United States - Salt Marsh Sediment SW1601-90 ... | reverse complement strand
CTTTTGGAATTTTTGCCTGGATGATTTACTGGGGGGTCAGGGAATGGATTATGATGACTTTCAACCTTTCAATCGTAGCTTCAATCTTTACAGGAGTCGTTGGATTATTGGGAATCTTGATTTTAGTTAAATACAATCCAATAAAATTTGTTTTGGGATAAGATGAAAGATGGGATTAACCGCATTAGCTCATATAATAATATTAATAATAGAAGATATTTTTGTCTGGATAGCTGGAAAGCTTAATCTCCCTGTTTTATGGGTGATAATTGTTTGTTTAGTTCTTTTTTATTTTTTCTGGAGGCAGATTTTTGGGTTCACAAAATTAATATTAAAAAAACTGGGGTTTTAGGATGAAAAAATTGATGGTGGTGGGATGTTTTATTTTCTGTTTCTTAGTTTTAGCTTCCATCCTTTTAGCAGACCCAAGCTATACAATAGACGAAGAAGAAGTTATAACAGACTCTTTATTAGTCAACGTAACAGCTGAAACAGGCGACGCAAACTTCACACACTTAAACATCTCAACAACAGCTCCTTATGATTCTCTTGTGGGTTACTGGAGTGCAGATGGAGATGTAAATGATACAAAATTAACAACTGCTTATGATTTTTCAAAATACAATAATGATGGGACAATGGCTGGAGATGCTATTTCTACTGCTGGTGGAAAATATGGAAAGGGGTTTGAGTTTGATGGAGATGATTTTATTAATTGTGGCGACCACCCTCAAGTAGATTCTTCTCCAGAAGTAATTACTCTTTCTGCATGGATAAAGAGAAGTTCACTGCAATCAGGCTTAAAACTATTTTTTATGAAATATGATGCTTCTGCTAACAAAAGGGAGTTTTACTTTGGGATTAACACTGATAATTTATATTGGGTTGTGCAGGAATTGGCAGATGTTTATGATGCTTCCACCATCCTTACTGGGGACACAGCTATACAGGATTATGATTGGCATCATGTAGTTGCAATATTTGAAGGAGGAACAAAAATGCAGATTTATCTTGATGGAGAAAGTGATGGAATTGACACAACAGGTATTCCAAATGATTTTACAGATACAGATTTCCCATTATTAATAGGTGCTCAAAATTTAGTAGGCGCAGGAGGTTTCAACGGCACAATCGACGACGTTATGATTTTTAACACATCCTTAACAGCAGAACAGATAACAGATATTTATAATAATCAATCAGCAAGATTTGTTGGAACAGGAAAACAAGAATTAAACAATCAATCTTATTTAAATATTTCATCAGGAAATAATAGGGTTAATGTAACAACTATTTTTGATAATAATCTTGATTCTAATTTAAGCTTATTTTTACAATATTATGAATCAGGAAGTTGGAGTTCAACTTCTGCTCAAAATCTAACATCAGGAGCAAATTCAACATTCACAATAGGAAGTTCATCAACAAATCTAACACTAAATTATAGTCTAATAGCAGGAACAGCTGCATTTTATACACCAATTGTTTATGGTGATATTATTTTAGATGTTTATACTGTGGATACAACTTATCCAGAAGTAGAGTTTGTCTATCCAATAAACACAACATATAATTCTAACATTAATGAAATTAATTATACTTACACAGAGACAAGTTGCGAAAGTGTCTGGTGGACTAATATTTCGAGAGTAACAAACTCATCAAGAGTAGCGTGTGGAACTAACTTCACATCTGTTGATTATATAGAAGGGAGCAATACATGGATTTTATATATTAATGATTCAGCGAATAATGTAAATTCATCAAGCATGACATTTACTATAGACACAACTTATCCTTTGATAGATATTGCTTTTCCAAGCGATTATGCAAACACAAGTGATACAAATGTAAATATAAATTATACAGTTAGTGACACTAATCTTGATAACTGCTGGTACTCAAATGATACTTATTCACTTAATGTAACTCTAGCAAGTTGCGTGAATATAACAACAATCACATGGAGCGAAGGACAGCATAATGTTACTATCTGGGCTAATGATTCAGCAGGAAATGAAAATTCTTCAAGCATAACATTTACAATCGATACAATTCCCCCGTATATAGCAATAGCTTATCCTTTAAACAACTCAAATGTATCAGGAACAGGATTAAATGTTAATTATACTGTTTCAGATGCAACACTCTCAGAATGTTGGTATTCAAATGATACTTATACACTTAACACAACTCTGGCAAATTGCATGAACATAACTAATGTTGTTTGGTCAGATGGACAGCATAATGTAACTATTTGGGCCAATGACAGTAGCAATAATGTCAATTCAACTTTTGTGACTTTTAATGTTGAAACTGGTGCAAGCGTGACATTCTGTAGAGAGTTAAATACAGCAAATACCACTTATACTTTACAAAATGATATACCTACAACGGGCAGTTGTTTTACTATTAATGCAAACAACATCACTATAGATTTTAATGGATATAATGTAAATGGAGATTGCGGATTTTGGGATGATGGGGTTATAAACGAATGTTATAATGATACAACTATAAAGAATGGAAGATTAAATTCTTTCTATCATAATATTCGTCTTGGTATCACATACAGAGCAAATGTAACAAATATGACTTTAAATGGAAGTTGTTATTGTGCTATTCATACTGCTGGAACTCGCGATAGTTTAATTGAGAAAACAAATGGGCTTGGTAGTATTATGGGTGGAAATGTTGGAGGAATTATACTAGCTGGAGATAATGACACAGTAGATTCTTGTAATATGAGTTATTATGATTATTCAGGGATTAATGTGGCTGGGGGGAGTGCATTAAACTATACAATCATAAATAATGTTTTTAGCTTTAATATGGCAGAAGGAATATATGTTATGAGTAGAAATAATAATATTACAAACAATACTATTTATTCAAATCAAGAATGCGGAATTAGATTAGATTCCAACGCAGATGACAATATTCTTATTGATAATTGGATTTGGAACTGTTCTGGAACAGATTATGCTTGTATTGAAGTACTTGATGCAGATAATAATATTTTTGATGGGAATATCGTAAATTATAGTTCAGGTTATGGAATCTGGATAGATTCGGGATTTACAAACTCAGTGGGAAACATATTTAGAAATACAAAAATAACAGAGACTACCCTGACAGCAGTGAACATAACAGATCCTGGAGGATTAAATAATACCTTTCTTAATATGACTTATTCTAATGAAAGTGTAGATGCTGGGAGTGAATTAATCAGGAAATGGTATTATAGGGCTTATGTTAATGATACTTCTGGGGATAATGTATCTAATGCAAATATAACGGCGTTTAATGTTACTAAGAATCTTGAATTTAATATAACTACAGACAACACAGGATACACACCAGTTCATAGCATAACAGAATACATAAATAATGGAACAATATCTTACTTTTCTAATTATAATATTTACGCTAAGAACGTAAGTTATGATTCAGTAAATCATTCATATAATGTTACATCTAACTTCAATAATTTTAAGGATGTCTTTACCTTGACTTATGCTCCATCTTCGCAAATAACAATTATTTCTCCAACAAATAAAACTTACAACACAACTATTATTTCTTTTAACGTGAGCAGTGATGGGAATTTAAGTTTGTGCAAATTTACTGTTAATAATTGGGCAACTAATTACACAATGACAGAATTTAATTCAACTTATTTTAATTATACAAATGCAAGTATGTCACAGGGAAGCTTTTTAGCTGAATTTTGGTGCAATGACAGTTCAGGGAACATAAATGACACTGAAAACACAGCTTTTTCAGTTGATAGCATCTACCCGAGCATTTATATCTCTTTTCCTGATGGTTATGAATACGGGAAAAGGGCAGAGGAAAGCAGTATAGTTATAGGATTCCATTATAATATCACTGAAACCAACCCTGATACTGCCAGTTATACCTTCACTTATTTTAATGGTTCTACTACCTCAAATGCAAGTGCTGATTTTTCAAAGGATTTTTTATTGAATTTAAGTGATTACGGGACTTATTACTTAAATGTCACTGAAAATGACACTATAAATCAGGTTACGAGTCTGGTTCATCGCTTTGATATTGTGATAATTACTGGAAGTATGGGAAGTCATGCAATCATCAATAAGACAGAAGAAATGAACAAGACAGCAGAAGCTCCTTATTACAGCTATACCCAGAGGAACTGGAAATTATTAACCCTTATGATAATTGTTGGATTCTTGATTTTGTTGATTATACTTGATATGAGAACAAACAAGATCAAGAAGATAGCAAGAGAAGTTGAAAAAGAATTGAAAGGAGGTAAAAGAAAATGAATAAGAAAGGAATTGCACCATTGATTTTAGCAGGTTTATTGATTGTAGGAATTATAGTTTTTGCACCAGCTCTTGCAACTCTTACAGGAGAAGCCCCTTCGTGTTTGACCTACCCTAATAATTTTAGGTGTTATTGCCCAAGCGGTTATGTAAAACAGGGTTTTTTCCCTTGGAGATGTGAGAAACTTCCAGATGCTCCTGATGAAGTAACTTTCCCTATAGAAACATGGGAAGAAGCAAGGGCTTATACTGAAAGTTTATTGGGGGGATTTCCTTGCACAGGAGAGTATCAATATGACACTCTTTTAAGTGGGAAAATTTATAAACAATGTGATAAATATGGAAGTGTAATAACAGACGATAATACTTATCTTGGACATATGGTGCTAATGGAGTGTAAAAGTATAGAAACAGTAAATGAAGAAGGAATACCAACAGGGGGATATATAGTTTTTGATGTAAGATTTGACCCTAACGATGGTCATGTTTACCAAATAAACTGTAAAGACGATATGATACCTTGCCCAGAAATAACCTTCAGATTTGGAGAAAATATGAAAGGAAATCCTCTCCCAACTTGCGGAGATGGGTGTTGCCATGCGGGAGAAAGTTTTGAAACTTGTGCAAGTGATTGTGAAGAAATAATCCCACCACAATGCACAGCAGACGAAGTGAATGCTTATATCACTGCAAATAGTTATGAAAGTCTATGCAATGCAGTTGATGGGGAAGTGAAGACTACTGGTGTTTCATTATATCCTACTTGTGACTATAAACAGAAAATTTGTGAAGTCAATGGAGAAGAAGTGTTGAGATGGCATATTAATTTATGGGGTGTTTGTGGTGAACATCAGCTACTAAGATATAATCAAGAAGTTGTTTGTCCAGTTGTTTAAGCATTTCAATGAAAAATGCAGAAAAAAGCATTAATAATGATAATTGTAGTTTTGACAAAACAATTAAGACTCTAAAATGCAGAAGAATACATTTGTAGCTATAATAATAGTCTTGATTCTAGTTGGGCCTATTGTGTATTCATGGGGATTTATCCCAAAAGATTCAGGGGTTATTGATAGTGGAGAATTTAATTATTCTTATGGATACAATTCAACATCTCAAACTTTTACTAATTGGGATAGTTTAAATTATAAAGTAAGGAGTAATGGAATAATAGAAGTCAGAAGAAACCAAGATATTTTGAGTTATTTTGGTTTTGCTTTAACAGGGACAGTTGGTGGAAATAATTATATATACACATCAGAAGATTTTGATTGGACTTGGTCTCATATTCAAAACGGAGAAGAACATATTTTTATAGCTTATAATAATAATTTGAATTTCAATTGGACTCAGGAATATTATTTTTATTCAAACAAGTCAATGAAAATAAAACATATTATGGTTAATGATTTAGTAAATATCACAAATGCCAAAATGTGGTATGTTCACACTATAGAAGAAAATGAAATAATTATTTTTAATAGCACAGAATATGAACTTAACTTAGTTCAAGATAAGCATTTTCAAGGCAATTTTAATGAAATTTTACCAAGAATTGACATTAAATCAAAATATTTTTTTAATTATTCTGATTTAATTGAAAATAATTTTGATGTAACTAATATTTATTTGGGCAATGGTTCTATTATTGATAAATCTAGTGTTCATATTATGGCTATTGGATTTACAAAAAATAATGGAAATTTCTTTAAAGGAATGAAAATTGAAATTGACCCTACAATTGAGACTGTTGAATCTACGGGGAATGTTGGAAGAGATAATTCAATAGCAATAGACTCAATAGGAGTTGCCCATATTTCACATCTTGATTATGATAACGATGATTTGCGTTACTGCAATAACTCAGGAGGTTCTTGGAGTTGTATGATAATAGAAAATGGGGCTACTGGAAACTTACTGGGGTTCAGTTCTTCAATAGCAATAGATTCTTCTGATGTTGTTCATATCTCTCATCAAAATCTTTCAGGTAAAAATTTAAGATATTGCAATAATTCTGGAGGAAGTTGGAGTTGTATAGGTATAGAAGGAGGAACTAGTGATGATTGTGGGAGATGGGGTTCAATAGCAATAGATTCTTCTGATGTTGTTCATATCTCTCATGTAAATAGAACAGGTGCAAGCCATTTAAGATATTGCAATAATTCTGGAGGAAGTTGGAGTTGTGTTAATGTTGTTGATTATGTTAATGATGGAATTACATCAATAGCAATAGATTCTTCTGATGTTGTTCATATCTCTTATGACCGCTTCGCAGGAGATGGAGGAGACTTAGGTTACTGCAATAATTCTGGAGGAAGTTGGAGTTGTATGATAATAGATGCATTAAATTATGCTGGAGACGACAACTCTATAGCAATAGATTCAAATGATAAAATTCATATTTCTTATCAAGACATAACTAATGATGATTTAAAGTATTGCGAAAATACTGGAGGAAGTTGGGTTTGTTCTACATTAGAATCTGCTGGTGATACTGGAAGATATACTTCAATCGGTGTAGGATATAATGATATTGTACATATTTCTTTTAGAAATGATACTGATTTGCGTTACTGTAATGACTCTAGTGGTTCTTGGGGTTGCACTTTAGTTGATGAAGAAGTAGGCGGAGCTTCAACAGCTGAATCAAGAAGTTTATCTGTAAAAAAAGGAGTTCTATCTACATCAACTTCTTTTACAGGATTTGTTCATATTTCTTATTTTGATGATACTGGAAATAATTTGCTTTATGCAGAAATAGATATAACTTCAATATCTACAAATATAACATATCCCTCTAATAATTCTTTCTTGGACTCTAATGAAAGTATAAATCTTAATTTTACAATAGATAATGTGGCTTCTACAGATACTTGTTTATTTACAACAGATAACTATGCTACAAATACAACTATAACAAATTGCCAAAATACAACATTTAATAGAAGTGAAGGAAATTACCTATTAAAGTTATGGATTAATGAGAGTGCTGGGAAAATTTCTGAAAGTTCTGTTAATTTTACCATAGATAACATAAAGCCATTAGTAAGCAACATAAGTGTTTCACCAACAGCAGGAAGCCAGACAATAAGCTTTTCCTTTAATGCCACTGATACACATTTAGATAGTTGCTGGTATTCTGTATATAATTTAACAGGGGGGATTGACCCTTCAACAACAGCAAATACAAGCGTAGCTTGTAATTCTGCTGGAAACTCTGAAACAGTAAGCTCTTATGGAACATATACTTTAGAAATCTATGCAAATGATTCAGCGGGTAATGAAAATTCAACAACCAAAAACTTCACAACATCTGCAATAGTTCCAGGATTGGCTAGTGTTGGGGGTGGTGGAGCTCCAAGAGATAGTGCAAATATCACACTTTATGTTGATATTTGCGGGGGATTCAGACCTATGTATGAACAAAATTTGATATTATTTAAGGAAAATGTAACAAAAGAGAATTTTAACAAGCTTATGCAATCCTTTCTTGACTTTTCCTTGTGCATATCTGCACAATCTATTGTCCCCTTGTCTCCTGTTCCAGAAGGGGAGTACAACATCCTTTCCTCTTCATCCTACCAGGAATTACAGGCATCAATACAACCTTTTAGCAATGTTACAGGTATAGAAGAGTTTATAGAAGCAGTAAGGGAGTTTTTTGACACTATTATAGAAGAATCTGCTGGTACTGTTGTCCCTTTAGAAGATAATGTTTAAAAAAAGAGCAGGTCATCCCACCAAAGATAATCCCCTGCTCTTTTTTATTATAAATCGTCCTTTTTATAATTTTTAAAAGATACGCACAATATTGATAGTATGTATCTTTTAACCATCATCATCTGGATTTAGGTTTTTATAATCTGCCGATGCCAGAATTTGCTGAATTTTAAGCCATTTACCCTTACTAAAAAAGGACGATTTTACAAGTTCCTGACACTTAGGGCATAACCCTTCAATTAATCGGGAAAATTCTTTAATGAATTTATAATGGTTAGTCGGCAAATCAACAAGATGTTTTGTTTTTCCTTTAACCTTTGTTTCATAAATCCATCTGTTCTCTTTTTTTCTCAAATAAGTTTTTCTTTCATGTGTCATTTTTTCTTTTTCCTGTTTAAAGTATAAATATTAGCCCACTTCCCATTTTTAGTCTGCTTGTTATAAAACCTTATCTTATGCTTGAATCTTAAAAACATTAATATATATTTTAAATGATAAGCAGAGTAGCTTGGTTGCTTCATAGCCCCTTTTACAAATGTTTTTAATTCTATTGTTGTTGCACTTCTATATTTTCTCAAATAATAAATAATCAACCTGATAACTATTTGGTCTTTTTTAGTAATAAACATCTTTTCTTTTTTATTTATCCAAACAGCAGTATAATATTTAGTTTTATTAAAACCAAATGTTTTCTTATCTCTTTTATATTCATTACGGAATCTCTCCGTTCTTTTATTCTGTTCTATTTTAAATTCATTATTCATTTATTAACTCCTCAATTACATCCATCTCCTTTTTTTCATACTTTGTTTTTTCATCAAAATTAAAAGAACTAAAAGCTTTAGATAATTCTTCTGTCCAAAACTCTGGCATTGGATGATGAAAATTTATAAATCTCTTTTGAGCTGGGAACTCAAACAAACATTGTCTTTGCTCTCTTGGTGACATCATATTCCTTATTTTTTGGATAAACTTATCTTCTGATCTTACCTTCCTCCCTTTATCTCCAATAGAATAGTCATTTGCCCTTTTCCAAAATATTATATCTCTCAATCTTGTTATATTAATATCAATCAATGCCGTATGTTGAGTTATAAAAATAACTGATATTTCTTTATGTCTTGCAATAGCTAAATACTTTCCTAATAAAATATTTGCTTCTCTATAAAACTCTCTTGCATTATACCTAATACTTGCTTCATCCAAAACTATAAAGCTCCCATTAGGAACTTGTTGTATTGCTCCTGCATATTTTACCCAAGAAGGAAATTTTTTAATAATATTTGAACCAACAGTATATATAGGTATCTTAGGATTCTTATTATTAATCTGTTCAGCTAACCAAAAAGCAAGAACTGATTTTCCGCTTCCCCTAGCTCCACAAACATAAATTATCTTAGATTTTCCTTCGGTCAATGATTTAACAATTATTTCGTGTTTCTTATCATTGTTTTTTGCAAAGTCATCTAAAATTGTTCTTGCTTGTATTGGATTCTCCCAAAAAAAATGTTTTATCAAACCCCAATCATAAGGTGGATAAAATTTCTGTAAATATCTCTGCATTGTTAATCTATGCCCACTTAACCAATGTCTTGCACTTCCAAAACTACTTCTTTTTATTACCATCTTTAATAATTCTCCTCATGCCCTTCCATCTTAGAAGGATAATCAGCTTTTCCAACATAAGCATCCTTCACCCTCTTATTATGCTCGACTCCTTTTTCGACAGCTTCTACTGTAGAGTCGTACTGTTCTGTTTGTTTATTCACAGACTTGCACTGGTTTTTATATAACCAGTAAAGTGTAGAAATTTTAGGATTACTAACTCCAAACTCTTTTTTTAACAATTCATAAATCTGCTTGTCCTCTCCTTTTAATCCATCAAGTTTAGCTAACTGCTCATAAGTATAATCAAGAGTTTCTAAATCATCAAACCACCCATAATAAACATCCTTCCTTCCTTTAAAGAACCTATCATTATTAATAAATACAGAAACTTCTGGGTCTAGTTCATAACTTCCTGTATTCAATATAGTAGGCCTTGCTATGCTAACCGCCCCTTCATCACAAAGTTCTGTTGTTTCTTCCCTTAATACTAGTATCCTACCTGCATAATCCCAGCTTAAACCACCTGCATTAAAGCTATCAATAGCAAATATCAAAAAACCATTTATTCTTCTTGGTGGTTTACTGTAACTTCCATGAAACCCATTAGCACATACTATCTGCTGGGACTGGTATCTTAACAATCCAAAAAAATTATATCCCGCTACCACCACAAGTAATATTACTGGCATCCATCTGTTTGCATCACTTATAGTAACACTATCTCCTGTCTTATACCATATCCACCACAACCCCCCAAAGATAACAGCAAACAGAACCTTACCAGAAAATATCTTTTTTATTTTCCTTTTTGTTGAAGCATCTGCTTTTATATAAGCATAAATCAAGATGCCACCAGCTAAAGCTATAAGCATATACAAATAGTTATTTCTGATAAAATCCATAATTGGCATTTTTACTCCTCCTCAAAGTCCTCTTCTTCTAACTCTTCTTCTGGTTCTGGTTTGGATTTCTTTTTCTTTTTCCTTGGTTTCTCTTCTTTCTCTTCCAGCTTCGCTTCAAGTTGCCTTATCTTTTCCTCAAAACTTAAACTTTCTTTGCTCTGCAGTGGCTTCTTATGTATCTTCCTTTGACTTGGTTGCCCCATAGCTCCTGCCTGATCTGTCTTTTGCTTCTTATTAAAAAGATAAAATCCACCTGCTACGATAAATAAAATTGCTCCTATTACTAATATTGTTGTATCACTTACATCACTTACGCCACTCTTTGCTTTTTGGTTTCCACTCAAATCCCTGACATCTTCTTTTAAGTCATCAATATCCTCAAATATGTTCTCTCTAAATTCTCTTGTCCAGTTGTCAAATCTTGTTTGTGTAATATAGGGAACAAGATAAGATTCATTAAAGTTAGAGTTATTTAAACTGCTCATATTCCCGCTTACTATATCATTCATTATCTTTATTGTTTCTGACTTGTTGTAATAGTCTTTAAGTTTTCCTGATACATAACTCTCATTCAAAGTATTATTCAGACTATAACCTGTCCAATAAGGGTTTGCTGGGTCTTCCCACCATTGGTCGCAATCCCACTTTGTTAAGTTAAGGTTGTCGCATAATGTCCACTTGACAAAGCCAATATCAAAAGCATAAACATATTTCAAAGTTATCACTATCACTAAAATACAAACTATTGTTATGATTACTTTTTTTATCCAAATTTTTCTTAACTTTTCTTTTTCAGTTTCTATTAACCTTCTCATCAGTATTTTTTCCCCCTTTCAA
>Ga0315550_1002430_pt1 | contig 11382 bp, 12 predicted proteins | sample SalMarSW160190MG_2_FD_203100 | JGI IMG/M metagenome (GOLD analysis project Ga0315550, IMG submission 203100) | Salt marsh sediment microbial communities from the Plum Island Ecosystem LTER, Massachusetts, United States - Salt Marsh Sediment SW1601-90 ... | reverse complement strand
CCTTTTTACTGTAGACGGCGATACCGGTCGGTTTTATTTCGCGCACCTTACCGCGAATAACCGACGAATCCACTTTCAGCACGATTTTTATCCCATTCTCGAATGAAATCGGTTTGTCGGAAGCAAGACCGACAGAAGCAATAATTAACGAAATTGACAATAAAATCGTGATTCGCCGCGCCTTTTGCATCCTCTTCCCTATCAAGATACACAATGAATATCAATATTAATATAACGATTGTTCAAAAAATGTCAATGATTCACTATAGTAGATTATGCTATCGGTAATTAGCCGATCTGGCCGAAGGCATAGTTGGCGAGGCGGCGCGCCTCGCGGAAACGGGTTTTGGGGCCGGGCGCACCGAGGACGACAATCGTGACCTGTTCGCCCCTGTCATTTTCGAGGACGGTGACGAGGCAATAATCCGACTCGATAATATAGCCGGTTTTACCGGCGATAACATTGTATTTGGAGAAAACCATTTTATTGGTATTGATCAATCGTTTCGTTCGTTTACGATTAACCGGCTTAAGATTATATTTTTTCAGGCTGCTGATGTGCGCGATTTCGGGATAATTTTTTATGACCGTATTTATCAGCCGGGCGCAGTCGGCCGCGGTCGAGCAGTTACGTTGGTCGAGCCCGGTCGGGTCATACATTTTGGTATCTTCCAGACCCAATTTTTCGGCACGCTGATTCATTTCCTTGACGAAATTTTCGATACTTCCCGAAACAGTTCGCGCCAGCGCGCGGGTAGCACGGTTATCCGACCGCAGTAAGGCCGCATGGAGGAGATCTTTAGCCTTCACCCTATCCCCTGTTCGAAACACCGATCTGGACGATCTGTAACTATCGGCTTTGCTGATTTCGATGATTGTATCGGGATCGTACTTATCATAGATTATCATCACTGAAAGAAGTTTGGAAAGTGAGGCGACCGGCCTGATGTTTGCAGCGTTATAACAATAGATAACCTTGCCGGAATTATTATCGACCGCGATGGCCGATTTCAAATTCAGATAGATGGCCTGACTGATGTTGCTATCGGGAAGAGCGAAGTCGATAGAATCGGTTTTTTCGGGAATATCAATGGTCTTGGAAATCGATTCGGAAAATTTGAAATTCATAAGCATCAAGAATAATATAAAGAGACCGGCCACCGATAAAATGGCCAACCTGACTCTTGATTTATTTTTATCTACCATCATTTATATGTTATCCATCTTAAAATTTCCGGTAATGTCGGTCGTTTGCCATACATCAAAATTCCCACTCTGAAAATCCTCCCGGTGACCCAGATAATCCCGAGCGTCGCCAGGAAGGTCAGAATAACTCCCAGGGTCGCTTCGAATATTATGGGATTTACGAAACTGAATGTTTCCGGTCCCATTATATTCAGGCGAAGAATCATCATGGTCGGTGTCAGAAAGGGTATTAACGAGAGAACCGTGACAAGGGTCGATTCCGGCTCCTGAATGATATAAGAGCCCATAAGGATCGGCAGAATATTGAGCATCGTTACCGGAAAAATAAAATTCTGAGCTTCCTTTTCATTATTGACTATGGCGCCGATGAGTGCAAAAATCGTCGAGTACATCAAATAACCCAGAAGCATAAAGCAAATGAAATAGATAATAAAAACCGGATTGAAAACGGTATCGGAAATGGCCGGCGCGATATTTATATTACCCTTAAAAACGTAGATAATGGCACCTAAAGCCACCCAGATACCAACCTGGGTCAAGCTGGCCAACCCGAGACCGATAATTTTGCCGCCCATCAGCTGGAAGGGTGACACTGATGATACCATCACCTCGACGATCCGCGAATTTTTCTCTTCGATTACCGAGCGCATCAGAACCTGACCGTACGTCACCACCGTTACGAATATTATCATTATAAAAATCAGGCCGGCGAAATAGGTCGTCAGGAAATCTCTTTCCTTGCCGCCCGGCGCCTGTTGTTCAAAAACGATACGCCGCGTCAGTGTCATGACCGAATCGGTGCCGAGATTGATTTCCGATTTTTCCAGACGCATCTCGGAGAGGATTCTGGAAATTACCTTATCGAAACGCCGTGAGGTTTGAAGGCCGAAAGATTTTGCCACCATAAAGCAGGAATCATTACTTTCGATACCATTATCAATAATCAGATAACTCTTCAATGATTTGGCCAGAATCAGCGAATCGAGTCTTTTTCGTGCACGATCGGCCGCGACCGAGTCATCGGGATTTAAATTCAGTATTTCGGTAACATTGTAAGCCGGGCTGGAATCGTCGAGCTTATAAGCCTTTATTCCTTCGGCGAACCTTTCCCCTATCCCCTGACCGTCCGTGTCGATAATAGCGATATTTTCGACCGTATCCGGTTTTTTTGTCGCCAGCATGGCCGGAAGAATAATAACCATAGCCATAAAAGCGGGTGTCAAAATAATACCGATCAGAAATGATTTCTTTTTAACCACCTGGGCGTATTCGCGCTTTATTATAACCCACAGCTTAGACATGGCCGGCTTGCTCCTCAATAAGTTCCCGGGGATCGATGCGGGCGACCTTAATAAAGATTTCGTAGAGTGACGGCTCCATGATTTCGAAACGCCGGATTTTTACTTTTTCCGCAAGGCGGCGAAGAATTTCCTGCGTGTCGGCATCCGGTGTCATTTTCAGCTCGATATAGTTGTTAAACTCGATCATATCCTCCACGCCGGGAATTTCACGAGAGAAGGCGCCGTCACCTTCCATGTCGACCTGCAGCGTGTTGGATCCGAATTTGGCCTTGACATCGGCAAGTTTACCGTCCAGGACTTTTTGTCCCTTGTTTATAAGGCAAATAAAATCGCACAGCTTTTCGGCCTGCTCCATAACATGCGTGGAAAAGAGAATAGTTATGCCGTTTCGTTTTTCTTCCATGAGAATGTCTTTAATAAGTTCTATATTAAGCGGATCGAGGCCGGAGAATAACTCATCCAGAATAATCATCTCCGGCTGATGAATTACAGTCGTGATAAACTGCAGCTTTTGCTGCATTCCCTTGGAAAGCTCCTCGACCTTTTTCTTTTTGTAATCGCTTAAGGACATCTTTTCCAACCAGCCGTCGATTAATTCAAGCGTCCGCGATTTCGGGAATCCTTTCAGTTCGGCAAAAAAGACGATGACCTCTTCCAGCGTCATTTTTTTATAAAGGCCGCGTTCTTCAGGAAGATAGCCGACGTTATTCTTGAATTCACCGGTGACTTTGCCGCCGTTTATCAGGATATCCCCTGCATCCGGCGCGATAATATCCATAATCATCCGGATCGTCGTCGTCTTGCCCGCCCCGTTAGGTCCGATGATGCCGTAGATGGAACCTTTCGGCACCGATAGGCTTAAATTATTGACTGCGACCTTTTCACCGTACGCTTTGCGGATATTTACAAGTTTTAAATAGTCGTCCATACAGCCTCAATAAATAAACCAATTTAAAATCAGATATATCCCGGTCAACATAAAAAATTCACAAATTCAATTTTTGCATCATCTCCCGGGCGTTCTTAACGGCCTGACCCAGATGGCAATTATTAAAGAATATGTATAGCTTTTTCGCCTTGTCCTTCATTTTTTCGATCTTCTTTTTCCATTCGTCGAGCTCCTCGTCACCGTAATCATAATCGTATCGGAGTGCACCGCCACTCCACCACTGTTCGGCATTACGGCCGTGCAGCCTGATATAAGCGGTCTCGGTGGTGTTAAACAAATCGGGACTGAGCAAGCCGCGAAGGGGCGGTTCATCGACGGCGACATAGCCGATGTTATTTTTCTTGAAGGTATCATACATCGTTCTATTTACCCAGCTTTCGTGACGAAATTCGACAAAAAGTTCATGCGGCTGTAAAATTTCGCGGCATTTTTTTATATAATCCAGATTGACCGGGGAGAATTTAAAGGAATATGGGAACTGCGCCAGAAGTCCTTTTAATTTTCCGGATTCCTGCATCGGTTTGAGACATTCATGATATCGCTTTACCGCTTCATTAATATTTTTTCTCTTATGTGTCAGAGTGTTCGGTGTCTTGACTATGAATTCGAAATTTTCGGGTGTTTTCTTTTCTATGTTGGCCATCACGGCCGGATGCGGGATACGATAGTACGTCGAATTTATCTCGACGGCCGGAAAATATTTTACATAATAGTCAAGATATTTTCCCTTTTTAATATCGGCGGGATAAAAGGGACCTTTCCAGTCTTCGAAGCTGTACCCGGAGGTACCGATTTTTGTGTCCATCTACTTTTTCTCTTTTGGCTGCTGGAATTTTACGCGACCGCATTTAGGGCAAACCCATTTTCTTCTTTTGTGAAAAGAACGCTTTTGCTCTATCATTTTGATTTTACATCTGGAGCAGGTCATTTAATTACATGCAAAAAGTCGGTCAGTAAAAAATCAATTCGGCCGATGAAGGTTGACATCCGCGACATCACCGTATAACCGAAAGTCGTTCCGAAAAATATCATCAGGAAATATGTCCCCAGCCTGGCCGCTTTACCCATGATACCTTTGTGCTCGCGGCTGAAATAAAAATAGGCCAGGGTCGACAAAAGTCCGACGACGACAACCAGAGCTTCAAAATTAAAAGCCCCTTTTTCGCCAAGCAGCGGCACCACCGAGGCGGAGACCTGTTTCAACGTCCGCGCATAGAGCATGGCCGGAATAGCGACGCCGGCCCCGGCGCCGATCATAAAGGCAATCGGAATGCGGGACATCCAGGATATCTTTTTGGAGAAACGACTGAACATCAAAAGACCGAGTATCAACGGTAAAATCATAACAAGCTTGCCGTCGCCGAACAGCGGATTAAAAAGATTATCAACCAGCGTCGTCTGCCAGAAAATCACCAGCGTGTAGCCGATCGACAAACCGATCAGCCATGATTCGGCGATTCGATAGATGGGATTATCCTTATATAGAAAAGTATAAATCGCCAGCGTAAGAATCCCCGCTATCAGGGTTCCGAAATCCATTTTAGCCTCTCCCCTGCTGCTTCCGACCTCGGAAATAAATAATGTTACCGATTATAATCAATGCAATCACGTAAAAGTGCGCCGATGTCTGCGCCAGCATGCCGCGATTACCGCCGCCGCGCTTACCATACAGGTTTTCGTACTCGGCGGCACCTTTCAATCCGCCGACGACCGCATAAAGCTGTCCCGATGCCAGATAGGGATCGTATGAGGTAATCATGGCCGCCGTCAAACCGGCCATAATCTGTTGATTGTACCGCGCCCCGCCGTATTCGATCCACTGCGCCGGGCGGTCACCGTCGGCAATCGTAATTACCATGTCGATGTCGTCATAATTATTGATGCCGCGCATGATCGGAATGGTATCGGTTTTGTTGCCAAGGTAATCCTCGGGGAAAACGCGCGTGATGGATTCGCCGATGCCCAGAATAGCCGAGATATGCTGCGGTTTGAAGCCGAGGAAGACATAATCACGGCCGTATTTCAAGCCGAATTCATCGGCGGCTTTCGTCATCATACGATAACCGATGGCCGTTCCTTCAGCGAACAGCGACAGCCCGACGACTTTCGCTTTACTTCTGAACGCATGTCGAAGCAACGCCAGGGTGATCGGTTTTATCTCGGGAAGAGATGAAGCCTCATGATCGAATGAAAAAAGGATAACCGATGATTCCGGAAGATTTTCGATATAATCGAATGCTTTTTGTACTTCAGGTGATGGTTGAGTATCAAACGGAATAGATAGAATGTAGGAAACAACGACTATCAGAAACATGCCCGCGAAGATTATCCATCTGGATTTCATTAAATCAGTTTCCCCTCAGATAGGTTCGTTCGATTCCCAGGATCACGCGTAACGCCGTGGTCATAGAGCCAAGCCCGATACCGATCAATATGGCGCGCCGGGCGGACATCGACGGATAATTCTGTATCCAGAAACCGATTTTGGGGAAAGATTCGGATATCAATTCGGCAATGGGAACGCGACCAATCAAAACGATTAAGGCGGTCACAAGAAGAATCGAAGCCGAAATCGACCGCGCGCGAAAACCTCGGTATGATGCCGACGCCACAAAAAAAGCCAGCAGTGAAAAAACGGTCGCCTGCATCGGCGCCTGCATATTTTCAAAGGCCCATAAAAACGGAGAATCGATTTTGGTCCCGCCGATCAGGGCCAGTATCGGCATCAGGAATAATCCAATGAGGGAGATCGTACGGTACGGTGTTTCTTTTTTTTGCGAAATGCTCTTCAGGTTGGTTTTAATAAAAGCGGCGACGCCGACAAAAAGCGTGAAGGCGAAAATTATCTGCCACCACTCGAGGATGTTTTCATAAATTGATTTCGCGATCGGAAGAGAGGAAAAATACTGGGCAAACATGATAACGCCGGAAATAAGACAGACCAGAAGCGGAATACGGGTTTGCATCAGAATTGCCACCAGGTTGATGAAGGATCGATGGTCGCCCAAATAATTGAGATGATTATAAATAATGCAATCAGGATTTTCAAAATATCCTGCGCCTTGACGCTGGAAAGGATCGATTCGTTGCCGGAAAGATAACCGGAGGCGGCGAAAAGTTCTTCGCCAATCAAAGTGTAATCGCAGGCGACAATAAAGAAAGATAACTGTATGGTCGAGTCGGTTCCCGCAATTTGAATCGCGCCGATAGAATTACCGGTTTCGGCGAGGATAAGCGACTCGGCCTCGAAAGTCCCCAGCAGGAAAATCGAGGCCGGTTTCGAGCGGCTGATGATACCGTCTACGGCCGCCGCATAACCGAATTGCGAGGACGAAATGTAAAAGATGTCGTCGGCTTTGAATCGCTCCGGATAACCGGCACGGGCGTAACCTTCACGGGCAACCTCCTGGGCCACCGCCATAATAACCGGGTCGTGAGTCGGATACAATAAACGGCAATCGTATTCGGCTGTTTTTTCGGCAACTTTTGATAATATATTCATGGAAGCGATGGTCGTCGGCCTTTGAATATCGCCCCCCCATCCGGGAGTATAAAGAATCGCGGCCCCCATCTCGGTGGCGCGTCCGACTGCCTCCTCGACCGCATTTAATCCCGGGATTTCGCGAATTTTGAATTTCCTTCCCGACCTGACAGACCAGATGGTGTATAAAACGATGATGAAGGATATTATTGAGAAAATCAGTGTCGGTAATGTACTGCCGTCAAACCACATATACGGATTTAAGCAATCGGCAGCTGTCAAATCAACAAAAAGTTTAACTTGACATGAATCATCAGGAGATTTATTCTCGAGCCATGAAAACAAAATATATACTTTCCGCTTTATTGGTAATATTGGCGGCAGGCTTTATGTCCTGCTCCAAAGAAAGTCAACCCAAAGGCAATATCACCCTTGAATGGTGGCAATTCTGGACCGATCCGTCAATCAGTCCGACTATCGAGAAAATGGTTTTGGATTATGAAAAAGCGCATCCGAATGTAAAGGTCAACCGCACCGATCTTACGTGGGCGAATGGCCATGAAAAAATAGTCGTCGCCTTCTCATCGGGAACGGCCCCTGACATTATCGAACTCGGCTCGGATTGGGTTCCCGAGTTTTCATCGACGGGACATCTGGCCGATATCACCGATAGCGTCGTGAATGATACGGCCCGCTTTTATAACTGGGCGCCGGTTATCTATAATGACAGAATATATGGATTCCCCTGGATTCTGGGAACCAGAGTACTGTTTATAAATCGTGATTTAATGAATCGGGCCAAATACGGACAGAAATTCGTACCGACCAACTGGCCGCAATTAAAAGAGGTTTGCTATAAAATCGACTCGCTGGGTAAGGATGTATATGGATTCGGCTCGAACGCGGCCGAGAAACACCGGCTGTATAAGAAATTTCTGCCGTTTTTCTGGTCGTATGACGGGCGGATTATAAGCAAAAACGGTAAGTACTGTGTGTTTTCGAGTGACAAAGCGTACAAAGCGCTTAAATTTTACAAGGAACTATCGGACAGTTGCTCGATGGTCGACACCCAGCGACGGTTGGAGGATGCATTTCTTGACGACAAGGTGGGCGTGGTTATTTCCGGCGACTGGCTATTGAAACGTATTAGAAATGAAAAACCTGATTTCAATTTTACGACGACTCTGATACCGGGCCCCAAATTTCCCGGTAAATCTTTTGCAGGCGGCGAATATCTGGCTGTCAATGCTAAATCAGACCATAAGGCGGCGGCGCTTGATTTTATCAGGTTTGTGACCAATGCGGAAAACCAACTGCTGTTTTGCAAGGCCAACTACTCGGCCAATCCTTCAAACAAGGAAACGACCAAGGATCCCTTTTTTGCCGATGATATCAATTTGCAGACATTCGTGGTACAGATGAATTCGTCGCAATCACCGCCGGCTATTCCCCAATGGGTGTATGTCGAAGATATAATAGAGACGGCCCTGGAGGATATCCTTTTCAACGGCGCCCCGATGGCGGAACGGCTTTATAAAGCCAAAATCGAAATCGAAAAATTATTAAAGATGCGATGAAGTCTCGCAGATTTACCGGCTGGCTGTTCGCGACCCCCTGGATAGTCACCCTCATTGTCTTCTGGCTTTTTCCTTTATTGTATTCTCTTTATCTCGGTTTTACCGATTATAAGCTGCTCAATTCATCTTACAGCTGGATTGGATTTGAAAATTACGTCGCTCTTCTCTCCGATCACGATTTTCTGCTCTCTTTGAAAAATACACTTATATTTGTAATCGGGACAATCCCGGTCACGACTATAATTGCTTTGTTGCTGGCACTTCTAATAGATAAAAAATTCCCGGGTCGGACGATTTTCCGCTCCGGTTATTTTATGCCGTCGATAACCTCAATGGTGGTCATCGCCTTGATATTCACCAATCTTTACTCGCGCGGCGGATATATTTATCTTCTGGCGAAGATAATCGGTCTCTCCCCTCCCGACAACGGTTTCCTGCTTTCAAAGAAAACGGCGCTTTTTTCGGTAATGGCCATGGATGTCTGGATGTCGGTCGGATATTATATGCTCCTGTTTCTGGCCGGATTAAAATCGATACCGCGCGAATTATTTGAAGCGGCCGAAGTAGCCGGGGCCGGTCTGTGGAGAAAATTCATGTCGATCACGCTGCCGCTTTTGAAGCCGGTAATACTGTTTATTATCGTCATTAACACCATAAAGTCGTTTCAGGTCTTCGTAGAAATTTTCGTAATGACCAGAGGCCGTTATGGCAGCTCCACGGCCGTTTATTTTATATACGAAACCGGTCTGAATCGTTTCGAATTCGGCTATGCCTCGGCGTCCGCCTATATCCTTTTTGTGATTATTGCATTGTTTTCGATTATCCAATTCGGTCTGCTCCGGCAGGAAGGATTCAGATGAGAGTTGTCAAATATATATTTCTTATTTTCATACTGGTGATTATGATATTCCCGCTTCTGTGGATGTTTCGTGTCTCGCTCCTGCCGGCCGGCTCGTCGATCTCACTTTCCGATTTTATTTCACCAGTTATCACATTTTCAATATTTTATGATATAATAACTTCCGGCAATATGTTGAAGTATTTTATGAATTCGACCATTGTGGGTGTCACGGTGACGCTGGGCAATATCTTATTTTGCTTTATGGTGGGGTATTCTTTTTCGCGGTTTCGCTTTATCGGAAAAAATATTTGGTTTTATTCGGTCATTTTCGTCCTGATGATCCCGGCTCATGTTTTGATTATTCCGCTTTATCTGATAATCTATAAACTCGGTCTGTACGACAGTTACGCGGCATTAATATTGCCTTTTCTGGTCAACCCGATCGGAATATTTCTCGTTAAGCAGTATATCGATACTCTTCCGACGGCCATGGAAGAGGCGGCCAGAGTGGATGGTGCGGGTGAAATCAGGATACTGTTCCGGGTCGTGATGCCGCTATGTAAACCGGCGCTGGCGGTACTGGCGATCCAGGTATTTCTGACCAATTGGAATTCATTTTTGTTTCCTTTCATTTTGACGAGCTCCGAATCGGTGCGGACTTTGCCGGTCGGATTGGCGTTGTTTCAGGGGCATCAAGCCATTGACTGGCAGCATCTTATGGCCGGGTCGGCATTGGCTGTAATTCCGGTTTTAATCATTTTCCTGTTTTTCCAAAAGCAGATAGTATCGGGAATAACGGCCGGCGCTGTTAAACAATAATGAGATATGATTTTTACCTTGACAATTGAATCTTTTTAAGTTTATATCCCTGTCAAAATGATAATTAATCTTTAATGGAAAGGATGGACTGATGAAAGTGAAATGTCTCATTCTGCTGATCTCGGTTGCCGTGCTAATGATTTCAGGATGCGCCAGCAAAGGCTATGTGGATGAAAGAATGGCCTCGATAAAGACGGAGATGCAGGACGACATAAACAAGATGAAGTCGCAGGCGTCTATGAATGCTGACGAAATCAAGAAGCTGCAGGCATTAAGCCAGGAACTTTCCCAAAAGACTGAAATGGCCTTAAACGAGGCCAAAGGCTTTGAAACCTACCAGGTTATCTGGGAAGGTGTCGTCAATTTCGATTTCGACAGCTATGACTTGACTCAGGTGGCCAAGGATAATCTCGAAGGACTCGGCCAGAAGATGATTGATCACCCGCGGTCGCTTCTGGAGCTTGCCGGTTATACGGATAAAACCGGATCCCCCAAATACAATTTCGAATTGGGTTTAAAAAGAACGCAGTCAGTCGAAAAATATATGGTTGATAAATTCGGAATAGCTCTGTATCGAATGTTCAATGTCAGCCATGGCGAGGAGAAACCGGTGGCGCTGCCGGATGAAAAAAATGCCAATGCCAAGAATCGTCGTGTGACCCTGAAACTCTGGGGCCGTCTGTAAACGGCTTTTTCGAAGTAAATTTCCAAACGGGGTGAATCTGTCACCCCGTTTTTTGTGTCTACATTTATTTAATTGGGACTCGCTGATTTAATCGAAGATCAGATCGATTCCGGCAGTTTCGAAACGGGCGCGAACCCGTACTGTATCCGGATAATAAGTCGTCGTCTCAGCATAATGGAACGGGAATAGCGAACCGTCATCATAGCGCCCATTATTATTTTTATCCAGAAAACCGCCGAGGAGGTATTTTCCGGGCGGCAGCGGCAGATTAAATTTTCCGGTCAGGATTCTTTCCTCATAAGTGAATTTCCCGTCCTGAGAGATAAATTTAATATAAGGAAAAGCGGTGGTGTCGATGTTTGGTAAAATAGTAATGGTACCGGAAACCGAGCCCAGCGAATCACGATCAAAAGTGGCGAATTCATAATTCCTGACCGAATCGCCGAGACGATTACCGGATAAATCGACGACAAGGCTTTCGATTACGGTCATCGAGTAGGTCTTATTCCATTTCAGGTCGTTC
>Ga0315550_1002426_pt1 | contig 11425 bp, 10 predicted proteins | sample SalMarSW160190MG_2_FD_203100 | JGI IMG/M metagenome (GOLD analysis project Ga0315550, IMG submission 203100) | Salt marsh sediment microbial communities from the Plum Island Ecosystem LTER, Massachusetts, United States - Salt Marsh Sediment SW1601-90 ... | reverse complement strand
CTCGCGGAACTTTTTCGGCTCGGTACGCTGATCGCGCAGCAACGTCATCTTGTGCTGCACTAACGGATGGCTCGAAATATGCACTTGAGACGACATAACTCACCCCTTGTCTGGCTGTATTTACCGCTTCAATGTGCCCCGCATTGTACCTCTGAGGGCCTGGCTTGTCAAAGCGGCCCCATTTTCCCTTCGGCACTTTTGTTGTATAATCACCCTAGAATGAACGATCGCCTCACGTCACCTAAACTCCAAGAAGAAGAGGTCGCACTCGACCGGGCTCTGCGCCCACAGCGCTTGGTCGATTTCACCGGTCAGGATCGCGTGCGAGAGAACCTGGGCATCCTGATCGAGGCGGCCAAGCAACGCGGCGAGGCACTCGATCACGTGCTGCTGCACGGGCCACCAGGCCTGGGCAAGACTTGCCTGGCCCACATCATCGCCAACGAAATGGACGTACCCATCCGCATCACCTCCGGCCCGGCCATCGAACGTCAAGGCGACCTGGCCGCCATCCTGAGCAACCTGCGTGAAAAAGAGGTGCTCTTCATCGACGAGGTTCACCGCCTGGGCCGGGCCATCGAAGAGATCCTCTACCCGGCGATGGAGGACTTTGCCCTCGACTTTGTCATCGGCAAGGGCCCTAGCGCCCGCTCCATCCGCCTCAAGCTGCCACGGTTGACCGTCGTAGGAGCCACCACCCGGTTGGCGCTGCTGACCGCCCCACTGCGCACGCGCTTTGGGGCCCTCTTTCGGGTGGATTTTTACGATCAAGTGGCGCTGGAAGCCATCGTGCGGCGGGCCGCCGGGATGCTGCAGATAGAAGTAGACGACGCCGGCGCGGCAGAGATCGCCCGCCGTGGCCGGGGCACGCCGCGCGTAGCACTGCGGCTGCTGCGGCGCGTGCGCGACTATGCCCAGGTGCGCGCCAATGGGTGCATCACCTCGGAGGTGGCCCAAGAGGCGCTGGAGTTGCTGGAGGTGGACGAGCGCGGGCTAGAGGATCTCGACCGGCGCGTGCTGCGCGCCATCATCGAGAAATTCGCGGGCGGGCCGGTCGGGCTCGATACCGTCGCCGCCTCAGTGAGCGAGGAATCCGACACGATCATGGACGTGGTCGAGCCGTACCTGTTGCAACTGGGTTTTATCGACCGCACGCCACGCGGCCGCGTGGCTACAGCACAGGCCTACGAGCATCTGAACATCCCTTACCAATGCACGGAGCAGCCAAAGCTGTTATAGGCCCATTTCGTCTATGAACGACCTAATCGGCAAGAAAATCGGTGAGTACGAGATCGTCGAGCACGTGGGGCACGGCGTAGCGGCCGACGTGTACAAAGCCTATCAAGCCAAGCTCGACCGTCACGTGGCGATCAAGATCCTCTCACCCACATTCGTCAGCGAGCAGGCGTTCCTCGCCCGCTTCGTCCGTGAAGCCCAGGCCGTCGCCCGGCTCGACCATCCGAATATCTTGCCCGTCTACGACTTTGACCGGCAGGATGATCTGGTCTACATCGTGGTGCAATACGTCGAATCGGGATCGCTGGACGACCTGCTGGGCCAGCCCTTGCCCCTCAACCTCACACTCAGAATCCTGGAACAGGTGGGAAGCGCCCTCTCGCACGCCCACCAACGGGGCATCGTCCACCGCGACGTAAAGCCGGGCAACATCCTCCTGGGGCCGGATAACTGGGTATTGCTGACCGACTTTGGCCTAGTCAAGATCCTCGAGACTCCCGCCAACTTGACACCTTCGGGCATGTCGCTAGGCACCCCCGCCTACATGGCCCCCGAGCAGGTGGCAGGAGAACGGGTCGATCAGCGGGCCGACATCTATTCCTTGGGCGCGACGCTGTACCAGATGGTCACCGGGCGCGTACCCTTCGAGGGCGGGACAGGTATGGCCGTGGCCTTCAAGCACTTGAGCGAGGCGCTGGTGCCGCCTCGCAAGCTCAACCCCCACCTGCATGCGGCGGTGGACAAGGTGATCGTCAAGGCGCTTTCCAAGGAGCCCGACCTGCGCTACCAAACGGTAGACGAGCTAGTCACTGCGTTCCGCGAAGCTATGGAAAGAGCAAAGACACCGGCCGTCAAACATCCAACACCTCTCTCGATCAAAACACAATCCAAGTCACAACCCGCCCGGAGCACCCAGACAACCCCCACACCGCCCCCCACGCCGATTCCACTGGAGACCATCTGGCTGCCAGCGGAGGAAAGCCCTGCGCGAGGCGGCAAGGGATGGGTTCTGCTGACGACCATCGCCGGCGCGCTGATAGGCTTCTTCCTGATCTTTTGGGCTGTAATTGCCCTGTTGGATAAGCTGCTATGAGTGAATTAGAGACGATAGGCAAACTACTCTTGATCGTGGGTGGCGCCCTGGCCCTGCTTGGCGGTTTGCTGTGGCTGATCTCTAAGGTGCCCTTTCTAGGCCATCTGCCAGGCGATATGCGTATCGAGAGACCGGGCTTCACCTGCTTGATTCCCCTGGCCAGCTCGATCATCCTGAGCATCGTACTGACCATCGTGTTGAACATCATCCTACGACTGATCAACCGCTGAGGCCAACCCCGACCCAAACTGCCTACGAATTGGCGAGCTTTAAATGAAAACGAAAAAGGACCGAACTCAACAGACGATCACTTACGGGCGCGCCCTCGTGCGAGCCATAGAGGCGCTGGGGGCCATCACGACGACCGACCAAGTCGGGCAGACGCTGACCAGCCAGCTCATAACCACCTACGAACAGCAGCTTCACGCCATCACCGAGGACTCTCCCGGCCTGGTGGCCGAGGCCCTGCTGAAGGAGAAGGTGCTGATCAAGTCACGCCACCGCTGCTGCGTCTGTCACCAGTTCGCCGGCCAAAGCATCAACGTCTTTAACATCAATCCCGACATCAAAGAGGCGCCCGACTCGCTGGAAAACGCCATCGTCCTGTGCCTGCGCTGCAACGCCGAAGCTGTATACGCCAGTTCCCAGAATATCCCGGGGAACAAGTATTCTCCCCAGGAACTGCGCAGGCATCGCGACCTGTGGTGGCAATGGTGTGAAAGAAACGCCGAAGCCGCAATTCCAACCATGATGCCTGGCGCTCAAAGAGAACACCTCTATGTGCCTTTTCCCTCTCCCGAACTGGGCGTCATCCCCGAACCAGGCCCCCTGCCACCCGGCTCGCGCCTGCCATTCCATCGCAACCCCTTTTTCACCGGGCGCAACGAGTCCCTCGGCGTCCTGGCGCGCGCCCTGCTGCCACACTCCCCCGATCCTCAATCGCCCATCCTGATCACACAGGTGACACAAGGGACCGGAGGCGTGGGCAAGACCCAACTAGCCGTCGAGTTCGCCTATCGCTACGGGCGCTTCTTTCGCGGCATTCACTGGCTCAACTGCGCCCCGCCTCAAACGCCCAATGCAGAGATAGCCGCGTGCGGCGAGGAGATGGACCTACCTTATTGGCCCAAGGAACAATCCGACCAGGTGGCCCGCACGCTGGACGAATGGAAGAGGGGTGAGACTCGCCTGGTGATCTTGGACAACGTGGAGAACACGAGCGCCGTCCGGGCCTGGCTGGACCGGCTCAGCGGGAGTCCTATTCGTCTGCTACTTACCGCTCGGCACTCCGATTGGCCCACCGATCTAGAGTTGACGCTGCTGCCCCTAGAACCGTTCACCCCAAAGGAGAGCCTGGCTTTTCTGCGGCACCACATACCCTCCCAGCTCACCACCGATGCCGAGTTGGGACAACTGGCGGAAGACTTGGGGCACCTGCCTCTGGCCCTGAATTTGGCCGGGCGATACCTGGCCAAGTATCCCCAGACCTCCGTGGAAACCTACCTACACCAGCTCAAGGCCACCTGGAGCTCGACAGAAACAGCGCCGTTTCGAGAAAAGCTGGGCCATCTCATCGAGCACGACTTTAAACTGGCCACAGTTTTCGCACTATCCTGGCAAAAGGTAAGAGATGAGACAGCCCGCAATCTGTTCCTGATTGCAGGCCACTGCGCCCCCAACCAATCCATCCCCCATGAAGTACTCGAAGAAGCCTGCGATCTGGAAACGGGGACGTGTACTGAATACTTGGATATCCTGGGCGACCTGGGCCTACTCTACCTGGAGGACACCGGCCCCATCGTGCATCCGCTGCTGTCCCGGTACGCCCACGCACTACCCAGAACAGTGAGCCCCCTTCCCGCGTTGGCGCGCCTGGCCCGCGAGGCCAACAAACAGATGGACCGGACCGGCATCGTATCCCACTTTATGCCACTCCTGCCCCACGTTTACGCGGCAACCGAGGAGGGGGGCGAGGAGCATCTGGAGGAAATAGGGACGCTGTGGAACAGCTTGGGCTACTACTTGGATCGCGTGGGAAACCAGGCCGCAGCTCAGGCCGCCTTCGGACGCGCGTTGGCGATCTGGCAGGAGGCCTACGGACCGGTAAGCCCGCAGGTCGCGACGGCCCACAGCAACCTGGGAGGAGCGCTGCAGGCGCTGGGCGACTTGAGCGGCGGTCTGGCCGCTTTCGAGCGCGCGCTGGCAATCGACGAGGCGGTCTACGGCCCCGACCATCCCGACGTGGCCAAGGACATGAATAACCTGGGCAATATACTATCGACCCTGGGCGACCCAAGGGGCGCGTGGTCGGCCTACGTGTGCGCGCTGGCGATCCTTGAACACGTTCTGGGCCCCGACCATCCGGACGTGGCGACGCAGCACAACCGCATCGGCATCGTCCTGCAAAAGCTCGATGACCTGAAGGGAGCGCAAACGGCCTTTGAGCGTGCACTCAACATCCTCAAAGAAATCCTGCCCGCGGGTCATCCACACGTCAAGGCTGTGCAAGAGAACCTCGACATCCTAACCACCATCAAGGATCGTGCCGCGCTGACCCAACTCTCTCTGCATCAGGTCCCCGTCGGCGGCCCAAGCCGGTACTATGTGTGTCCCGAGTGTGGCGCAGTACGGGAGGAAGCAAAGAACGCTGAGGGTGAAACCAGAGTGAGGTACCACGCACTGAACAGCGCCGCGTTGTCCAAAATAGTCGTCGAAAAAGCCCGCGCGATCCTGGAGCAGCTAAAACCAGAACAACTGAAATTGCTCGACGCGGATAGAAAGTGAAGACCGCCGACTTTGATTACCAACTCCCACCAGAACTGATCGCCCAGACCCCGATCGAACCCCGCGACGCGTCGCGCTTGATGGTGCTGAACCGAACCACCGGCGAGATCGCCCACCACCACTTTGGCGACTTACCCAACTTTCTGAGGCCGGGCGACCTGCTGGTTTACAACGAGAGCCGCGTCATCCCCGCCCGGCTGTTTGCCCGCAAGCCGACGGGCGGAAAAGTAGAGATCCTGCTGCTGCGACAGCGGGCCGACGGCGCGTGGGAGACGCTGGTCGGCGGCAAGCGCGTCCGGCCTCGTATGCACCTGACGCTGCTCGACGGCCCCGACGGCGAAACCACCGACGCGACCGCCGAGGTGATCGAAGCGGGGGAACGGGGCATGCGCGTGCTGACCTTCGACCGGCCCGTGCTGCCGCTGGCGGGTGAGGTCGGCGCCACCCCGCTGCCGCCTTACATCCACACCCCTCTCCAGGACGCCGGTCGGTATCAGACCATCTACGCGCGCGTGCCGGGATCGGCAGCCGCCCCCACCGCCGGGCTACACTTCACCCCCAAGTTGCTACACAAACTGGAGGAGATGGGCGTCAGGTCGGCCTTTGTCAACCTCCACATCGGCCTGGACACCTTTCGCCCGGTGAGCGAAGAACGCGTCGAAGCGCACCGCATGCACACAGAGTACGCCTCGCTGACCGAAAAGGCCGCCGCCCAGATCAACCGGACGCGCACAGAGGGAGGACGGGTTGTCGCGGTGGGAACGACGAGCGTGCGGGTTCTCGAAACGGCCGCCGCCCAATCTCCAATCTCCAATCTCCGGTCTTTCGATGGTCCCACCGATCTCTTCATCTACCCCGGCTACCAGTTCCGCGCCGTGGACGCGCTGATCACCAACTTTCACCTGCCGCGCTCGACGCTGCTGATGCTGGTGGCTGCCTTTGCGGGCAAGGCACTGCTCGACCGCGCCTACGCCGAGGCCATCCGCGAACGGTACCGATTTTACAGCTTGGGCGACGCCATGATGATTGTGTGATTTCACGATTTCAGATTGACAGATGGGATTCAATCTGCCAATCTGAAATCTGTCAATCTCCAATCTCCCCTTCGACAATCGCATACGTATAGTCGATTTCCGCCACGCCGCGCACCGTCGCAGAGACGGAGCAGTACTTTTCCTCCGCCAGCTCAATCGCGTCCTGCACTGCCTTCTCCTTCAGCCCCCTGCCGTGCACTGTGAACTGCATATGCAGCTTGCGAAACGTCCAGGGCGGTTCCTCGTCCTGCTCGCCGGTGACGACGACCTGCAACCCCGTCAGCTTCTGACGCTTCTTTTCCAAGATGTCCACCACGTCGTACGCTGTGCAGCTCCCCAGGGCGATCAGCAGCAGATCGGACGGCTTCACCCCGACGCCATCTTTCGGCGAGGATATCACCACCGAGTGATCCGTGCTGTCGATGCCGACGAACTGTCGTTTTTCAATCCATTTCACTCGCGCTTCACTCATTCGTTGATACCTCCATCAACGTCCGCAACTGCCGCGCAGTGCCCACGGCCTGGCCCTGCCAATGATTATTCATGTAGACCAGCGTCAGTGGCGCTTCCTCGTCCAACCGGTAAATCTTGTCCACCCACTCCTGCAATTCCTCATCGCGATACGAATAATCGTACCGCTCCCACGCCTCGTCATGCTGCCACCACTTGTCGTAATTGCGTCCGTGGAAGCGCACATAGGCCACCGGCCCCGTGGCCACCGCCACCGGCGGCACCAAGCTCTTGAACCGCGGCTGATCCACGCAGCAGAAACCAAAATCCAGCGCGCGCAGCTCGTCAAAAGTCTGATCACTGATCCACTCGCGGGAGCGGAACTCGACCACCACCGGCAGGTCAGCAAATCCCTCGCGCACGCGCTTGAGATAGTCACGGTTAGCCGGATCGGCGTGGAAAGAGTGCGGGAACTGGGCCAGCACGCAGGCAAACTTGTCCGCGTCGACCAGCGGCGCCAACGCCCGCGCGAACTGCGCCATCTGCGACGCAAGCGTAGCTTGCGCGTCTTCCCGCTCGTGAGTGATGCCCTTGTACGCCTTGATGGCGAACTGGAATCCCTCCGGCACCTTGGCCGCCATAGAAGCCAACGTGCCGGCATTGGGGATGCGGTAGTAGCTAAAGTTCAGCTCGCAGGTCTTGAACTCGCCCGCGTAAAAGGACAGCCACTCCCGCTTGGGCAAGTCCTCCGGGTATACCGGCCCGACCCAATCCTTATAGCTAAAGCCGCTGGTACCGATCAAGATAGTCATACCGCACTCTCCCTATCAAAGACCCCCTCTCCGCCTATTTTACCCGTCAAGCAACAATCGGCAACACCAACTCAAATCCAATCGGGGTTTTCCACCGTGCGGTCGCCGCCCGCGTCGCCCGTGTTGGGTGTGCCCGCCGGCTCTATGAGCAACGCCTGGCATTCCTCCTCCGCGCGCGGCTTGTGCTCAACGCCCTTCGGCACGACCAACAACTCGCCCGCCTTCAGCTTGGCAGGTCCATCCCGGAAATCGATAAACATCTCTCCCTCGATCACGAGAAACGCCTCGTCGGTATCCGGATGACTGTGCCACACAAAATCCCCCTGCAACTTGACCAGCTTGAAATGATAATCGTTCAATTGGGCCACGATCTTGGGCGACCACTGATCGGTGATCTGGGCCAGCTTTTCCTCGAAATTGATCACTGCGTGCGCCATCTTTTCACTCCTCATCATTGAGATTACCCAACGGCCTCCCGCAGAGCCTCGGCCAAAACCCCCAATCCCAGGTCGATCTCGTGGGCCGTGACATTTAGCGGCGGCATAAAGCGGATCACGCTCCGACCGGCGCCCAAAAGCAGCACACCCCGCTCGTAGCATTTCTGGATTACACGGCCGCGCAACTCCTTGGCCGGTTCCTGCGTCTCGCGGTCGGTCACCAGCTCAATGCCCACCATCAAGCCCAGGCCGCGCACGTCGCCGATCACCTCATGCTCCTGCGCCAGCGACCGCAGACCGGCCTGCAAGCGCTCTCCCATCTGTGTCGCGTTTTCCAGCAGGTTCTCCTCCTCAATCACGTCCAGCGTCGCCATCGCTGCCGCGCAGGCCACCGGATTGCCGCAGAACGTGCTGGCGTGCGCTCCCGGCGGCCACGCCATCAGACCGCGGCTAGCCACGATGGCCCCCAGCGGCATGCCGCTGGCGATGCCCTTGGCCAGGCAGACGATATCGGGCACCACGTTCCAATGCGCCATCGCCAGCCATTTGCCCGTGCGCCCCATCCCCGACTGGATCTCGTCGGCGATCAGCAGAATGCCATACCGGTCACAGATACCGCGCAGCTTGGCATGAAAGCCCGGCGGCGGCACGATGTAACCGTTCTCCCCCTGGATCGGCTCGACCACCACCGCCGCCACTTCGTCCGGCGGTGTCAGGTGCTGAAAGACCTGCGCCTCGATCCAATCCAGACAGGCGATCTGACAGTCTGGATAAGTGAGATTGATCGGGCAGCGGTAGCAATAGGCGAACGGCACGTGGATCACCGCCGGCACCAGCGGCGCGAACCCTCGCCGCTGGATCGACTTGCTAGAGGTCAAGGAGAGCGCCCCCATCGTCCGGCCGTGGAACCCGCCCACGAACGCCAGAAAGCGCGGCCGGCGGGTCTCGTAGCGGGCCAGCTTGAGCGCCGCCTCCACGCTCTCCGCTCCCGAGTTGGTATAGTGGACGCGCTTGGGTGTGTCGCCCGGCGCGATGCGCTCCAGTCGCTCGGCCAGTTGCACCTGTAGCTCGTAGTAGAAATCGGTGCCTGACATGTGGACAAATCGCCCGGCCTGGTCGCGGATGGCCTCCACCACCCGTGGATGGGAGTGCCCCACCACGGTGACGGCGATCCCCGTCGTCAGGTCGAGGAACTTGTTGCCGTCCACGTCCCAGGCCCACGCCCCCTCCCCGCACGCGATCACGAAAGGATAGCTGCGCGTGTAACTGGGCGAGATCAACGCCTCGTCGCTGGCGAGATGCTCCACCGCCTTCGGCCCCGGCAGCGCCGTCCGAATCTCCGGCCGCCCACCTCGTTCATTGTTAGTTACCACCTTGCTCATTGCTCACTCCTCCTGCCACATTTCCGCATCATACGCCGGCAGCTCACACCGCAGAGGCCGATCCTCCCGGTAGCCCAGCGCATAGTCAGCCTGCAGCAGCGTGTGAATCTGGCTAGAGCCCTCGTAGATGCAGGCCCCCTTGGCGTTGCGCAAATACCGCTCGACGTCGTATTCGTCCGAGTAGCCGTAAGCGCCGTGGAGCTGCACCGCGTCGGAGGCAGCGGCGAAGCTGGACTCGGTGGCAAACCACTTGGCCATGCTGGTCTCGCGCGTATTGCGCCGCCCCTCGTTTTTCATCCATCCCGCCCGCAGGCACAACAGCCGCGCCATCTCGTAATCGCGCGCCATCTTGGCGATCATCTCCTGGATCAACTGGTGCTTTCCGATCTCTTTACCGAACGTGTGCCGCTCGCGGGCATACTTGACCGACGCCTCCAGACAGGCGCGGATGAGGCCCGTCGCCCCGGAAGCCACCGTGAAACGCCCGTTATCCAGGCAGCTCATGGCGATCTTGAACCCCTCCCCCTCCTCGCCAATCCGGTTCTCGACCGGCACCTCCACGTCGGCCAGGCTGATCCAGCCGGTGGACCCAGCGCGCACGCCCAGCTTGCCGTAGATGTCGCCCGTGGTCACGCCCGCCATCTCCCGCTCGACGAAAAAGGCGCAGATGCCCTTGTAGCGCGGCTCGGCGCGCGGATCCGTCTTAGCAAAGATGAGGAACTGGTCGGCCACATCGGCCAGGCTGATCCACATCTTTTCGCCGTTCAGGACGTAAATATCCCCCTCCTGGCGGGCGGTGGCGACCATTGCGACCGGGTCGGAGCCTGCGCCCGGCTCGGTCAGCGCGTAGGTGGCGATCCGCCCCCCGCGCGCCTGGGGCACCAGCCAGCGCTGCTTTTGCTCCTTCGTGGCCCACTGGAGCAACCCCAGGCTGTTGAGCCCCACATGGACGCTCATCACCACGCGCAGCGAGGTGTCCACCCGCTCCAGCTCCTCGCACACCAACCCCAGGCTGACGTAATCCATCCCCTGCCCGCCGTAGCGCACGGGGATGCAGATGCCCAGGATGCCCAGCTCCCCCATACGCCGGATCGCGTCCCGGTGCACCTTGTGCTCCTGGTCGTAATCCTTGATCACCGGCGCGACCTCCCTCTCGGCAAAGTCCCGCACCATGCGGACGACCATCTCGTGTTCTTCGGTCAGGTTAAAGTCCATAACACATTGCTCCTCTCCAAGATGATGCGAATCAGCGAGTCAGCGAATGAGCAGTCTATTTCGCTGACTCGCTGATCCGTCGACTCGCTCACCCGCTCAACACCTCTTCCGGCACGCGATCCCCGATGTCGCTCTCACGCACCAGCTGCGCCAGCGCCTCCGGCGGCACGACGCCCGTCTCGCGGGCGAAAACCATCAGGCCGTACAGTGCGGCGCTGCGCGGCCCGGCTCGCCCGCGTAAATCCACCGCCCGTAACTGCGCGCCGGTCTGCGGCACTTCCAGCCCAGCATCGATCCACACCGTCCCGCCGTCCATCGCCCGGATGCGTTCGATATTGTGGCGCAGGCCATCGGCCGAGGCCACGATCACCGCATCGGGCTGAGAGACGCCGTGGTAGTCGATGGGCTCGCGTGAGAGGATCAGATCGACGTCCGAGAACCCCACCCCCACGGTGACCGGGAAGCTGCCTTTCTTGGTCACGTGCAGGCCGCAGGCGATGGCCGCCTGGGCCAGGAACTCGGCCGCCCGCTGCACGCCCTCGCCCGCCGAGCCGCTCACCAGCAGGGCCATACGCCCCTCCAATGAGGACGCAAAGCGGACATCCACACTCGGCAGCTCATCAAAGAGAGAAGGCCGCCCTTTGCGGCGCTCCAGGCGAAAAGGGGCCCGCGGCTCCCCGATCCAGACCCGCGGCTCGCAACTGGTCCGCTGGGCCAGATCCCGCAACCGCAGGCCGCGATTGCGCTTGGCCCCGTGGCCAGGACACAGCTCCAGCACTTCTACCAAAGCAAACCCTTCCACCTCCAGCGCTTCTCCGATCACGTCGGAAAAATCGCCCTGGCCGATCACCCGGTGGACGTAGGATGCGCCAGCGTCGTGCACCATGCGGCACAGGTCGTGCTGGGGCAGCGGGTTGCCCTCCGGCGTGATCACCGTGCGATAGCCCGTCGGCGTCAGCCCGCTGGGCTGCCCGCCCGTCAT
>Ga0315550_1002425_pt1 | contig 11430 bp, 10 predicted proteins | sample SalMarSW160190MG_2_FD_203100 | JGI IMG/M metagenome (GOLD analysis project Ga0315550, IMG submission 203100) | Salt marsh sediment microbial communities from the Plum Island Ecosystem LTER, Massachusetts, United States - Salt Marsh Sediment SW1601-90 ... | reverse complement strand
ACCATCCATGCCGGACATTTTTACATCCAGCAAGACTACGTCAACAGGAAAGCGGTCGAGGCATTGCAATCCCTTTTCACCGTTTTCGGCAAATTCAACTTCATAATGCTCGTATTCAAGGATCATTTTAAGCGAATCGCGTACGGATTTGTCATCATCAATAACAAGAATAGTTTTCATAGAAATTATCTTCTATCAAATATCGATGCTTAATATTGTGATTTATATCTATTTACGGTCTTCATATCGAAAAGTCAAGTAGTCGGAAGGCAGCAGGTTAGTTACAATTAACAGATCTTCGCCGAATCTTTCTCCCTGCCTGTTGGCGCGCTTATCGCGCGGATCTTCTGAACCTCCGACAATGATCGTTTCTTCTCCCAATTCAATCAAGTTGCCTGCTATTCGAGTGAGTTCCGGAGCTTCAGATACATAAGAAAGATAAGCGGATCCGAAAAAATGCTGAAGTTTATCCCGGTCTCCTTCAAGAGCAGCCGGTGAATCCGAGTAGATATGAGTTGGAAGATGCTTAACACGGGCGGTAAATATACTGTCCTTTTCGAATGTAAGCGGAACTCTCAGAAAACTGAAAACCGGCATTTTAACATCGATATTCCTGTGTTCTAATACGGCCATCATGGAAAGAAAAAGCGCTCGGGCCATGTTGTGATCCGCTATCTTAAGCGATTTCAAATAGATGGCATCAAGAGCACGTATATCGCCGTATCGATCACGTAAAATCTGAAACCGTTCATCGATTATATATTGGCGGATATACTTTATGTCGGTTACTATTTGAGGTGTAAAGATTTCTGTAAGAAATGTTACGATGGAAAAATCTCCGCTATTTTCTTCATCGAAATCCCACGAGATCACATCAGCATAATTAGAATCGATATGCTGCGCATGTATATTGGAGGAAAGCAGCAATAAAAAGCATATGTATATACAACTGCATTTCAATTTATATTTTCCACTCTTCAATAAAATGTATTCAATAGGATAACCGCAATTAGAAGTGTTTGATGGGACAGGGGTACCATGTGTTTTCACTTTCCCCGCGGCTGTTTAAAATGAGCAATGAGTTTTTGTGCTACATCATACGGTGTAAGAGACCGTGAAAATACTTTTTCAATCTGCTGTGTTAGAAAAGCAGTACGTTCGGGAATCCAAAAATCAAAATGCAGCTGCTCATTTATTATTTCTTGTATACGCTGTTTTAACTGCTTTTTACGCCTTTCAACAAATGCATTGGATGTTTGGAGATAACTGCGGTGCTGATCGATCATCGCAGCTGCTTCAGTAATACCTTGGCCTTCATGGGCATGTGTCTTCACAATACGTACCTGCCAATCCTGTCCGCTGTGCGGACGAAGTCCAAGTACAAACTCGATGGAAGCCGACGCCTGATCAGCGCCCGGGCGATCGGCTTTGTTCATTACAAATAGATCGGCAATCTCCATCAATCCTGCTTTCATTGCCTGAATACCATCACCGGATTCAGGAACCAGTACTACAACAGTTGTGTCGACAGCACGCAAAATATCAAGCTCCGATTGGCCCACACCAACAGTCTCCATTAGTATTATATTATACCCCGCAGCATCAAGAATATCAGCCGCTTCTCTCGCTTTCCTGCTTAGACCGCCGAGACTTCCCCGGGACGCCATACTTCGTATGAACACGCCTTCATCTAATTCAACATCGGACATGCGGACACGATCACCCAAGAGTGCCCCGCCTGTAAACGGACTTGTAGGATCAACGGCAATAATGCCTACTTTACATTTTTGTGCCCTGTAATGTTTCGCGAGTCTATTTGTCAGCGTACTTTTTCCTACGCCGGGCGGGCCGGTAATGCCTATTCGATATGCATTTCCGGTCCTGGGAAAAAGAGCGCGCAAAATATCGGTAGATTCTTTTACATTATTCTCAACTAACGAGATTGCTTGTGCAACAGCGCGTGTATCACCGTGTAAGATACGATCAACCATGATTTAGGTTGAAAATCAATCCGGTTTGGAAAATTTTTTCTTGAAGTATTCTGCCGTCAAACGCAAACCTTTTTCTAACTGGACAGTCGGACGCCAGCCGAGTTCTCGTTCAATTTTCTTAAAGCTGATAACACTGCGCTGCTGCTCGCCTGCTTTTGCCGGAGCATGCTGTTCAGGACAGGACGGATTAAGATGATTTCGCAGCTCGTAAAACAGTTTGTTTACATCGCTTTCTATACCTGTACCGACGTTATATATAGCAGAACTGCCGTGCTTCAGTGCCAACAGATTTGCTTTCACAACATCCTCAACGTAAGTATAATCGCGCGTTTGTTTTCCATCGCCATTGATGAAAGGTTTTTCACCTCTCAGCATTTTATTGCAGAAAATCGCAACAACACCGGCTTCACCGTGAGGATTCTGGCGCGGGCCGTATACATTGGCATAGCGAAGAACAACATGATCGATATTGTAAACAGCTTTGTAATAAAACAAATATTTTTCAGTGCAAAGTTTTGTAATGCCGTATGGAGAAAGCGGACGCACAGGATGTTCTTCATCCGCCGGAAAATAATCCTGCTCACCATAAATTGCACCTCCGGTGGAAGAGAAAATAATTTTCTTAACTTGATGCTTTCGTGCACATTCAAAAAGATTAAGTCCGCCTATTACGTTCACGGAAGCATCGAACTTTGGATCGGCAACCGATTTCCGCACATCCATTTGCGCTGCCAAATGATTCACAATATTAATCTTTTCTTTCAGAAACACATCTTCCAATTTTTCGCTTCGGATATCAAGCTGATAGAAACGAGCCTTCGGATTGACGTTTTCTAAAAATCCTCCCGATAAATCATCAACAATAACAACACTATGTCCCTCGGCAATGTATGCATCCGCAACGTGCGATGCAATAAACCCGGCTCCGCCTGTAATTAGAATATTCAAAGAGTCTCCTTATTGTGGGGTATTTTTCGCTGTATATAAATACTTGAGAGCTTTTTTGCCGATATCGCTGCGATAATAGGCGCCGTCGAATGTTATTTTCCCTACAGCATTGTACGCATTTCGAATCGTTTGATCCAGCTCGTCATTGAAACCAATCGCTGTTACACCAAGAACACGCCCGCCGGAAGTCACAATTACACCGGCGTCTTTCCGCGTACCTGCATGAAACACCATAATTCCATCTTCCATCTTGTTGTTTTCAAGTCCATAAATTTGCTTGCCGGATTGATATTTATCCGGATATCCTTGCGAAGCCATAACGACACATACGGCTGTTGCTTGATGTAATTTTACTTTCGAAGGATCGAGCCTGTGTTCTGCAATTGAAAGAAATATTTCTGCCAAATCTCCATCGATAAGTGGAACAACAACCTGTGTTTCCGGATCGCCGAAACGGCAGTTATATTCTAGTACTTTTATCCCATCGGCTGTTATCATCAATCCGATATACAAGCAACCTCGATAGGGAAATCCTTCCTGCTTCATACCATTGAGCGTCGGATAAATAACCTTACGTATGACATGTTGGCGGATATCTTCTGTTACAACCGGAGCGGGAGCATATGCTCCCATGCCTCCGGTATTCTTACCAAGATCACCATCCAGAATACGTTTGTGGTCTTGTGCAGACGATAACGTGACGAACCGTTCGCCGTCTGTCAGAACAAAAATGGAAGCTTCTTCACCGACCAGAAATTCCTCTATAACAATTTTATTACCTGCATTACCAAAAGTCTTTTGCAGAACAATTTCATCCAATGCAATGAGTGCTTCCTGACAACTCTTACAGATAATAACACCTTTGCCAGCCGCAAGGCCGTCTGCCTTCAATACCATCGGCGGATCAATGGTGCTGATATATTTTTTTGCCGTATCGTATTCAGCCGACGTAAAGTTGCGGTACCTGGCGGTTGGAATATGATATCGCCTCATAAAATCTTTGGAGAAAACCTTACTTCCTTCCAATTGGGCGGCAGATTTACTTGGACCGAAGACTTTTAATCCATTCTCTTCGAAAGCGTCAACGAGTCCCTCAACGAGAGGCTGTTCAGAGCCTACTACCGTCAGATTAATCTTTTTTTCCTTTGCAAATTTCAATAAACCTTTTATATCCGTAGGTTTTAATTGTACAAGCGTAGCAAACTGTTCAATACCGGCATTACCGGGAACGCAAAAAATGGTTTTGACCCTTGGGCTTTGATGAAGCTTCCATATGATAGCATGTTCTCTTCCGCCTGAACCGATTACAAGGATATTCATATAGATTGTTCCTTCACAGTGACAATACCTGCACGATCAAAATCCATTAATGACTCGAATTGTTTTGCTAATTCACCGGTCAGTGCAAGCCGGTCAAATTTTGATGAAAAGGAATTCGGAATTCGTTCCATTTTTTTATGTTCGAATCTATCGAACTGTTCAAGAATAGCAAGTTCATGCGCAGCAATATCTTTCAACGGAACGCATATCGCTGCATTACATTCACGTATAAGCTGCTTGGTATATCCCTCGACTAAAGATGCTATCATAGGTTTACGTGTTCCAAAATATTCGTACAGTTTGCCCGGTGTTTGGAAATCATTATCTATTACAAACCAGAGCACATCGGATTCGGAAAGAAATTTCACGCAATCGCGGTGCGAAAGATACCCGAGAAAATTTACAGTATCCTGTAAATTTAAATGCTTGATGAGCCGCTTATCTTCTTCACGCGTATTACCGATCAGGTTTACCTCGATACATCCCCGAATTCTCGGATTTGCTCGTAAAATGTTTGCGAGTGCTTGGCAAAATACTCCAGGACTTCTATTGGCGTAAAATGTGCCTGCATGCGCAATCTTCATTCGCACCGGTTTATTCCGTCTCTCATTAACTGTTGATGGTAAATCTTCGGAATCAAATCCTTGCGATATAATAGTAATTTCATTGTAATTAATAAACGGATGCCGGCGAAGAATACACTCTTTTACACGACGATGCGTTACAATAACACGATCGGCTGCTTTTAATACTTTCTTTTCCAAATACTTGTGCCATAACCGATGTAATGGCGTGGGATAATATTTAAATGGATATTCCAGCCAAGCGTCGCGATAATCCACAACAAGGGGAATTTCGAACTTGCTTTTCAATTCGACACCTATTAAAAAATCCGTTTGAGGCGGTGCAGTAGCAAAAATCAGATTGAAATGCTCCTGCTTCAGTAAATTAGAGGCTGCTTTTAAAGCGGTTTTTTTCCATCCTATTTTAGTATCAGGAATGAAAAACAAATCACCGAAGAACTGCAGTATCTTTCGCACTCTTTCAGACGGCATTTTGACGATTCCCCGCTTCTTGAAAAAGTGATTTACATCGTATGAATCCGTACGGATAATATTCACACCGGCTTCTTCTGCTTCTTTCAGCAACGTGTCATCAAACGCATAATACCCTGCCGGTTCAACTGTAATTACGGTCGGTTTCCAACCATATTTTGGCAGGAACTTGGCAAATTTCACCGTTCGCTGCACACCGCTTAATCCCATTGGCGGAAAATAATATGCAATAAGCAAAACTTTTCTAAATCCATCATTCATCATAATTCACACAATTACTAATTCTTTAGTCGACTTTGTCAGCACATCACAGCCTTTTTCGCAAACAACTATATCGTCTTCAATTCGTACACCGCCGCTTCCCGGAATATAAATTCCAGGCTCTATTGTTATTACATTACCCGTTTTGAGTATCGCATTACTGAATGCGGAAAGCCGTATCGGCTCGTGAATATTTATGCCAAGTCCATGTCCAAGCGAGTGTATAAAATATCGTCCCTTGCCTGTTCGCTGAATATACTTTCTTGCTGCCGCGTCAACCAAACGAGCCGCAACACCATTCTTAACAGCATCAATCGCTTTCTTCTGTGCTTCAAGTACAATATGATATATCTTTTTCATTTCTGCCAACGGCTTACCGACAGCGATTGTACGTGTAAGATCGCTATGATAACCGCAGTAACGGCACCCGAAATCCAGTACAACCATTTCTCCGCGCCGGATGATTTTATCAGATGCCCTTGCATGAGGCAAAGCGCCGCGCTCGCCGCTTGCTACGATGGGATCAAAGGCATCACATTCTGCACCGTACTTTCTGTGCCAGTAGCTGATTTCTGCAGCAATATCATATTCGTGTATTCCAGGCCGGATCAGCGTTAAAATCTTCTTGAACACTTTATCGGTAATTTGTACTGCATATCGAATCAACGCTATCTCCCCATCATCTTTTATCTGGGTTACGGTTTGAATAATTCTTTTATCCGGAATAAAACGACGGCCCGGCAGAAGTTTCTTCAGATTCTTCATATCTGCGACCGTAATATGTTCATTCTCAAATCCAATACGTGCATATCTTGGTATAAGCATTTTCTCCGCAATGAGTGGAAAAAGACTCTGCTTCGCGATGATGATTGTGAATCCGTTAATTTCCAGCGGTGCTTGAATTTCATACCGCCTGTCCGTGATAAAGAATTGTCTTTCCGCAGTAATGACACATAATCCGCTGGAACCGGAGAAACCAGTAAGATACCGAACGTAAGCCATATCAGTTACAAGCAACGCTTGAAACCGGAACTTTTTCATCATTGTACGAATTGCGGTAAGTCGTTTTTGAATCATTGAAGGTTTAGAGATGGTAATTCGGCGCCTCTTTTGTAATGGAGACATTGTGTGGGTGGCTTTCACGCAGTCCGGCGTCAGTCATTCGTATGAACTGCGCCTTCTTTTTCATTTCAGAGATAGTGCGACATCCGCAATATCCCATAGCAGCACGCAATCCTCCCATCATCTGATATACTGTATCTGCAAGATTTCCTTTGAAAGGAACACGTCCTTCAATTCCTTCCGGCACTAATTTTTGAATGTCGTCTTCTGCATCCTGAAAGTAACGATCTTTACTTCCTTTTTTCATTGCTTCAAGCGATCCCATACCGCGGTACATTTTATAGCTGCGTCCTTCATAGAGTACTTTTTCACCGGGACTTTCTTCTATTCCGGCGAACAATCCGCCTATCATCACAGTATCTGCACCGGCTGCGATAGCTTTAGCAATATCGCCGGTATGCCTGATTCCTCCATCCGCAATGATCGGAGTCTTTGTTCCAGCTGCTGTTTTAGCACATTTAATAATTGCCGTCACTTGCGGAACACCGACACCCGCTACAATGCGTGTCGTACAGATGGATCCAGGTCCGACGCCGATTTTCACCGCATCCACACCTGCTTTGATAAGATCTTTTGTACCATCAGCCGTACAAACATTTCCTGCTATCAATTCTACATCAAATTTTGCTCTCACTCGTTTGACCATCTCTATAACACCTCTCGAGTGTCCATGAGATGTATCCATAACGACGACATCCACGCCTGCAGCAACAAGGGATGCAACTCGTTCAATCGTATCAGATGTTATTCCTACAGCTGCACCGACGCGTAAACGGCCGAGTTTATCCTTACATGCATTCGGATTACGCTTTTTCTTCTGAATATCCTTAAATGTTATGAGGCCTCGTAATTTTCCGTTTTTATCGACAACCGGCAATTTTTCTATGCGATGTTTTTGGAGAATCACTTCAGCTTCTTCAAGCGTAGTTCCTACCGGTACCGTAATTAAATTACCAGTAGTCATCACTTTTGAAATAAGGAGATCAAGGTTCGGCTGAAATCGCAGATCGCGATTTGTAAGAATACCAACCAGATTCTCTTGATTCACTACAGGTATACCCGAGATGCTGTATTTTCGCATTACTTCCAATGCCTCGCGGACTGTCTGATGGGGTGATAGCGTAATAGGTTTCCGGATCATGCCGCTTTCAGAACGTTTTACACGATCCACTTCATCCGCCTGATGCTCAACCGTCATATTCTTATGAAGAATGCCGATACCGCCTTCGCGTGCTATTGCGATTGCCATCTCAGCTTCCGTTACCGTATCCATCGCCGCACTGATCAGTGGAATATTGAGTTCTATACTCCGGGTCAGCTTAGTGCGTAAATTTGTTTCACGCGGGAGGACCGATGATTTTGCAGGTACCAGCAGTACATCGTCATAAGTTATCGCTTCGCCAATGAATTTTTTGTTAGGCATAATGTTTAGGATGTAAATATATTAAAATCGAATAATAAAATTCCTCTCCTGAATTTCATCATGGAGACTTCCTTGGAAAGATAGGTAATGCCCTGCCTATACCGATTTAACCATCAACAAGAATAGTTATATAAAAAAATTAGGCAATAATCGACGCAAAAGCAAGAAAACGATAAAGGATAAAAAGCCGGTTTCTTGATTAATTCCACCAAGAGTTCATCAATAACCGGCTTCACAAGAAGAAGTTTTGGGAATTTTGAGTTTATTCCCAACTGTGTTACGAATGCCGGGAAAGAAAGTTGCACAACTGATGTTCTATGGGAGAATTTCTTCCGGAGAATCCAACCGCGGTACTTGAATGTTATATCGCTTAATCTTAAGATAAAGCGTTTTTGGGGTAATGCCCAGCACCTTTGCAGTTTTAACGCGATTCCAATTAAGATGTTTTAATGTACGTTCAATATGAAGTTTTTCAAGATCCTCAATAGTAACAAGACTCTCTGCCTTTGGCAATTCAGAAAGAGCTGCTGGCTTGGAAGGTGCAGCATTTAGCGCAACATTCATCCATAAGTCTTTAGGTTCCACCACATCGGAATGGCTGAGAGCAATTGCGCCTTCTATAACATGCTCAAGCTCACGGACATTACCGGGCCAATCATAGCTAATTAACACCTGTAATGCTTCCGGACTGAGGTGTTTCGTTTTTGTTTTTCGGGCAAGAAAACTTTCTACGAGAACCGGAATATCTTCTTTACGCTCTTTGAGATTAGGCAATCGAAGGCTCACGACATTTAATCGATAGAGCAAATCCTCACGGAATCGATTTTCTTTTACTTCTTCCTGTAAATTCTTATTTGTTGCCGATATGACACGAACATCCACTATCCGAGTATTTGTTCCTCCAACCCGTCGGAACTCACCTGTCTCAAGAAACCGAAGAAGTTTTGGCTGAGTAGTTAAACTGATATCTCCAACTTCATCCAAAAATAATGTACCACCATCCGCAACTTCTACAAGGCCTTGCTTTGTTTTTATAGCACTTGTGAAAGATCCTTTTTCGTGTCCGAACAGTTCGCTTTCCAGAAGTTGATCGGGCATTGCAGCACAATTGACAGCGATAAACGCCTGATTTTTCCGCAGACTATGTTTATGAATAAGGCGCGCGAAAAGCTCTTTGCCTGTGCCGCTTGCTCCCTGAATCAATACAAATGCTTCGCTCGACGCCAACTTAATTGCTTTATTTACAACATCCTTGAATATCTGACAATCACCTATCAACTCGATCGGACGAGCAGATTGATTCACTTCCTTTTCGATAAGGAGTTGTTTATGTTCGAGTGCACGGTAAACTGTCGCGATCAATTCGGCAGACTCATATGGTTTGCTTACAAAATCGTATGCTCCAAGTTTTGTTGTTTCAATTGCAATTTTTACGTCTATAATATTTGTCAGCATAATAACTTGTGTGGCTGGAGTATGTTCTTTGATATGTTTCAGTACTTCAACACCGCTGATACGCGGCATCTTTACGTCGAGTAAGACAACATCGTACACTTTTGCTTGAATAAGATTAATGGCATCCGAACCGCTCAGCACGGTATCAACTTCAAAATCCGGCAAATCTTCCAGCTCGGTTTTAACGAGGTAAGTTATCGATTCTTCGTCATCAACGACTAGGATTCGATGTTTTTTTGACATGACGGCAAGGCTCCCTTGCCAGTTTTATACGCTGGTAAGAACTCTTTCGACCGTGGTAAGCAGATCGACGAGATCATAGGGTTTGCTTACGAAATCCTCAGCGCCAAGTTTTTTCGACTCAATCGCATTCTTGAGGTCTGCAAAACCCGTTAACATAACGACTTTAGTTTTAGGCCAGCGGTCCTTGACAAATTTTAAAACTTCAAATCCATCGACATTAGGCATTTTAATGTCTAAAAGGATAAGATCAAAACCTTTTGTTGTTAAAATATTAATTGCATCCTGTCCGTCGGCAGCACTGGTTACTTGATACCCTTCGCCTTCTAATTCTGCACTCAGGACAACTCGAAGAGCTTCTTCATCATCAACAACTAAAATTCTATTTTTTGCAGGCATAACCAAACTCCTTGCGGAATGTCTTTTTTCAATTAGAGGATCAAAATCATTATTGCTGCTTTATCGATATTATTACTGAAGATTATATGAAGAATACTTATGAAAAGCAACTTCAATAATTTTATATTTCATAAAAAATTTTGCGCCAGACATTTATACTCGATAAATGTTATGAATTTTTTATATCATCGCCTATCTATGTCCGTTTTGGGACATTCATTCCACGTCGCCTCTTCTGTCCCTGAAAGAATATTTGCATACCGGGCAAGAACAAACAATAGATCGGCGAAACGATTCAGGTATGCCAGTGGGAATTTTCCTATATCCTCTTTTCTGCCCAATGAGTCCACAATCCGTTCTGCACGACGGCAAACAGTACGAGCAACATGCATCTGCGCGCCTATGATCTGACCACCCGGAAGAATGAATGACTGTAATGGCTTCAGCTGCATATCTATCCGGTCGATGATTTTTTCCAAATTATTAACGTGATCTTGCTGAATACGCTGTATTTTTGAAAATACGCTGTCAAGAGGAGCAGCAAGATCGGCACCCAGTGTAAAAAGCTGGTTTTGAAGTTGTTCAAGTATATTTTCAATTTCAGCAGATGGCTTGAGGGCGCGAATAACGCCAAGTTGTGCATTCAATTCGTCTACCGTGCCACAGGCATCAATCCGAAGCGAACTTTTTGATATCCGATGACCACCGAAAAGCGAAGTGTCACCGTTATCACCGGTTTTTGTGTAGATCTTCATAAATAATCCTGTTTATCTCAGCTTGCTTTTTCCATTATACAAAATGTTGCTTTAAGAAAAAAGACCGGAATACAGCCAAACGAAATGCTCACTTTAATCATATCCGGTCGGTTCCACCATTTCTTTATAATCTACTGCTGTAACAATTTAAATCTGTAAAATTCTCTTCTCGCTTTCATTAATTGGCGATGGGTGCCGAATTCCACGCAAACTCCATGATCCATTACAATAATACGGCCGGCATTTCGTATTGTCGATAGTCGGTGCGCAACGATAAATGTCGTTCGTCCTTTCACAAGATGTTGTATCGCCTGCCGGATAAGCGCTTCCGTTGCTAAATCAAGTGCGGATGTCGCTCCATCCAATATTATTATTCTTGGGTCTCTAATCAGCGCTCGTGCGATTGAGATACGCTGGCGTTGACCATCGGAAAGACGCGCTCTCCGTTCACCAAGTTTCGT
>Ga0315550_1002420_pt1 | contig 11441 bp, 9 predicted proteins | sample SalMarSW160190MG_2_FD_203100 | JGI IMG/M metagenome (GOLD analysis project Ga0315550, IMG submission 203100) | Salt marsh sediment microbial communities from the Plum Island Ecosystem LTER, Massachusetts, United States - Salt Marsh Sediment SW1601-90 ... | reverse complement strand
GCGCTGCCGGAGGTGGTGTTCGACGGCGAGATCACGCGCATCTCCCCGAAGGCGGTACCGGGATCGGGTGGGGTCAACTACACGGTGGTGGTCGTGTTGGACGAGGTTGATCCGGCGGTGCGCTGGGGGATGACGGCGTTCGTGGATATCGAGGTGGAGGAGTAATGCGCAAGACGTAAAACGTAAGGGTCGCGTTAACCTTACGTTTTACGCTTTACGTTTCACGTATTTGGAGCGGTCAATGATTCTCAAGAGCTTACTACGTCGCAAAACCCGCACGTTGCTGACCGTGATCGGCGTTGCCATCGGCGTGGCGGCCATCGTCGCGCTGGGCGCGATGGCGGATGGGTTCGCCGAGGGGTACAGTGCCATCGGCGGCGGCAGCGGGGCCGACCTGTTGGTGATGCAGTCGGACGCGATAGACGTCGCTTTCAGCGCCGTGGACGAGCAGGTGGGCGAAATGCTGGCTGGCCTCTCCGGGGTCAGAGAGGTCGATAGCATGATCTATACCTTCGCGGTCACAGAGGGGATGCCCTATTTCATCGTCTATGGGTACGATCCGGGCGGGTTTGCAGTCGAGCATTTCAAGATCGTGGAGGGGGAGCCTCTCTCGGCCAAATCCTCTGGGCACGGCGGCAGCCCGCTCGTCATCGGTAAGATGGCGGCGGACGACTTGGAAAAGGGGGTCGGCGACACATTCAAGCTGTACGAGACGGCCTTCCGCATCGTGGGCATCTACGAGACGGGCAAGCCTTTCGAGGATGGCGCGGCGGTGCTCTTGCTGGAGGATGCGCAAGTGATCTCAAAGCACCCCCATCAGGCAAACGCCTTCCTGCTCAAGCTGAAGGATGGCCAGGACGCCGAAGGGATGCGGGATCGGATCGAGCAGCGCTTTCCCGATCTCACGGCGACGCTCTCCGCCGACTTTACCGAGAGCCAGGAGATGCTCTCGATGGTGACGGGGTTCACCTGGGCCGTCTCCTTCATGGCGGTCGTCATCGGCGGCGTGGGGGTGATGAACACGGTGCTGATGAGTATCTTTGAGCGCACGCGCGAGTTCGGCACCCTGCGGGCCATCGGCTGGAGGCCGATCCGGGTGCTGGGGCTGGTGCTGGGCGAGTCGGTCATCCTGTGCGGTCTGGGTGGGGTGGTGGGAGCTGCCCTGGGTGTAGGAGTGGTCGAGCTCGTGAAGCAAGCGCCGATGGCGAGCATGATGTTTCCCTCGGTGTTCTCTCTCGATCTGTTTGTGCAGGGTATTGGCACGGCACTCGCCCTCGGGCTGGTTGGTGGGCTGTATCCATCCTGGCGAGCGTCGCGATTGCTGCCGGCGGAGGCCATGCGGTATGATGGGAGCAGCGGGACGCACGCCTCCCGGCTAAAGATCGGCGGAACGGCGCTGCGCAATCTCTTTCGACAGCCCACGCGCACGCTGCTCACTTTGGCCGGCATCGGCATCGCCATCATGGCCATGGTCAGCCTGGGCGGGCTGGCCGAAGGCCTGGTGGAGAGTATGTCGGCGATGGCGACCGGCGGCGGCATTCACCTGGCCGGGATGGAGGCGGGCGCTTCGGCGGATCTGAGTGCCATCGATCAGGCGATCGTGAGGCGCATCGCCGACGTCCCCGGCGTGGAGAGCGCCGAGGGCTTTTTGACAGGCTACACGACCGTCGGTGACCTGCCCTTCTTTGTGGTTTTCGGCTACCATCCCCAGGGGCGCGCGATTCGCGATTTCAAGATCGTGGAGGGCGGGCCGTTGCTGGCTAACCGGCAGATCATGCTCGGTCGCGTGGCCGCCGAGAACTTGAAGACAGGGCTGGGCGAGTCGGTGCGGTTGTTCGATGCCTCCTTCCGCGTCGTCGGCATCTACGAGACCGGTGTGCCCTTCCAGGATGGGGGCGGCGTTGTGAGTTTGCGCGATGCGCAGAACCTCTTTGGCCAGCCGCGCAAGGTCAGCTTCCTGGGTATTTGGCTGGAGGATCCCAACCGGGCCGACGAGGTGATCGGCGCGATCGAGACGCGGTTTCCCGAGGTATCGATCTCAAAGGCGAGCGAGTTCTCGGAGGACGTGGCCGATTTGCAGTACATGAAATCCAGCACGTGGGGCATCGCGTTCTTGGCGCTCTTGGTGGGCGGCGCGGGGATGATGAACACGATGGTCATGAGCGTGTTCGAGCGCACGCGCGAAATCGGCGTGCTGCGGGCGCTGGGCTGGCGCAGGAGCCGGATTCTATCGATGATCTTGCGCGAGTCGGTGGCTCTGAGCCTGCTGGGCGGCGTGGTGGGTGTGGTTCTGGGCGTCGGGGTGAGTTTACTGCTCAATCAGTCGGCCCTCGTATCGAGCTTTGCCAAGGCCAGCTTTGGCTTTATGCTTTTCGTGCAAGTGTTCTTCACGGCATTGATCCTGGGAGCACTCGGCGGAGCGTATCCCTCGTGGCGGGCGTCGCTCCTGCGGCCGGTGGAGGCGTTGCGGTACGAATGAGCGAATCAGCGAATTAACGAGGTGAAATATGGCGATGGAAACCATTGTTGAGACTAGAGACCTGGTCAAAATCTACGGCGACGGGGCACAGGTGCGGGCGCTGGATGGGGTGAACATGCAGGTTGAAAAGGGAGAGTTCATCTCCGTGATGGGGCCGTCGGGCTCGGGCAAGTCGACGCTGCTGAACATGATCGGCGCTCTCGACCGGCCCACCAGCGGGCAGGTCCTGATCGGCGGGGAGGATCTGACCCAGGTGCGCGACCTGGATACCTTCCGCGCGCGCACGGTCGGGTTTATCTTCCAGTTGCACAACCTGATCCCCACGCTCACCGCCCAGGAGAACGTCGAGGTGCCGATGATGGGGCAGCCAATCGGGCGGGGGAAGCGCAAGCGGCGTGCCAAGGAGCTATTGGAGTTGGTCGGTCTGGCGGATCGGATGAACCACCTGCCCAGCCAGCTTTCCGGCGGGCAGCGGCAGCGGGTGGCCATCGCGCGGGCGCTGGCCAACAAGCCCAAATTGGTGCTGGCCGACGAGCCCACCGGCGACCTGGACACCCACAGTGGTGAGGAGGTGATCGCCTTGATGCACGAGCTCAACCGCGAGCTTGGCACCACCTTCATCGCCGTCACCCACGATCCCAGCGTGGCGCGCAAGACCGGCCGCATATTGGTGATGCGCGATGGCAATATCGTGCACACGCACATGGTGGGCACGCCGTTCGAGGAGGACCTGGCGGCGTTCCGCCGGTCGGGGTTGGGAAAGGCGATCTTGAACGGCGACCAGGCGGCGCTGGCGCAGCTTGGGGTCGATGAGCGCGCAGCGCTGCGGCAGATGTTGGGAGGGACTGCTTGACTGAGCTAGGTGTGGAAATCCAGATCCTGTCACACGCTGACGGGCTGCCCCTGCCCGCGTGCGCCACGGCGTGCTCGGCAGGGATGGATCTGCGTGCGGCGGTGGAGGAGCCGATCGTGCTGGAGCCGGGGAAGCGTGCTTTGGTGCCCACTGGCTTCCGCATCGCGCTTCCGGCGGGATACGAGGCGCAGATTCGGCCGCGCAGTGGGCTGGCGATCAAGCGGGGGATCACGGTGGCCAATGCGCCGGGCACGGTCGATAGCGACTATCGCGGCGAGGTGCAGGTGGGGTTGGTCAACCTGAGCGACGAGGCATACACCATCCGGCGCGGCGCCCGCATCGCGCAGATGGTGGTGGCGCCGGTGACGCGCGTGGCCTGGCAGCCGGTCGCGTCGCTGGACGGAACGGAACGCGGCGCGGGAGGGTTTGGCTCGACGGGGAGTTAGAGGGACACTGACCTACACTGATTTTCACAGATAATAAATCAGTGCGGATCAGTGTGAATCTGTATCCTATCTGACTTGCGCCGCTGAACGCCCTGCTACCCAGCCGGTGGAGAACGCCGCCTGCAGGTTGAATCCGCCGGTGTTGGCATCGATATCGAGCACCTCCCCGGCAAAGTAGAGCCCCTTCACCAGCCGCGATTCCATCGTGCGCGGGTCGATCTCGTCCAGCGCCACGCCCCCGGCGGTGACGATGGCCTCCTCAAAGCCCCGGTGGTCGATGACCTCCAGCCGGAAATCCTTCAGCCACTTGAGCAAACGCGCGCGTTCCTCGGCAGTGACCTGGTGGGCGACCTTGTGGGCCGGGATGCCGGTCAGGTCGATGCACACGGGGATCAGCTTGCTGGGCAGCAGCGCCTTGAGCAGGTTCTGGAAGTGCTTCTTGCCCTGGGCGTCGAACTCGCGCAGCAGGCGCGCGTCCAGCGTCTTGTGGTCGAGTGCGGGCTTGAGATCGATGGAGAGCTCCACCTTTTGGCCCGCGCGCAGCGCGTCCACGGCCAGCTTGCTCAGGTAGAGGATCATCGGCCCCGAGACGCCAAAGTGGGTGAACAGCATCTCTCCGAAAGCGTCGGCTTGCTGCTGGTCGTCGATTCGCAGGCGGACGGCGGCGTTGCGCAGGCTCAGGCCCTGCAGGCGGGGAGCCACGTCGCCCGCGGCCTCCAGCGGCACCAGCGCCGGGCGGATGGGTACGATGGTGTGGCCCACCGACTCGGCCAGCCGGTAGCCGTCGCCGGTGGAGCCGGTGGCGGGATACGACGCGCCGCCGGTGGCGACAATGACGGCGGAGGCGCGGTAAACCCGCTCGCGCGCATCCACCACGCCGGCGATGCGATCTTTCTCGACCAGCAGCCGCTCGACCGGCGACCGGGTCTGCAGCGCCACGCCCTGCTTGCGCACCCAGTGCACCAGCGCATCCACCACATCCTGGGCTTTTTCGCTGGCGGGAAAGACCCGCCCCCCGCGCTCGGTCACCGTCGGCACGCCCAGTTCCTCCAAAAAATCCAGCAGATCGGTGCTAAAGAACTGGTGAAAGGCCTGCCGCAAAAAGACGCCATTGTCCCCAAAACGCTGGATGAACTCCTCCAACCCCACCACGTTGGTCAGATTGCAACGCCCTTTGCCCGTGATGCGCAGCTTGCGCCCCGGTCGGCGCATCTTTTCCAGGAGCAGGGTCTCGGCCCCCAGTTCGGCTGCCTGCCCGGCGGCCATCAGCCCGGCCGCCCCTGCTCCGATGACGATGACTTGGTGTGTGGTCATAGGCATTCGTTTGGTAAGTATAGTAGTCGAGTGATATAATAAAGTCAAGTTGGGGAGGACCATCAATATGGCAAGTGATAGCCAAATTCGGGAATTAGTAGAGCAAGCTGACAGTCATACGAAGAACAATGGTATCATCTCAATATCTTGGGGGAATGTAGGTCGGATTGGCAATCCGACTTACTCTTGCCCCTACTTTTTGAGAAGATACGAACAATGATTATGAGCAGTCACTTGCCATACTTCGCAACGCTGTATCGCTCATTCCTGAACCATTTCAAGATCACCCAATGTCGGCTGTGGTGATCACTGCAATAGGCGATAATTACTTTCTTATGGGTGAACTTGAGAAAGCTTGGCGGGCCTATTCTGACGTGATGCTTTGTGGAGACTCTCCAGCAAACCCGTATGTTCGCCTCCGCCGTGGTCAGATCGCCTTCGAGCTTGGCGAGACTAAGAAAGCCAAAATAGAGCTCGCTTGTGCGTACATGAACGGCGGTGAGGAGGTTTTCCAGGGCGAGGACTCTATCTCGCCTTCATAAAGCCAATACTCGATTAAGCATAAGGAGCAGGATGGGACCGATACTCAAAGATTTCGCCCTTCAATACGACTGGTGCGCGGGCAGCATGCCGCCGCCGTACCACTACGAGTACACGATCCGCATCGGCCCTGGCCTGCAAGGAGAGATCGTCTTTTATCCCGACTATCCGGGCCAGGGCACGCCGGTTTGGACGGAGCCATTCAATGTGGGCCAAGAGGCGTTGGATGCGCTCTACGCTCTGGTAGAGGAGCGGGTGCTGGGCCGGGAGTGGGTTGGGATCGAGGATGGAGCGGTGGGTGGAAGCCTGGAATGGATGTCGGGCACGGTAGACGGGGAGCGCTTCGAGGTGCCCAGCCGGGTCGCGGAGGAGGAGGCGCTAGCGCCGGTCTATGCTGCGGTCAAGGCCCTGGTGCCGGAGGCGGTCTGGGCCAAGTTGCGGGCACAGCGCGAGCAGTACGAGCAGGATTACGAGGAGGCGTGAGATGGCGGGGGATCGAAAGCTGATCCAGCGGATGATTGGGACATTGGTCGTTTTGCTCTCAGTTGCGTGCGGGCCGATTTTCAGATCCACGCCGCCGTCCGCCGCCTGGCAGTCGACGGTCGATGAGCTGAACGCTTTGCAGAGCGACCTCGAGATTCCCGAGCATTTTGAAGACGAGAACGCCGCCAGGACTGGAGAGGAGTTTGACATCAACGAGTACTTTGCCATTCTCGATCGCCTGTCGATGGAGCCGGGATACGAGTTGGATTACGTGTACTGCTACGATGGGATGGGTGGGTACCCTAGACTGTACGCCAGACCGGAGGAGCAGCCGCGGTACGTGACCTGTGCCGAATATGAGGAAGGCCAAAGTTATCTTGAATACATACGCATTGACGATACTGAGGAGGGGTTCTTTCAGTTTGTCGTGATGCACGTGGTGGGCAGACAGTTTTACCTGTACTGGCATGCGAACTATGACGACGACGTGATCATCTGTAACCGCGAGGCCCTGGAGAAAATGCTGGAGAGGATTGAGCAGCCCAAGGATCGGTTTTCCGCCGCTCAGAGACGGGCGGCACTGGCAATCGATCCGGCGCCCGTTGTCGAAATGGGGGATGAGGTGGTAACGGTCAAGATTGTCGTATTTAGCCAGTGGGCCGGCTTCGAGCGCGGCACGTTCGAGATCGGCCGGGATTTTCCGCACGAGATACTTGAGAGTGAATACGAGACGCTCGTCGAGCACGATAGCGGCATCATGTTCTAGCGTGTTTCGGGAGGTGTGAGATGGAGCATCCGGCGTTCAAAACGATGGGGCAGCAGGCGGGCCGGCGTTCGTGGGCCGAGCCGTGGAAGATCAAGATGGTCGAGCCGATCCACGTGACCGGGCGGGAAGAGCGCGAGAAAGCGATCGAGGAGGGGGGCTACAACACCTTCTTGCTGCGCTCCGAGGACGTGTACATCGACCTGCTCACCGATAGCGGCACCAGCGCGATGAGCGACCGCCAGTGGGCTGGCATCATGCTGGGCGACGAGGCCTACGCGGGCAGCCGCAATTTTTACCACCTGGAGCAGGCGGTGCAGACCGTCTACGGCTACAAGTACGTCGTGCCCACCCACCAGGGGCGCGGTGCGGAGCATCTGATCAGCCAGACGCTGATCACGCCCGGCCAGCGCGTGCCAGGCAACATGTACTTTACCACGACCCGCCTGCACCAGGAGCTGGCCGGCGGCACGTTCGTGGACGTGATCATCGACGCTGCCCACGATCCCGCTAGCCTGCATCCGTTCAAGGGGGACGTCGATCTGGACAAGCTGGAGGCGCTGATCAAGCGGGAGGGTGCGGAGAACGTGGCCTACGTCAGCTTGGCGGGCACGGTCAACATGGCCGGCGGCCAGCCGGTGAGCATGGCCAACGTCAAGGCGCTGCGGGCGCTGTGCGATCGGTACGGCGTGCGCATCTACCTGGACGCCACCCGCATGTACGAGAACTGCTTCTTCATCCAGCAGCGGGAGGAGGGGTACGCGGACAAATCGGTGGCCGAGATCCTGACCGAGTTCTGCGGCTACACCGACGGGGCGTGGATGAGTGCCAAGAAGGACAACCTGGTCAACATCGGCGGCTGGCTGGCGGTGAACGACTATGATCTGTTCGACCAACTGCGCAACATGGTCGTGATCTACGAGGGGCTGCACACCTACGGCGGGATGGCCGGGCGGGACATGGAGGCGCTGGCCATCGGCATCGAGGAGGGGGTGCAGGACGACCAGGTGCGCGCGCGAGTGGGGCAGGTGCTCTACCTGGGCGATCTGCTGCTCGATTGGGAGATCCCCATTGTGCGGCCAGTGGGCGGCCACGGTATCTTTTTGGACGCCAAGGGCTTTTACCCGCACATCCCGCAGGACCACTTCCCGGCCCAGACGCTGGCCGCGGAGCTGTACCTCGATTCGGGCGTGCGCGGGATGGAGCGAGGGATCGTCAGCGCTGGGCGCGATCCCGAGACAGGCGATCACCGCTACCCGGCCCTGGAGTTGACGCGGCTGGCCATCCCGCGGCGGGTCTACACCCAGGCGCACATGGACGTGGCGGCTGAGTCGATAAAGTCGGTATATGATGGTCGTGAGCGGGCCAAGGGCCTAAAGATGGTCTACGAGCCCAAACACCTGCGCTTCTTCCAAGCCCGGTTCGAGCGGATAGGGTGAATGAAAATTTCTCACGCCAAGACGCAAAGGCGCCAAGTTTTAAATCTTTGCGTCTTGGCGCCTTTGCGTGAGGTACTAGCAGTCCCTAAAGCTCGTACAATTCCCCGTACTTTTCCCGCAGGTAGTGGATATAGGGTGCGATACGCATCGGCCCACCGACCACGCCCTCCAGCAGCTCGGGCGCCGTGAACTTGTGGCCGTGCTGGTAAATGTTGTCGATCAGCCAACGGTGCAGGGTGCCGAACTCGCCGTTCTCCATCTCGCCCTCGATCTCGGGATGGGCCTGCAGCGCGGCGTCAAAGAACTGGGCGCTCATGATGTTCCCCAGCGTGTAGCACTGGAACATACCGCCGATATAGTCCGTGTACCAGTGGATGTCCTGCATCACGCCGTCGCGGTCGTTCGGCGGAGCGATGCCCAGGTCGGCGCTCATCCGCGCACGCCACGCCTCCGGCAGGTCGCGCACCGCCAGGCTGCCCTCCAGCAACTGGCATTCAAAGTCAAAGCGCAGCATGACGTGCAGGTTGTACGTCACTTCGTCGGCCTCGACGCGCAGCAGCGAGCGCTCGACCTTGTTGATCGCCCGGTAGAACGTGTCCAGGGTGACGTTTGCCAGCTGGTCGGGAAAGACCGCCTGTAGTTTCGGGTAAAAGTGGCGCCAAAAGCCACGGCTGCGCCCGACGAGGTTCTCCCACAGACGGGACTGGCTTTCGTGGACGCCCATCGAGGTCCCGCCTGCCAGCGGGGTGCCCTCAAAGTCTGCCCGGCTGCCCTGCTCGTACATCGCGTGCCCGGCTTCGTGCAGCGTGCCGAACAGCGCGCTGCCGAGGTAGTGCTCGTCCACGCGGGTGGTGATGCGCACGTCTCCGATGGAGAACTCGATGGTGAAAGGGTGGGGGGCTTTGTCCTGGCGGCCTCTCTCAAGGTCGTAGCCAACCCGTTTGATCACCTCGATCCCAAAATCCCATTGCTCCTCTTCGGCAAAGTGCTGGTGCAAGCAGGCGTCGTCGGCAGGGGGTTTTGCGGTGATCGCCTGCACCAGGGGAACCAATTGGTCTCGTAGCTCTGCAAACAGCGGGCGTATGATAGAGACCGTCATGCCCGGATCCTGCGTTGGTCTGCCGATCAAGGGGTCGGCGATGTGCTCGTAGTCAAAATAGCCGGCATACTGCCGGCTCAGATCGAGCGTCTTTTCCAGGTAGGGGCGCACCTTGGCAAAGTCGTCCACCGGACGGGCCTCCTTCCATACCTCCAGAGTGGCTGCTGTGTGGTCGTAGAACTCGGCCGTGAACTGGGGTGGCACGCGGCTCTTTTCCTCATAGAGACGGCGCGCGACGCGGATCAAGCCGGCCTCGTCCGAGTCGTAGGGCAGGCTCTCGGCGTAGGGCTGCAACGCGTCCAGCAGCCTGCCCACATCAGGGGCGACCATCTTTTCGTGCCCCAGACGCGTTAACGTGGCGATCTGCCGCCCGCGGGCCGCCGCGCCCCCGGGCGGCATGTAAACGTTTTGATCCCAGTGCAAGACGTAGGCGGCGGATTCCAGGTCCTTGATTTCAGCGAGGCGGGTTTCGAGTTCTGCTAGTTTGTTCTCCACAGTTGAACCTCCAGAAGGTGATGGATGTACGTAAAGTCGAGTACTGACTCTGATTCTACTATGCACTTGATTCCTGGGCAAATGCGGTTTTTGACTTCCCCTAGCACTTCTGCTATACTGAATTCGCTTTACAGGCTCTTGTTGTCGTTGCCCGTTTGAGAGGACGAGGGGGTGCAGAATGGCCGTGATCACGATCTCGCGCGAATTGGGGAGCGCGGGCGATGAGGTCGCCGACCTCCTGTGCCAGACGTTGGGCTACTGTCGCGTGGACAAGGCCATGTTGAGCCGGATCGCTGAAGAGGCGGGCGTCGATGTCGAGGCGGTGCTGGCCAAGGAGCGGTCAGTCACTCACAAGCCCCGCTTGGTCAGCGGTGCGATGCGTTCATTGTATTCCAAGGATCCCTCGGCTTTTGAGAAGCAGGATGCCTTGGATGACCAGACCTACGCGCGCGTCGTCCGTGAGACGATGGAGCAGTACGCGCAGGAAGGGAACGCGGTCATCGTCGGGCGTGGCGGGCAGATGATCCTGCAAGATTGGCCTGGTGCCCTGCACGTCCATCTCTATGCTCCTGTGGCGGTGCGCGTCCAGCGGTTGATGGAGCGCCTGGATATTTCTGAAGCGGAGGCCCAGCGCCGTATCGAACGATCAGATGAGCAGAAGCGGCAGTACATCCGCCACGTGCGCCAGAACGCCAGTTGGAAGAACCTCAAGTACTATCACCTGGCGATTGACACCGGCCGCGTCTCGCCCGAGGTCGCTGCGCGGATAATCGCCCTGGCGGCTCGGCAGGAGGGCGATGTCGACCTTTGACATTTGCCTGTGAAGAGGTTATACTTTTCTTTGGCGTGTTTTCACAAACAACCTAACAATATAATTGGGGTGGTGACAATGACAACCAAAACGATTCGTTTATCCTCACGTTCGCGTATGCTGGGAGTTTTCTCCCGATGCTTGTTCGTGGCGCTGCTTCTGGTGAGCGGTGCGTTTTTCCTGAGCGCCCAGGCCCAGGAGGAGGAGCCGCCAGAATCTCTGTGTGTCGTGCTGGCCCTGGATAGTTCGGGCTCGATGGAGAGGAACGACCCTGAGGGGCTGCGCTTCACGTCGGCCCAGCTCTTTGTCGCCCTGCTGGATAACGGCGACCAGGTTGGCCTGATCGATTTCTCCACCGGAAGCCAGCCACTGACGGATGGCCTGGTGACCATCAACGGTCCGGCCGACAAGGTGGCTCTCATCGATTTGTTGGCTCCCACGCCACCGGAGGGATATACCGACATCAAGGCTGCGCTGGAGGAATCGGCGGTGATGCTGACCGATGCCGAGGGGTGTGGCACTCGAAACCTGGTCCTGCTGACCGATGGCGAGCCAGAGATCGCATCCGACTATCCGGAATATGAGGACGAAGCGTTGGCCGTGGCCGGCGAGTTGGGCGTACCGGTGATGTCGATCGCCCTGACGCGGGAAGGCGAGTCCGCTTTCTTGCAGCGATTATCGGGAGCCACAGATGATCCCGGGATCGTCATCCCCGCGGC
>Ga0315550_1002418_pt1 | contig 11447 bp, 13 predicted proteins | sample SalMarSW160190MG_2_FD_203100 | JGI IMG/M metagenome (GOLD analysis project Ga0315550, IMG submission 203100) | Salt marsh sediment microbial communities from the Plum Island Ecosystem LTER, Massachusetts, United States - Salt Marsh Sediment SW1601-90 ... | reverse complement strand
GTTCTCTCTTCCTTGAGAATTTCGAGCACGATTTGGGCTTTCTGCTTGGCGGAAAAGCGTCTTCTCATGGCCCTCAGTCTAACTTATTTTGGTCGCTTTTCGTGTCCAAATTTCCTTAGCCACTTAAGGTGTTGTTTAGGTAAAGACATATCTCAGATAATGATACCTAACAGCCTTGAGCTGAGCGGCCCGTCCTCAACTTCGATAATACATCAAGTCTTGCACAAAATCGGCAGAATCTCGGGTCCACTCCATTGAGTGGTTCGGCAGCGGTTAATCTCCAGTCGCTGGTAAGCCCGCTAATCCGCCACTGGCTGTATTCTTCCTGCGCAGACGCCACTGGAAAGACAGCAAGATTGCCAGAAACACTGGGATCAGCAAATGCTCCAATGTGGACGGAATGCCGTCAGCGAAGAGGAACATCCACGGAGAAGCTAGGACAGCCAGGACTGGGATCCAATATGCATACCTCCGCCTCGATGCCCATAAAATGATCCAGGCAGATAAAAGCGCCAGGATTAGAGTGTAGTTACCTGTCTGAGGAAGTAGGATCAAGGACGTCAACGCTGCAACTGAAATCAGCCACCCGAGACGTTCCGCAGAGTCCAAGGAACGCGATTCCCTCCACATCCACGCACTCCACGTCACAACCACAATCACAATAAGCAAAGCCAGCCACGATTGTTTCAATAAGCTAGGTGGCCAAATTGGTGAGGAATAGGCCTGATAAGCCAGTATTCCCTTGATATAGTCGGACTCCCAGGGTCCCATCCATGCGCGCGTTAGAAACCAAAGGCTGAGCATTCCTGTTAGCCAAGCGAAGATTATTCGCCGGTCTCCTTTTTCCCATGCCACAGCTAGTATGGCGAGAAGAGGAATCATGACTACCTCTGGTCTAACCATCGCCAAAACCAGAGCCAAACTGGCAGCGATCCAGTTACCCCGAACGATTCCCCACCATCCAGCAACCAGACACGCCAAGCAAAAGGGAATGAACTGACCGATTAGATAAGCATTGATCGGATATCGAAATATCAATATCGAAAAGATAAGTATCAGGACTAGCGAAGTTGAACGCAACTGCCATCCGAGAATGGAAGCAATCCATATTGGCAAGACTAGCAAGAGAAGGAGTTGAAGCCCACACCACAGACTTGCTGCCCACGGGAAGGGTAAAAGCCAAAATGGCAACAAAGGCCAAGTAATCGTGGCGGAATACGCAAATCGCTGCTGATCTTCACTTGGCTCTAGGCGCTGACCAAACATTCCTTCCTGGATCTGCCACGTGATTTCATCCGAATATGGGGTTTCTCCTCTCAATACGGCTCGCGCTCCCGCCCACCGAGGGAATAGGTCGAAACGTTATCCACGCGAGGCGATTACCAAGAAGTGGGATGCTAGTGAAAGTACAAGCCAAAGAAGAAGCAAGATTCCACCTACCCTCAGCCTATTGGTGTCTTGATTGCGAATCTCTTGCATGTTTGTCAACAATTCTCCATTGTCTCGGTTCGCTGCCGAACGGTCTTGAGCTTAGCCACCCCGCTCGTACCCTGGCTTGCTTTTCAGGATCCCCATACCAGAACCAATGCTATCAAATCGCGCCGTCCGCGGGGTCCGCTCCAGCGAATTGTAGGCGCAGGATAGGCATACACCTATATTTTCTTATAAAGTCGTACTATTCCTATCGTCCCAAAAATCCCAACAATTATCCCGATGGCGCTTAGGATTATGGGAAATACATCATCCATAAAATTCCCAGTTAATCTAGCTTCATTTGTAAAAGAAAGAAACAGGACCAGTATTCCAATAAATGATATTCCTGAGGTAATAGTCATTCCGAATAATGCTAAATATCGTAATAATCTACTCCTTATCTCTTGATTTAATTCATCATCACTAACTAAATTGTCTTTATATCTAGATTCATTTGTACGCCTAATAACCACTCGGATGAATATCAGTAAGACCAATATAAAGAAAACAACTAACCCACTAATTAGATCCATCTATCACCTCCCTGATTCATCACTGCGCCTAACATATGAGTATATTCAAAACCCGCCCCTCCCTCACCCCTGGGGGGGATTTTAATATACATAGTAGATGGTGTTTTTTCAACTAAATGGTCATGCTATGCGCAATAGCTGTCCCACCTTAATCCTTCTCTCAATGAGGGTAGTCACTCGAATTGAGTCGCCAACCAGGGGGTGCACATGATGCCCAAATAGCACCAGAAGCTCCTCGATCAAGTCCGCATAATGAACAGACAACGGGCAGACTTGTGTGTCGGCACGTACGGGTTTTTAAGGATGGAGGCTGTCCGAAAATGACAGGTCTCATCAATTTTCTTATGCATGGGCGCACATGTGCACCGATTTCTGAGTGGGATTGGAAACGTCAACCTCTGGGCATTCCGGACTCGTAAATGAGTTTTTTCAGTTGTTCCGGATCGGTCGTTGGGAGTTTGCATGCGAAACCCTGGCAGAGATAAGCGGTCGCACTGCCAGCGAGAGGTTCACGGTCAGAAAGTAGAGCAGGGGATCCCTCATCATGCTGCTTTCCGCCTGCACGCACCATACGGGGCAAGAATGGCTGGTCGCTCACTTGCATGAGCTTCTGGAACTTCTCTTCGGTGAAATCTCCAATTAGGGCAAGTTGAAGTTGAGGGCCGAGGGCAAAATCTAGCGCGTTTAGCCAAGCTGCGAAGGATGATGGAATGCGCTCCGCAGTGGTCACCACATTTCGAAGTGCGGCGCCGGCCTTCTCGACGTAAAGTTCATCGCCATTCAATGCGGCGAGTTTCAAGAGCAGTGAAACAGCCAGGCTATTCCCGCTCGGTATTGGCGTATCCTGGATGGATTTTGGTCTGGAGATCAACTGCTCATGATCGTCACGCGTATCGAAAAAACCACCTATGGGATCGCTGAAGTGAGCCAATACTTCTTCTGCGCACTTAACTGCAGCCCTGAACCAGCGATTGTTGAAATCCGCCTGATAGAGTGAGAGCATTCCCTCTCCAAGTGCTGCGTGATCCTCCAAATACGCAGAATGCTGGGCTTTTCCACCCCTCCAGCTGCGCATGAGCTTCCCATCCATGTAGAGACTCGTCAGGAGGAAATCCGCAAGTTGTTGAGCGGCAGAGAGATACTCGGCGCGACCTGAAACACGTGCCGCTTCAGCAAGCGCTGCCAGGGTAAGACCATTCCAGGAGGTCAGTATCTTATCATCCGTCGCCGGCCTAACCCTACTGCTCCTCGCCTCGAGTAGTTCTAGCTTGATCTTCGTGAGCTGCTCGAGAAGCTCACGCTCGCGCAAATTGTTGCGCTCGGCGATGGCTTCCAGGCTTTCAGGAAGAGAGAGGATATTCACGCCCTCGAAATTTCCCTTTTCAGTCACGCCGAAAACATCCAATGCCATCTCTGCCAGCGCGGGATCTTGAATAGCGTTGCGAATTTCAGCAGGCGTCCAGATATAGAATTTACCTTCTTCACCTTCCGAGTCCGCATCGAGAGAAGCGTAAAAACCCCCGCTGGAGTAACGCATTTCACGCATCAGGAAACCGAGGATCCCTTCAACGACATGCCAGAAAAACGGATTGCTTGTCTCCTGCCAGGCGTGCAGGTATACCCGAGCAAGCAGCGCATTATCATAGAGCATCTTCTCAAAGTGGGGTGTTAGCCAGATAGCATCTACGGAATAGCGATGGAAGCCCCCTCCTGCTTGATCGTAGATCCCACCACGCGCCATGCGTTCCAATGTGAGGGTCGCCATCTCGAGGGCCAGCTTATCTTGGTAACGATTGTGCCGTCTTAGAAGATTTTCAATTGCGCTGGACTGCGGGAATTTGGGCGCTCCGCCCCAACCACCGTGTTGCCAATCGAAGGAGCGTAACAAGTTCTCCGCTGCGCGATCAAGAATCTGGAGGTTCAATTCGTCAGCACTCTCGGGAAGGTCAAGTTTGGTGGAGATGCGGTCCGTCAGATTATCTCCGAGCGAGACGATCCGCTCGCGGTTGCTTTGCCACTCCGTATGAATGTGTTCCAGTACCTCGCTAAAGGCTGGGATATTAAATCGACGTTCCGGTGGGAAGTACGTACCTCCATAGAAAGGCTTACCCTCGGGGGTAAGGAATACAGACATCGGCCATCCGCCCTGACCGGTCATGGCTACCACGGCATCCATATAAATCGTATCTACATCGGGGCGCTCTTCCCGGTCGACTTTAATATTGATGAAGTATTCGTTCATTAATGCAGCAGTACCAACAGCCTCGAAGGATTCATGCGCCATGACATGGCACCAGTGACAAGCCGCATATCCGATGCTGAGGAAGATTGGTCTATCCTGTTCTTGAGCCGCCTGAAATGCTTCAGGTCCCCAGGGGTACCAATCCACTGGATTCTCTGCATGCTGAAGGAGATAGGGTGAAGCCTCATCTGCAAGTCGATTGGGCATACGTTAGCCTTTCATTTGTGGATCAAATCTGTGGATCTATGGTTCGCAATCAACCATACCAACATTGTTTCTGCTTGTATGGCGGGTGAATTATTAAGTACTTTAGGATCAATTTAATTACCCTGCTATCAATGTGGTCTCTCGCCGGTTGTGGTTATCAGGATATCCCCACTTACATACCTTTTGGTAACCTGCACTATTGGACCGTCCCTGCGCTTGATATTGACGAAGTGGTAGAATGGCACGCATGAGAAAACGTGAACTGCCTATTATAGTGCGCTGGATACCGTCTATGGTAATGATGGGAGCGATCTTCTTCTTCTCCTCGCTCCCGGCTGGTCGGATTCCATCTTTTGGCGAATGGGACTTATTGATTAAAAAGGCTGGGCATGCAAGTGGGTATGCACTGCTCGGGTTGGCTTACTACTTTGCACTCCCACCGCGCCTTTCATCCGGTTATCGTTGGATTCTGGCGATGTTTATGGCGATCTTATTCGCTTTAAGTGATGAGTTCCACCAATCCTTTGTCCAGGATCGTAACTCGAGCATTATCGATGTGGGCATCGATGCCATCGGTGCAGCGATTGCCCTCACGATTGCTGCCTTCTACTCGTCAAACTCGAACTCGAATTCCTCGATTTGATCTACCTGCCAACCATTGCCTCGGACCAATTCGATATCGCCAAACATTTCATCTTGTCGCACTTCAACTTGATCCTGTTTAATTAGCTCCAGAACCGCAAGAAGAGAAACCACGATCTCTAAACGCGAGCGCGCGGTTTTTATCAACTTACGGAATGAAAGCTGGCTTACATCTTTGAGAGAATGGATGATGCTTAAAATCTTATCTCTTACGCGCACACGCGGGGTTGAAACATTTTCCTCGAGCGTTGGCTTCTTGTGCACATTTTTCAGCACTTCGAGCATCGCCTGGTGAAGATCATCAAGTTGGAATTCCTGCATGTCAATCTTCGGATCGATGACGGGGGGAGGGGCGAGACGAATATAGGAGCGCAGCCCCGCTTCTTCACGTTCGGAGAGAAGGATCGCAACCTGCTTGTATTTCTTGTAGGCTACAAGCTGCCGCGCCAGCGCATCCCCGGGATCTTCCTCACCAGGCTCACGTAAAGGTGGTCTTGGGAGCAATACTTCGGATTTAATTTGGATCAAACGCGCGGCCATGACCAAGAAGGATGCAAGGTCTTCTAATTGACGATCATGAATCTGCCTGATGTAGGCAAGATATTGGTCAGTGACTTCTGCGAGCGAGACTTTCGTGATATCCAACTCAGCATGTTCGATTAGATTGAGGAGTAGGTCAAGCGGGCCTTCGTATACGGGGAGTTGGATTGTGTAGATGGGAGGTGAGAGCATGGATCAGAGCAGGGTGACGATTAAACTTACGATGGCGACGATGGCTAAGAATATGCCTAAACCAATCCTGACAGAGCGGAAAAGTTGACGATCGGCTTCTTGCTGTCTTACTGAGGCTTCACGTTGAGCTGACTTGCGCTTACGATCTATTTCGAGGAAGTCCTCCATGCGAGCTTCCGACGCATGTGCCTCGGCTGCTTTCAACTTGTTGGCTTGATTGCGGGCTTGGTCCAGGCGCCATATTCGAGTTGATTTACTGTGTCGCGAGACGACTCTGCTGAAAATCGTGAGTGGCTCTTGGCAGCTTTCACATTTATTGGCATTGAGGGGATTGTGCATTCCGCAAGAAGAGCACACAAGGTTGCCATCAATAATGCTCGCCCTGCAATTTTGGCACTGATACGCGGCCTGTCCGATTTCGACAAGCTTTTCATCTGAACAAATGGGGCATTCGTAGGTTGGCATAGGCTCTTAAGTGTTTAAACGATGATTGGCTGAATTATAACACCCATCGAATTTTGCATCCTGCGATGTTAACTTTAGAATGTAACTTTTCTTGTGGTTTTGAATCTAATCTAAATTGGGGAATTCATGGTTATAATTCCCGTTTAGAATCTACTTGAGGAGTATAAGATGATCGAAGAACCGATACATGTTGTTGATGATGCTTTTGAAAAGACTGTCCTGCAGTCCGATCTCCCGGTAATCGTAGACTTCTGGGCGCCATGGTGTGGTCCGTGCTTGATGGTAGGTCCGATCCTGGAGAAGATAGCAAAAGAGTATGCTGGTAAGCTTATCGTCGCAAAAGTAAATACTGACGAAAACCCGAAGTGGGCCATGGAATATGGTGTGCAAGGGATACCGACAATGCTGCTTATTGCCAACGGAAACGTCGTGCACCATCAAGTTGGCGCAGTTCCAGAGCCCTTCATAAAGGACATGGTTGACACGTTCCTGGAGACCGTTGTAACGGAGTGATTTCCTGCCAACGATTTACCATCGTCATCGAGATGCATCCCAGCGTTCTGGGTTAACAAGAAACGACCTGAAGAAGCAAATCGCTCTTCAGGTCGTATTTCTTTTCGATGTTATCCGCAGTATCTAGCGCTGATCTCCAGAAGAAGTCCCCCATATCAACCCCTCAATTTTGCGAATAAGGCGTCGTACGAATGATCTCATACGTGCCAGGAGCATGAGGAAGGCGCGCCGCCGGCGAGCTGCGCGAGAGATCTTGCGCTCAGGGCTGACCCATTTAAGGGTCAGAGCACCCCAAGTGAGACCAGCACCAAATCCCACTAGAACCAGGTTATCACCATCTTGAATCCTTCCGCTTTGCAGCGCTTCGCAAGCGGCAATAGGGATGGAAGCTGTTGAAGTATTTCCATAACGGCTAAGGTTGATTACGAACTTCTCTAAGGGCATTCTCAATCCGCGAGAAGCTGCTTCAATGATGCGCATGTTCGCTTGATGAGGGATCACCCAGGTTACATCATCTAAAGCCCATTCGGCGAGCGAAACAGCTTCGCGTGTGGCTGACGCCATCACGCGCGTCGCAAAGCGGAAAACCTCGCGACCTTTCATTTGGATTGTATGTTGTTTCTTATCGACAGTCTCATGAGTGGTGGGAAGTTTGCTCCCCCCAGCGGGCAGAGAGAGCAGATTTGCACCCGATCCATCAGAACGCATGATGCAGGTGAGAACACCACCGGGTCGATCGCTAGCCTGCAGGACGAAGGCTCCCGCACCATCACCAAAGAGGACGCAGGTATTTCTGTCCTCCCAATTGGTGAAGAGGGACAGCGTTTCGGCTCCAATCACAAGGGCATTCTCGATAGAGCCGGTCCGAATTGCCTGCGCAGCCATATTAATGGCATAGATGAATCCCGTGCATGCCGCGGAGAGGTCGAATGCGCCAGCGTGGGTTGCTCCGATTTGGTCCTGAACGATGCACGCGGTCGAAGGGAAGATGTACTCGGGTGTAGATGTGGCGACAATGATGAGATCGAGGTCTTTGGCGGTGATGTCGGTCGACTCAAGCGCTCGGAGTGCGGCATTTTCTGCAAGCGTCGCCGTGGTCTCCCCCTTTTCAGCGATATGGCGTTCGCTGATTCCCGTCCGGGAGAGGATCCAGTCATCCGTTGTATCGACCATCCTTGCAAGATCATCGTTGGTTAGAATTCGATCTGGCGCTGCCATCCCCCAGCCGGTGACATGTGCATATCTTTTGGCCATAAGGCATCAAAACCTTTCTATACCTTCCCAAATATTAAACAAGCGTTATGCCCACCGAACCCGAATGAATTCGTCATCACATTCGTTAGTTCCTGTTGTCGTGCTTCATTGGGCACGTAGTCCAGATCGCATTCTGGATCGGGAGTGTGGTAGTTGATGGTGGGCGGGATTACATTATGCTGCAAAGCCAGTACACAGAAAATGGATTCCATTGCCCCAGCCGCGCCGAGTAAATGGCCGGTCATTGACTTCGTAGATGAGATCGCAAGATGGTACGCATGGTCAGCGAAGGTCGCTTTTATCGCCTGAGTTTCTCCGACATCGTTGAGTTTAGTGCTTGTCCCATGGGCGTTGATATAATCGATCTGTTCAAGTGCTAAGCCTGCAGTTGCGAGCGCGTTCCGCATGCAGATCTCTGCGCCTTCACCTTTCTCGGCTGGGGCAGTCATATGGTACGCATCGCTCGTGGCGCCGTATCCAATCACCTCTGCTAGGATTTTTGCACCACGCGCTTGCGCGATCTCGTAAGACTCGAGAATCAGGCAGGCAGCACCCTCGCCCATGATGAATCCATCCCGTTCAAGATCGAAGGGTCGAGATGCTTCCTTCGGGGCATCGTTGCGGGTAGAGATTGCATTCATCGAGTTGAACCCGGCGAGGGCGATGGGGATGATCGCCGCCTCCGCTCCACCGGCGAGGATGGCGTCGGCTGCGCCTCTCCGGATCATCTCAGCTCCTTCTCCAATTGCATTTGCGCTTGATGCACACGCCGTCACGATCGTCATGTTCGGGCCTCGCAAACCATGGGCAATTGCGATATACCCGGGGGCTGAGTCGGGGAGCATCATGGGGATCATATGAGGGCTCACCCATTTGGGGCCACGCTCTAGGTACTTCAAATTTTCATCGATAAGCGTACCGACCCCGCCAATGCCGCTTCCGATGATTACGCCGATCCGGTCGCGGTTTCCATCATCTATCGACAATCCAGAATCCTGTATCGCCTGCGCGGCTGCCTCTAAGGCGAATTGCGTAAAACGGTCCGTCCGCCGAGCGAGGCGCCTCCCTATTGATTGGACCGGATCAAATCCCTTAACCTCAGCCGCGATCCGGGTACGGAAATCAGTTGTATCGAAGTGGGTGATGAGTCCAACACCCGATTCGCCGGCTAACGCCGCTGTCCAGGTACTCTGGATATCATTGCCGAGTGGACTGATACATCCCAATCCCGTGATAACCACGCGTCTATATGACACGTCACCCTCCTATCGGTGTGATATTTGCTGCCCCTGTGTGTGAACAACACTATATGCAGAGTTTGGGTGCGCTCAAAATAAGTGACCCTGTGCTAGAATTTGCGCTGACGACATATCAATTCCAAGATTGGTTAGATATAGTTATTTCGTTTTATTTTGATCTCACAAATAGTGATGTTGAGGAATCCCATGCTCCTGGTAACTGGAGGAACGACTTTTATCGGTCGAGCGGTCCTGAGAAACCTTTCGGCATACGGCTATTCGATCCGCACACTTCTCGAGCCATCTATAGAATCTCCTCTGCTGCCCCCTGGTGTAAGTGTGGACGTCGCGCTCTCATCTCTCGATGATGAACGGGGCGTCCGAGCAGCGATGGTGGATGTCAATGCCGTGATCCATCTAGCCGGGACAGGATTAGATCGTGCGCTTGATGACCCCGAAATTATTGACGCCGAAGGGACGAGGGTGCTTGTTGAAGCAGCAGAAGAAGCCGGAGTGGAACGTTTTATTTATCAGAGCACTTTCGGAGCAGATACCGCCTCGGCATATCCTCAAGTTCGGGCCAAGGCGATTGCAGAAAACCACATTCGTAATTCAGATTTGCCTTTCACGATCTTGCGTTCGGCGGTTCTATTTGGCGCTGACGACAGCTTTACTACCTCATTGGCGATGCTCATGGCTGGGTCAATATTGTTCTTCCCCATTCCTGGGGACGGATCTACTGTCCTGCAGCCTTTATGGGTTGAAGACCTCGCCACTTGCATTGGCTGGAGTTTAGATGAGGAAGAGACGAAGGGTGGTACGTTTGAACTGGGCGGTCCAGAGTACTTTACACTTCGACAGGTGGTTACGATGGTGATGCGTTCGGCAAGCATCATGCGCATCATTGTTCCAACACGCCCACCGTATTTACGTGGGGGCGCCTGGTTGATGGAGAGGCTTCTGCGTTATTCTCCAACTTCGACAAATTTTCTAGATTATCTTGCAGTGAACAGGACGACCGATTTAGACACCTTACCGCGGTTATTCGGGCTTTCGCCAACGCGAATGGAGGATCGTCTAGGCCATCTCCGAGAGAAGAATTGGGGCTGGGAATTGCTAAGACGGCAGTTTTCTAATAGGTGAAGTGGGGCGATGAAAGACAGGATTGAGATACGCTCACTATCCAAATACGAAGAAATGGTGCAAGCGGAAGACTTGCAGCGAATCGTTTGGTCGGGGAGTGAGACCGATATCGTCCCTGCCCATCTTTCAATGGCCATCAGCCACAATGGCGGGACTGTGCTGGGGGCTTTTGATCAAGACAAATTGGTGGGCTATCTGCTGGGATTTCTGGGTACTGATTCGAAGAGCCCGGATCGCATTGCAATGACGCGCTTGAAGCATTGTTCGCACCAAGTGGGGGTGCACCCTGGGTACCGAGATCGTGGTGTTGGTTTCGCGTTGAAGCAAGCTCAACGGGTGGAGGTTCTAAAGCAGGGAATTCGACTGGTCACTTGGACATACGATCCGCTGCTCTCTCTGAACGCGCACTTGAATATTCGACGGCTTGGTGCGGTATGTAATACATACATCCAGCGCGCTTACGGTGAGATGCGTGACGCATTGAACGTAGGGATAGAATCTGATCGGTTTCAAGTGAACTGGTGGGTTACATCTCCTCGTGTTTCCTCTCGTTTTGAAAAAGAGCGAGCTCCGCTCGATATGGTCCACTATCTCGATGCTGGCGCAGAGATAGTTAATCCCTCCATCTTGGATGGTGACGGTTACCTACACCCGGGCGAGGCAATCCACACCCCAGAAGGGATGGTTGCATTGGTTGAGATCCCGCCTGATTATCACGCACTGAAAAAGTTCGATTTAGGTCTGGCAAAGAACTGGCGGGAGCACTCACGGAAAGTCTTCTTATCCTTGTTTGCCGCGGGATATCTTGTTACCGATTTCCTGTTCCTCAAGGGTGAGGAGCAGCCTCGATCATACTATGTGCTCACGCACGGGGAAGGGAAGCTTGGGTAATGCGAATCGAACGCATCGAGTTACATCACATCAGTATGAGGTTGAAAAACACCTTCATCACATCTTTTGGTGAAGAACTCGACCGGGAATGTGTGCTCGTGAGGGCTTTCTCTG
>Ga0315550_1002416_pt1 | contig 11448 bp, 8 predicted proteins | sample SalMarSW160190MG_2_FD_203100 | JGI IMG/M metagenome (GOLD analysis project Ga0315550, IMG submission 203100) | Salt marsh sediment microbial communities from the Plum Island Ecosystem LTER, Massachusetts, United States - Salt Marsh Sediment SW1601-90 ... | reverse complement strand
GTAGTAACCTTGGGCATCACGGTAGTACCTGTCTCCGGTGTTAAACCACTCTCCCAGCATGGAGGTCTTGGTCTTCTCGGAATGGCGATAGTAATAAAGTGCTGTTGATTCTCCCTTTACCTGCAGAGTACCCACCTCACCATCAGGCACCTCTTCACCTTCATCATCGATAATCTTAGCCTGATAGCCGGGGACAAGTTTGCCCGAGCTGCCCGGTTTGACGTCACCGGGGCGGTTGGAAATAAAAATGTGTAATAGCTCGGTGGAACCGATACCGTCCAGGATTTCCAGTCCGAACCTCTCTTTCCACTCATTGAAGATTTCTGTGGGCAGGGCTTCACCGGCCGAGGTACAGATGCGCAAGGAGGACAAATCGTATTTTTTCTCGGCGCCTTCTACCTCAAGCATATTGGCATAAAGCGTCGGTACACCGAAGAATACCGTCGGGTGATAGCGGTCTATTGTGGCGAATATGGTCTCGGGGCGGGGTCTATCGGGGAGCAGAACCACCGAGGCGCCAATAGCCAGGGGATAGAAGAAGCTGTTACCCAGCCCGTAGGCGAAGAAAAACTTGGATGCCGAAAAGAGTAAATCGCCCTGAGTAATACCCAGGACAGCTTTAGCGTAGTTATCAATACAGCTGAAGACATCGTTCTGCAGGTGCACCGCCGCCTTGGGAACACCGGTGCTGCCCGAGGTGTAATTCCAGAAAGCGGCATCTTCAAAGGTAGTATAAGCCACATCGAGCTTATCGGAGCAACGGTTAACGATGTCATTATACGAGATATGATAAGCCCTGGTTTTCTCGCCGACGATGATAGTATTTTCCAGGTAGAGAAACTTATCCCTGAAGCCCTCAATCGCCTCAATAAAATCACTGTCGGCAATAAGGGTGCGGGCACGGCTGTTATTCAGCAGGTAACGGTAGTCGTCCCTGGTGTACATATAGTTTATCGGCATCGGAATAGCGCCGATTTTTATGGCGCCGAAGAAGCAGGCCATAGCCTCGGGGGAATCGTACATGACCAGCATGACCCGTTCTTCCATATGCACGCCCAGGATTTTAAGCGCGTTCCCCACCCGGTTTATCATTCTCTGCATCTCGGCGTAGGTATAGGTCTTATCTTTGTAGTACACCGCCACCTTATCCCCCACCCCCTTTTCCACCATCTCGTCAACCAGCTTGGTGGTGATATTGTAGTACTGGGGAATAAAGCCCTGGTATTTATATTTTTCCATTTTAACTCCCGGCCACATCAGGCAAAGATTAACTATGTATTTAGTTTATAATAAAAGCTCTTTTTTTACAAAGCTAGTGAGAGGCACATCCACCTCGATTTTATATCTTTCCCCATCCCCCACCCAATTTTATCTATTCCCACCCACCACCCTTTTAAGGTAAAGGGGGACTTCGTCCTCCTTATAACCCCCTCAAAGCGGGGTGGGGAGAGAAGTCTATAGAGGTGACACCTCTGTAGGGTGGGTATTGGGTGGGAAGAAAACCCGGGGGGTGGGGGGGGGAAACCAACCCCCAATTGACACCCTATGAAGCATACCGTTAGAATATCGTCTACTCTCTACTAAAAAGGCGGAAGATGCATCAACAGACCACTCTGGATAACGGACTGCGGGTTATTACCACCGCTATGCCCCAAACCCGCTCGGTATCCATCTGCATCTTTATCGGGGTCGGTTCGAGGTACGAGACCGAGCCGCAGGCGGGAGTTTCCCATTTCATTGAGCACCTGTGCTTTCGGGGTACGCCCAAGCGCACCACCGCCCGGGAAATCTCCGAGGCAATAGAGGGGGTGGGGGGAATCATCAACGCCGGCACCGATAAAGAACTAACCGTCTACTGGTGCAAGGTAGCCCAACCCCACCTCCGCATAGCGCTGGATGTGCTAGCCGATATACTGCGTCATTCCAGGTTCGACCCGGCCGATATCGAGCGCGAGCGCCAGGTTATCACCGAAGAAATTAACATGAGCAAGGATTCCCCCTCCCAAATGGTTAACATGCTCATTGATGAGCTTCTGTGGCCCCAACACCCGCTGGGGAGAGACATAGCGGGCAGCAAGGAATCAGTAGCCGCCATCACCCGGGAGATGATAGTCGAATACCTGGGACAGAAATATCTACCCGCCAACGCCGTGGTCAGCGTTGCCGGTGCTGGAGAGCACGGGGAGATGGTAAGCGCCGTCGAGAAGGCGCTGGGCGGATGGGCTGACCTGAAGCCCAACCTCACCTATTCCCCATATAAAGAGCAAAAGTTCCCCAAGTTGCGTATCGAGAAGAAAGACACCGAGCAAGCCCACCTCTGCCTGGCGCTAAGCGGGCTGCCCCTGCTGCACCCCAAGCGCTTCATCCTCGACCTGCTTAATGTCATCCTGGGGGAGGGCATGAGCAGTCGCCTTTTCACCGAGATTCGCGACCGGCTGGGACTGGCCTACAGCATCCATAGCTACGCCGAACACTTCTCCGACACCGGCTCGATTACCGTCTACGCCGGGGTGGAACCCAAAAACCTTCAGGTAGCCGTCAAGGCCATCCTGGAACAACTGTCTCGTCTCAAGGAGCCGGTCCCCCAGGCGGAACTGACCAAAGCCAGGGAGCTATCCAAGGGGCGCTTGCTGCTGCGCATGGAGGATAGCCGCAGCGTGGCCGGCTGGATGGGGGGGCAGGAAATTCTCACCCAACGTATCCTCAGTGTCGATGAGGTAATAGCCATCGTCGACGCCATAACCGCCGAGGAAATCCAGCAGCTGGCTCAGGAACTGCTGGCCTCAAATCAGTTAAGGCTGGCGGTGGTCGGTCCCGTAGCTGACGAGCCTCTAGCAGAACTGCTCGTACTATAAAAGAAGCCGCAGCTCGAAAGCTACGGCTTCTTAATACATCTAAAAGGGAAGGATTACATCATCCCTTCCATACCACCCATACCACCTCCTGGCATGCCCGGCTTATCCTTCTCGGGTATATCAGCCACCAGAGACTCGGTAATCAAGACCATAACGGCGATACTGGCGGCGTTCTCCAGGGCCGACCTGACCACCTTGGTCGGGTCGATAATGCCCTTCAACACCATATCGCCGAACTCATCGGCCTCGGCATCATAGCCGACGCCGGCCTTGCTCTTCTTAACCGCGTCAACGATTACCGAGCCGTCTTTACCGGCATTCTCGGCAATCCAGCGAATCGGCTCCTCAACCGCTTTGCGGATAATGTTGACGCCGGTCATTTCATCGCCGCTGGCCGCCACCTTCTTTAGAACCTTAGTAGCCCGCAGCAGAGCCACCCCACCGCCGGGCAGAATGCCCTCTTCTACCGCCGCCCGGGTGGCGGAAAGGGCGTCCTCGACACGGTGCTTCCTCTCTTTAAGCTCGACCTCGGTAGCGGCGCCGACCTTGATGACGCCGACACCACCGACCAGCTTGGCCTGCCTCTCCTGCAGCTTCTCGCGGTCGAAATCGGAGGTGGTCTCCTCTATCTGAGCCTTAATCTGCTTGATTCTGGCTTTGATGGCTTCTTCTGAGCCCTTACCCTCGACTATGGTGGTGTTGTCCTTATCGGAGGTTACGCGGCGGGCGCGACCCAGGTCTTCCACGGTAACCGAGTCCAGCTTGCGCCCGACTTCCTCCGAGATGACCTTGCCCCCGGTGAGGATGGCGATATCTTCCAGCATTGCCTTGCGCCGGTCGCCGAATCCGGGAGCCTTGACCGCCAGCACGTTTATGGTGCCGCGCAGCTTATTGACCACCAGGGTAGCCAGGGCTTCGCCTTCAACGTCCTCGGCGAGAATGAGCAGGTTCTTGGATACCTGCAGTACCTTCTCCAGAGCCGGCAGCAGGTCGGACATCGCCGAGATTTTCTTGTCGGTGATAAGTATGTAAGGGTCTTCTATCTCCGTCTCCATCTTCTCGGCATTGGTAATAAAGTAGGCGCTCATGTAACCGCGGTCGAACTGCATGCCCTCCACGTAGTCCGTCTCATACTTTATGCCCTTGGACTCTTCAACGGTGATAACGCCGTCCTTCCCCACCTTTTCCATCACCTCGGCAATCAGGTCGCCGATCTCTTTGTCCTTAGCGGTGATGGTGCCCACCTGGGCAATCTGTTCCTTGCCCTTGACCTCGACCGATACTCGCTTTAGCTCATCAACAACGGCCTTGGTCGCTTTCTCAATGCCCCTCTTCAATGCTATGGGCTCGGCACCAGCCGCCACATTCTTAAAGCCCTCGCTGATAATAGCATGAGCCAACACCGTGGAGGTGGTGGTGCCATCGCCGCAGGCGTCGTTAGTCTTAGTAGCCGCTTCCTTGACCAGTTGAACCCCCATGTTCTCAAAGGGGTCGGGCAGCTCGATATCCTTGGCAATGGTAACGCCGTCATCGATGACCGACGGAGCCCCCCATTTCCTGTCCAGCGCTACACAATGACCCTTGGGGCCCAGAGTCACCTTAACCGCGTCAGCCAGGGTATCTATCCCCTTCTTTATCGCGTGCCTGACTTCTTCACCAAATATAATCTGCTTAGCCATTTTGCCTCCTTACTTCTTGCTAGCCTTCTTGGCTAAAATGTCGTTCTCACTCAGTATCATCAGTTCCTCGCCGTCGATCTTAATCTCGGTGCCGCCGTACTTGACGTAGAGCACCACATCGCCGACCTTAACGTCCATAGCCATCCGTTTGCCGTCCTCGGTTAGCCTTCCCGGACCGACCGCCAGTACCTTGCCCTCCTGGGGCTTCTCTTTGACGGTATCAGGCAGGACAATGCCCCCCTTGGTAATCTCTTCCCTTTCGATAGGCTTAACCACTACCCTGTCAGCCAACGGTTGAAGCGAAATCGCCATTATAATCCTCCTTATTCTAGCTCAATTACTAATCTTATTTTAGCACTCTCGGGCGGAGAGTGCTAACGATTTATCATAACCTAACTGGGCATAACTTTCAACCTGGTATATAGATAGTTACAGCCGATTTCAGCCGTTTACAGCCATCTAGAGGCATATAATATTCATTATCTTGGTAAGGCGTCTCCTGATTAACTCAGCTTGAGTCCAGGGGTAACATCGAGGTCAAGGCCGTTCGTCTTGCCCGCCTGCAAGCGGTAGTAGCCGCAGGCGGCAATCATAGCCGCGTTGTCGGTGCAAAGTATGGGCGGGGGAACGAGCACGGGGAGGGGGGATTTTTCCGCCAGCCGCTGCCGCAGCATTGCATTAGACGCCACCCCACCCGCCAGCAAGACCTGCTTTACCCGCCGTTCCTTGGCGACAGCCACCGTCTTGGTCACCAGCACGTCTATCACCGCCTCCTGAAAGCTGGCGGCGGCGTCAGCCGCTGACGAAATCTTGCCCGCCTCCGCCAGGCGCAACAGCGCCGTCTTGACCCCGCTGAAACTAAAGTCGTTGCTACCCTTCAACCAGGCGCGAGGCAGGGGAATCGAAACCGTGCCCCCTTTGGCCGCCTGTTCAATGGCCGGACCACCGGGGTAGCCCAGACCCAGTATTCGGGCGGCTTTATCGAAGGCCTCGCCAGCGGCATCGTCCCGGGTGCGCCCCAGCACCGCGTAATCACCGTGACCCCGCACCAGCACCAGGCCGCTATGCCCCCCGGAAACGATAAGGCAGACAACGGGGAAATCAATGCTCTTGTCCCCCAGCCAGTTGGCGTAGAGGTGGCCCTCGAGGTGGTTAACCCCGATAAGGGGCAGATTATGCGCCATAGCCGCCGCCTTAGCCGCGTTCACCCCCACCAGCAACGAGCCCGCCAGCCCCGGGCCGATGGTGACGGCAACGCCCGCCAGGTCTTGCCAGCCGACATCTGCCTCGACCATGGCCTCTTTCAGCACGGGGATAATAGACAGCAGGTGCTGGCGGGAAGCCACCTCGGGGACAACCCCTCCGTAGCGGGCGTGGATTTCCACCTGGGAGGCAATCTGGTTGGAAAGCATTTTCCTGCCGTCCTCCACCACCGCCGCCGCCGTCTCGTCACAGGAGGTCTCGATAGCTAAGATTTTCATGCCTTTGCATTATAACATAGCCGCCGCGCAGTCGAATAATGACGTTGTTTCCCGTCACCCCACCCCGATTTTATCTATTCCCACCCTCCACCCTTTTAAGGAAAATCCCCCTTAATCCCCCTTTTTCAAAGGGGGAAACTCGGTGGGGAGTAACGTGCCCCCGAAGGAACTCTAGAGGGAGAATCCCCTCCAAGGGTGGGCGGGGTGGGACGAAAAACCTCTTTGACACACCCAATAGCCAGTGATATTATGACGAAAAGATGAATAATCGGGTTATACAACTAAGAGTGGGGTGATATTAAATGTCTAGTATTGAAACCCTGTACCTGGTGCTGCTTATCGTCTGCCTCTTTTTGTCCGCCTTCTTCTCCGGCTCGGAGACAGCCTTTATCTCCCTGCAGAGGATAAGGGTGCAACACCTGGTCGATACCAAGGTGAGGGGAGCAAGGCGGGTTGCCAAGATGATGGAGAAACCGGAGAAGTTCCTGTCCACCGTCCTGCTGGGCAACAACCTGGTAAACACCGCCGCCGCTGCCCTGGCTACCTTCCTGGCTATCAGCTTCTGGGGGGACCAGTGGGGTGTCCTCATTGCCACCATCGTGATAACTATCCTGCTCTTGATATTCTGTGAGACCACCCCTAAGACCATAGCCACCCGTCACGCTGAAAAGATATCCCTTACCTTTGTCGGGCTGATAGAAGCCCTCTCCTGGCTGTTTACGCCCTTTGTGATAGTGTTGAGTTGGATTGCCTCCGGCTTCGCCCGGATATTCGGCGGGAAGACGGTGCCCCGGTCGCTGGCTAACGAGGAGGAAATCCGAACCATGATATCGATGGGGCACAAGGAGGGGACGTTTGAAGAGGAAGAGGCGACGATGCTGCACAAGGTGTTCGACTTCGGCAACCGCCCCGCCCTGGAGGTAATGGTGCCGCGCACCGAGGTAATATGGGTAACCAAGGGCACCAAGATAACCGACTTCCTTCAGGTCTACGCCGAAAACCCGCTATCTCGCTTTCCGGTATATGAGGAAAACATAGACAACGTCATCGGTATCCTGGCCGTAAAGGATATACTCATGGCCCAGGCCAAGGGACAAATCGATGATAAAAGCACCATCGACGACCTGATTCGCCCGGCTTACTTTGCCCCCGAGACCAAGCGGGTCAGCGAGCTCTTTGCCGAGATGAAGGATAAAAACTACCGCATAACGGTGATAGTCGACGAGTTCGGCGGCACGGCCGGTATCGTCTCTCTAAGCGGGCTGATGGAGGAAATCGTGGGCCCGGTGGGCGACGAGCTGGCGGAGATAGAAAAGGAATACGAGAGCATCGACGAGTACACCTTCCAGATTGACGGCGGCATGCGGGTGGAAGAAGCCAACGAGGAGATGAGCCTGGACCTGCCCGAAGGTGAAGACTACGAGACGGTAGCCGGCTTTGTCCTCGACCTGCTGGGGCACATACCCAAAGAAGGCGAACGGCTGAAGTATAAGCAGTTGAAGATAGTTATCACCGAGATGCGGGGGATGAAGATAGAGAAGATACGGATAACCAAGGAAAAACATGCAACGACTGCGGATTAGGTTCAGCCGGGGCGAAGAGATAAAGTTCATTTCTCACCTGGATATAATGCGCCTCTGGCAAAGAGCCCTCCACCGCGCCCAGATTCCGCTGGCCTACACCGAGGGCTTCAGCCCCCACCCTCGCCTGTCGCTGGCGGCGCCGCTGGCGGTGGGAATAACCAGCCAGGGGGAGTTGATGGATGTCTTTTGCAGCCAGTGGGTCTCCCCCCATTCCTTCACCGACGCCCTGAGCCAGCAGCTGCCGACGGGGATTGAAATAATGCAGGTCTTTTCGGTAGCCCCGACCATGCCCTCGCTGCAATCGCAGGTCGGCTACGCCGAATACGAGGTCGAACTGGAAACAGAGAAGGACCAGGCAGGGGTAAAGGCGGCGCTGGCTTCGCTGCTGGCGGCGGAGCAGTTTCCCTGGCACCACGAGAGGGACACCGGCACCAGAAACTACGACCTGCGGTCTTTAATCGAAGACCTCTGGCTTATCGAATGGCGACAGGGCTATTCCCAGATAGGCATGAGGCTGCGCTGCGACAGCGGCGGCTCGGGAAGGCCGGAGCAGGTAGCCGCCGCCCTGGGCTTTAGCCACCCCACCTCCATCCGCCGCAGCCAACTGCTGCTGAAAACGGGCTAGGGGATAAAGCGCATGAAAGGGGAAAACCAGCCGTCATCATTGGAACATCGGGTGCTGGGCTTCATTCGGGAGCACCAACTGGTACCAGACGGCGAGAAGCTGGTGGTGGCGGTGTCGGGAGGGGCGGACTCGGTTTGCCTGCTCCATATTCTGACCAATCTCCAAAAAGAGCTGAAAATAAAGCTGCACATCGCCCACCTCAACCACCAGCTGCGGGGCGCTGATTCCAACGCCGACGCCGAATATGTCGCCGATTTAGCCCATAAGCTCAAGATTCCGTCTACCATCGAGAAACGGGATGTGAAGGGCTACCAAAAAGAACAGCGCCTGTCGCTGGAAGAAGCCGCCCGCGAGGTGAGATACCGCTTCCTGGCTGAGGTAGCCGGAGCCATCGGCGCGGGACGGGTGGCGGTGGGGCACACCAAAGACGACCACATAGAGACGATATTGATGCACCTCGTCCGGGGCAGCGGCACGCGGGGGCTGCGGGGACTGCAGCCGGTCACTTTATGGCAATCAGGCAGCCTGACCATCATCAGACCCCTGCTGGAGTTAAGCCACCAAGAGACGGAGGACTATTGCCGCCAGCACAATCTTACGCCCCGTCTGGATGCTTCCAACCTTTCCCTGTCGCCGTTGAGAAACCGGGTGCGACAGCAGCTTATGCCCCTGCTCGAAAGCTATAACCCCGCCGTCGCCGAAGCCCTGCTCCGCACCGGGCGCATCGCCGACGACGACATTACCTTCCTCGACGAGCAGGTCGCCCATCTGTGGGACAATGTTATCCGGCAGGAAGGAAAAAGCCTTATCCTGGACAGGGCGGCTTTCGAGTCGTTAGCCCCCGCCCTGAAGCGCTACCTGCTCCGCGCCGCCGTGGAAAAACTGCTGGGCAGCGCCAAGGACGTCGAGATGCGCCACATCGAAGAGATGATGTCGCTGACAAACAAAACGGCGGGGAAAAGGCTCAACCTGCCCGGGGGCTTGACCTTCGCCATAGAATACGACCGCTATCTTTTGACCCCGGACTTGAGCGCCCTATCCCCCCTCCCCCCAATAAAAGGCGAGTTTCAAATCAATATTCCCGGCGAGACGCGGCTCCCCGGCTGGCGGGTGGAGGCAGCTATTGTGAAGCGGGAAGAGATGGGCGATAAGGACGACCTCACCGCCTATTTCGACCTGGGCAAGAGCGGCGACAAGCTGACGGTTCGAGCGCGCAAGAGAGGAGACAGGTTTCAACCGCTGGGCTTAGCCCGGCCCAAGAAGCTGGGCGAGTTTATGATCGACGCCAAAATCCCGCAGGCATGGCGCGGGCGCATCCCCCTTGTCTGCTCGGGTGAACAAATCCTGTGGGTAGTCGGCTGGCGCCTGGACGAACGGGCCAAGGTCGGCCAGGATACTAAGCGGGTTCTGCGTCTGAGGTTTGAGGCGGACTAACCACAGTTAGAGTCGGTTCCGCCGTTTTCCGCCACCGCAGCCAGAGAACGAAAGCGACCACCAGCGCGGTCACGACGGCAACATAGACCTCCACGCCAACCGTACCGAAAACCCCGAACGAGAGCAAAACGACACCGTAGTTCAACAGGGCGTGCAGACCGGAGGCGATAAGGTAAAACTGCCAGCCCCACCCCTTAGCCAGCCCGTAGCCGGCCAGGGCACTGGCGGCGATGTGAAAGCCGACGGCAAAGAGCCTCTCCCAGAATACAGCCAGCGCCAACACCCCACCAACCTGTACTGCTGACCAGCTCCAGCCGGAGGCAAAGACGGTATTGTGTATCCACAACGCCTCAAAGACGCCGAAGCCTAAGCCGGCCACCGCCCCGATTATCAGCCCCACCCTGGGGGTGATGTTTCTGCCTTTACGCCACCAGTAGAATACCATCGGCACCATCTTCGCCCCCTCCTGGACCAGCCCGGTGAGGAGTATGGTCGGTATCCCCGCTAATAGCAGCCAGTCCAGGATAACCTGCTGGCTGAAGGAATTGTTTATTATATCGCCGGTCCACCACTGCAGGGGGATTTGAACAAAGGTAACGGCCAGCAGGGTAAGAAAAGCGCTAACGGCCAGAATCGCCCAGGCCCACGGCTTGCGCAGTATCGGCGTCCAGTAGGCAGCAAACCAGGCGGCGCCGAAGGCAAAGGCCAGACCGACACCCAGTAGCAAAAGGTTCCAGGTAAGACCGGGAGCATAGAACCAGGCCTTAAAGAAGTCGAGCATATATTCCAGCATAAATCTTCTCCCTGCTTTACATTATGCGCTTGAGCCGGGGGTTGGGGGTAATGCCGGGAATGCGGCCCCGCTTGGCTATGGGCTTGCCCTCTATCTCGTGGAGGTCGGCGGTAAAGTCGATGGGCTTGGCCCCGCTGATATAGCTGCCGACGCCGAAGGCATCGACCGGCGCCCCGGCCTCGATAAACTGCCTGATGCGTTCCAGATTAATACCACCGCTGGCGAAAACCTTGACCTTATTGAAGCCAGCCATATCCAGCTTGGCTCTGACCTCCTTGACCAGCTCAGGGGTAACCCTACCCCGCTCTGGCGGGGTATCGAGGCGCACGCTGGTGAGCTTCTCGCCCATTGCCTGCGCCACCCGCACCGATTCCTCCACCTCGTCCTTAAAGGTATCGACCAGGGCGACGCGGGGGACTTCCGCCGGCATATGTTTATCGAAGGCTTTGGTAGCTTCAACCGTATCCCCGATAACCAGAATCAGGGCGTGGGGTATCGTCCCCGAAGGCTCGACGCCGGCCAGCTTGGCTCCGGCGATGCTGGAGCAGCCCGTGCAACCGCCGACAATAGCGGCGTAGTCCATTATTCCCGCCACAGTAGGATAGACATGGCGGGCGCCGAAGCTGACCACGGGTATTCCTTGGGCAGCTTCCACACACTCGCGGGCGGCCGTCGCCCAGCCGCTGCAGTGAGCCAGGATGCCGTCGATGGCCGTCTCGTAAAGCCCGTAGCTCTGGTAGGGGGCGGTGATGCGCAGCACCACCTCACGCTCTTTCATGGTGTCACCCTCAGCCAGAGCCCACACCTCGCACTTGTCCTTAGGCAGAACCCGGCTCAAGAGCGCCTTGACCTCTTCCATACCGCATAATACCCCCGCCCTGCCGGCGAAGAACTCCATGGTCGCCACCGGGTTAATCCCCTCTTTACGCAGTATCTCCACGGTGCGGGCGAAATAGATATCGGCCGTCTCACCGGAGAGGATGTCGGCCTGGGGCTCG
>Ga0315550_1002409_pt1 | contig 11477 bp, 15 predicted proteins | sample SalMarSW160190MG_2_FD_203100 | JGI IMG/M metagenome (GOLD analysis project Ga0315550, IMG submission 203100) | Salt marsh sediment microbial communities from the Plum Island Ecosystem LTER, Massachusetts, United States - Salt Marsh Sediment SW1601-90 ... | reverse complement strand
GAACAATATAAACCGGGCTGTCGGTTCCGTTGCATTCAATATCTTCTACAAAATAATCTTTCAATAACGGCTCTGCTTCGTTAAAACCTATAAAATCCCTGCAGAGGTAATAATATATTTTTATATAGCTCTCATATGAAATGTTTAGTCCGAGTTCAATTGCCAAAAATTTAAATCTTCTGTCAATGTAATCCATTAATGCTTCCTCGCTTTTTGTGACAATGCTGTCAAAATTAATCATGTCCCTCATAGTGGAGGTTACTTGTTCTTTGTATTTTTTTTCTTCTTCATTCAGCAACGGTTCTTCAATTTCATACACTATCTCATAAATTTTTGGGTCCCAGTGAATGTGGGCAAAAGCAAAAGGGGAAATCAGGCAGTACCTCACATCTACTTTAGTTTTGTCCTTGACTTTTTTTAACGGGGGGATTGCCGGGGAAAAATTTATCGGAATTTTCTTGTAGCTTTGTATCCCTGTATTTTTTTCAGCCATTTTTAACTAATATCAATATCAATTAATGTTTTTTCTCCTCCTTCGTTTAAAATAGATAATTTGTAAGGGATTGAAGCTTTTGTTATTGATTTTGATTCATCTTTTCCTTGGTAAGTAATATTATATCTGTCGCTGTAATCTCTGGTTAATGTAACTAAATATTCTTTTCCTATTTTTTTTGTGTTTGTTATTATGTTTCCTTTTGTGATGTTTTGTTCAGGTTCGCTGTATTCGTGCTTCCCTTTTATTTCAAATATAATTTTATCATTTTCCCCGTCTATTTTGAAAGTTCCTTTTTTTATTCCTAATTCAATTACCCTCTGATTTCCGGAGCATCCAATGTTTGAAATAACAGAATCAATTTCCTCAATTATCTCAATTGATTGTTCAATAATTGCTTTGTCCTGCAGTTCTTCTATTTTTGGTTTTGCAACAGCGAGAACAAGTCCTATCATAGTAAAAGCAATCAAAGTATAAGTCACTGCTTCAATCCAAACCTGCCCTTTTTTTTTAAAATTTATGCTGAAATTTAAACAATCTGAAACTTTTAATTCACCTTTTTTATTCATAGTAGACTAAATAAGATTTGGTTTATAATATTTTTCTTTTGAAAAATGTTATACGTTGAACTTCAGTTAAGGGTGAGGCATATAATATTTTCTTTTACAGTGCATTGTTAAGTTAAAGAGAGCTATTTAATGTAATACTCAGAATATTTTATTTTCTCTCGATTTTAATTTTAGATTACTTTTTAATCAATTTTTTAAAATAATCTTTCTTCAAATAAAAGATAACAAAACCAATTATCAAGACTATAATAAAACAAATGAACATTTTATTTGCAATTTCTTTCAAAATTATTTCTTCAGTTTTTCCTTCTCCAGATTCTGGAGTATAAGTACAGTTCTGCTCTATTTCTGGAGTTTTGTATGTGTCAGAGCAAGTGCCTATATTAGTGCAATCTCTGGTTTGTTTTCCAGATGGAAGACATGCACTCCAATTTGTGCAGTTCCATTTATATGTACAACCTCCTCCACCCTGTTGTTCTTCAGTTATTATAACTCCCCCTGTTGTTGGACTTTCCATAATAAAAAAATCATCTGGATTATCAAAAAAAGTTGTGTCTGCTAAAACTAAAGGGATTAGAAATAAAAAAATTATTAGGATTATGAATTTCATATTAGAAACTTGTGCAATTTGTTGATGTTGCAATACCTCCTTTAAGGTATATCCAGCAATTTCCAACAGAATAATTACCTGCGATTCCTGGAGTAGAGCCAACATAGTAAGTGTCTGATACTGAGAAGTTTCCATCCTTTAGAGAACTTGCGTAAGTGAAACTCCCTGCTCCTGTGATTCCATCTACTGCCTGTATATCATCAAAATGAGAAACCATTAAATCGCCGGTGTCTGCATTACTCCAATAATTAGTTGCAAATCCTTCAATAATAACTTGGTTTGCAACAGAATTTACAATACCTCCTCCCCCAGCTGAATTAACTCTTACATACTCTCCTATGCCTGTTCCACCAGTTTCTAAACTTTTCATTAATATAGTATTACCATGGCTATAAACATAACCGGGTATTGACAAAAAATTTAAACACCTTACTATCCCATCATAAGCACTTGCATTGTTTGAAGTAATATGAATTACATTATCTAAAATATGAGTATCTCCACCAAGAGCTGAGCCATCATCATAAAAAATTACATTATCATCTATGTCACCTATATTGATATCTGCCTTATTTGCTAATAGATCTACACTTGCATTTCCGTCTATATCAAATACTCTATGAGTGTTTACTCCTGCATTACTGCCTGTATGGGTATATCCGATTTCACAATCACGAATCACCACTATACCAGCATCTACATTAAATATTGCCCCCCTTATATCACTTGAGGAATTCCAGTCAAGCTTACAATTAATAATTGATTTTCTGTCTGCACCTGCTGTAGAAGGGATTTTTATTAATTCTTGAGCAATTGTAGTTGGAACAAGTGAAAATCTTAAATCATTTATATCTCCGCCATTATCTGGGAAAGTATATAATGGACCTGTAACTCCAGTGATTTTAACTGTGCCTCGTTCACCTATACCCCTTAATCCTATATAATCTGAACCAACAACACTTTCAGTATATTCGCCTGGATAAATTAAAACAGTATATTGCTTATTTAATGCAGCATCTGTGATGGAGTCTATTGCCCCTTGAACTGTTGTAAAATCTCCACCTGATTTAGCTACAGTTACAGTCTGTTGATAGGGAGTAAGTAGTCTACTGAAATCTCCAGTATTAGCAGTAAGAATCCCAATTGTAGTTTCATTAACATTTTTTCTTAAAAAATCCCATACTGCTAATCTTCTTCTTGGAGTTTGGTCTACCCCACTAATATTTATATTCAAAAAATAATCTTTAGAAATATTATTACAAGAAATACTTACATTATATTGTTCTGTTCTCCATTCTCCCCAACTACCTGTTGTTAATGTAGTTGTGTTAGAATAACAAGCATCTCCCCCTGTTAAATTATCATAAACAGTAAAATTAAATTCATAAGTTCCTGTGTTAAATGTCGTTCCTGTATAATATTGTCCTTGCCAAACTAGTACATCGCTTGCTGAAACACCAGCGAGCAAGATTATCAGTAAGTATAAATAAATATATACTTTTGATAACAAGCATCTTTTTATATAGGGGACACCATCTTTTTTTGATTTCATTTTACTTTAATAGACAATGGAATCAGGGAGGCGTAAGCCTCCTTTTTATTAGAATTGAATGGTAAAAAGCCTTTATATTTTTTTTGTTTTTTAGATGGACTCCAAAAAAAGAAATCTTAATCTTTTATTTAAAATAATTCTTGCTTATTTAACAACGCACTTTTGCAGAAAAAATTACCAGACTAATGATGAGCAGTCATCAATTTCAGAGAGTGAATCAGTAGGCTCGCATTGTTTCCCATTAACAACCGGAGCGATTTGTATTAAATCCGGCTTTTCCGAAAAACCACTTGCAATATAAGTTAAACCTGCATTTTTTCCAGGAAGTTTCACACTTCCAGAACCAGAGGGGTAAGGTCCTAAACCAGCGACAATACTTTCAGTATTATTTACTTCATAACTTTTTGTTTCTCCCATTGCAAATACTGAAACAAAAACTCTATCAACATCTATATCTTTAATGGTTATTGAAAATTGAAGATTATTTGAACTTGAATTATAGCAGGTGTACATGTTATTGATTGTTACTTTTCCAGAAACTCCAAAACAGGACTCAGTTTCTGTAAGCTGGTTTTTAATTAAGGGAACCACAACCCCCCAGACAATTATAACAGTAGCCATTACTAAAGCAATCATGATTACAGCAGTAATAACACCAGAAATTCCTCTTTTTTCTTTTTTTAGAATATCTAAAACCATTTTAAATATTAAATAGTAATTTCATATCCGTATTGTTCTTCGCACACAAAAGTTGTTTTTCCTTTGTCAGAACTTCCTGCTAGAACAGGGATTAATATTATTTTATCTGTATCAGCTCCAATGTTCACGCTCTCTTCAAAAGTCTTTCCTTGATTTAATCCTAATTCAGGCCAGTTGCTGGATAAATCTTTCAAATCTTTTGTTTCATGGCTCCCTGCTGAAGAAATTTTTATTTTCATTTCAAAAATCGGCACATTTCCTGTATTTTTTATAGATAGTTTTCCTCCGGAATAACTTGCATCAAAGCCAACATCCTCGCAGACGAGTTTTATGTTTCTTCCAAATTTTGTTCCTTCATCTTCAATAAAAGTGCTAAACCACAGAAAAATAATTAACCCAATTACTATGACCATAGCAATTAACAACACTGTCGCGATAACCGGCGAAATCCCCCTTTTATCTTCCATGTGAATGATTAGCATTCAGGGTTTATAAATTTTAATATTAAATTTATTTCATTTATACAGTTGTGCCAGTTATATTTATATCATCCCAAAATGCATGTTCACTTGAACTTGAAGTTTTCCAAGCTACTCCAATAAATAAATCAGTTACTCCGCTATCTAAATTAACATTGCATTCAAAATTTTCCCATCCTGCGCATGTATAAGCATTTTTATTAACAGCCTGGTAACATATTTCCCAGGAAGAGCCAGTATAATAATGAAATTCAATTCTGTCCTGCCATTCTGTATCTTCACTTGATATAGAACCGTTAATTTTAATATTTTCATAACCAGTAACATCTATTGCTGTTCTTTTGTATCTCACAAGATAAGGGTCAAAATCTCCTGTTCCAGAAAGCATATGGCTCCCAGCTTTGGGATTACATTCATCAGGACCAGAGATAGCAAGAATTTCTCCATAAGCTGATTGAGTTGGGTCTTCCTTCCAATTATTTATCTCATCTGATTCTTCAAATCCAATGTATTCTATTTGTACTATAGGACATGCTTCGCAATCAGAGTTGCATTCTGGCTCAGTATCAGTGTCTCCGCAAGTTTCATCATTATTGCATGTTCCGTCGCCACAGCAATCTGCATGACTGCAATCCTGAGGACAAGAGTCACACTCTTCAGCATCACAGGTTCCATCTTCGCAAGTTTCAGGCACTCCTTCTTCCCAATAATCTACATTTTCCCGAACCCTTGCATTTCCGCAGCTTACAAACCTAATTTTATTTTCTTCTTCCTGAAATCTTACAGGAGTGATTTCAATTGAATAAATTTGTCCTATTCCAGCAGAACTTAAATTAAATACATTTTTTTGTTTTCCATTTGGCTCAAAAGAATTTTCCATGCTAAATAAAACAGTTCCCCCCCTGCCCTGTCCTGCGGAGGTATAATTAGATAAATCTATCATTGCCAATTCTTGTTCAGAACTGTTTGTCGCGTGTATGAAATATCCTGCAATGTTAAAATTCCCGTTGTTTTTTATTGTTACATTCAGGATGGACCCTGCTTCATAATAAACTGCTCTTTCTATAAAAATAGAAACTGTATCCGGGCATTCTAAAGCTTCCTGCGGAACATACGTTTTTATCCAATTATAGACGAGGACACCCATAACAACTGCAACAGTAACTAATAAAATATACCCTATCATGATGCTTATCCCTTTGCGATTTTTTGGAAAAAAGTTCCAGCTGAAGCATCTTTGATTTTTTTTAGTTTGTGACAACATATCGCTCTCCCTCGATTTCTTGAGAAATTACAAAATAAAAATTTTCTCCGTTTTTAATTTCAAACTTGTATCCAATTCCTCTAATAGTGATTATTGCTTCATTTACATTTGAAAATTCGTCTCTCCCTTTTCCATTAGAAATATCTAATTTGTTATTCCCTGTCCCAACATCAACATAAATTTCATCTTCTGATTCCTGATATGCTATGACAGTTATGTTTTCGCGATTTCCAAAAATGAAGTATAAATCTTTTTCCTCGCTGTATTTCGAATAGTTTCCAATAAAATTAGTTAGGAGAGCATCCATTCCAGTTTCATCTAATTCGTTATAAATCCCGTAATCTAAAATCTTCTCGCTTTCAATTTTCAATTCTTCTCCCAGCTCATAAATTTTCACAGAACTTTTTTCTTCAGAGTAATTTACAACTGCGGCAAATCCGATAATTATTGCAGTGATTATAATCGTGGCAATCAGGTAAAACTGCCCTCTTTTTTCCATGACACAAAAAAGCAGAATGGGTTTATTAAATTAGTGTTTGATAAGTATTATCTTATTACGTCCATAAAAAAAGATTATCAAAAGGAATAAACCAGTATCAAGAAATATAAAAAGATGTAAATAAAAACCATAGTCAAGGTATTTTGTTGCTAAATAAAAGAAAGATCCTACAAAAAAAGCTCCAAATAATGAAACTAATGCATTCGTCATTACAGCCGACCAAAAAAGATTTTTTTCTTTTGTAGTAGGAATAAGATTATCGTCCATAAGGAATTCAAATTTTAATGGGGATTTAAGAATTATTGTGATAGAAAACTATTTTCCGAAGTGTAGACCCAGAAGCCAGCTTCCAAAATTACTGAAAAGCTACCCTTATTTTTCCTCGGTTCTGCGACCCTCCAAGCATCTGAACAAATGTTTAGGGCTGCTCCGATCAAGGTCTGACCCGATTTGCATCTGCAAGATCAAAGAGGACAAAACGTCAACGTCCAAACAAGGACCCTTCAACGCAATTGTCACCAACTTCCTTGCAGTCTGCCTAAAGTCCGTTTGCAAATAGCGGAGGACTAACCCGCCAACTTGGTCTACGATTTTATAGAAGAATCTGAGTTTAAAAAATTTGTGGATGAGAATTGATTTATAAAAAATTATAAACGAATCAAAAGATTTATTATCTTTAAAAATTAAATGATTTCATGTTTGATGTCATAGGAATTGATTCAAGATTATTTAGGAGAGGCAAAAATAATTCAGAGTACTCTTTTGAATCTGTTTTAGGGGTGGCAGTAAGAACAAGAAATTATGAAGAGTTTGACAAAAAATATTCTGAAGCAATAGAATTTGCTTTGGTTAATAACGGTCATAAAAGAGAATACATATATTATTGTTATAATGATTTAAAGAATTTAAAGAATAAGTGGAAAGTTTTGGAAGATTTTTTTCTTAAAATAAAAGATTACATATTCAAACTTCATATCTTCTTTAATCTTTTCTCGCCTAAAAAAATACCTGAAGTCAAAGTATACGGAAGATATGCAAGAAGAAAAAAGATAAAATTATCAAAGGATACAATGACAATAAAAGAGTTCGTAAGCAGATATTTAATAAATGTTTTTCCAGGACTTTGTGCTTGGAAGATGATGCCTTATCTGTCTGCTGGAAAAACTCAATTCCATATGGATTCTTTTGATGGGCATATTTCAGAAGCCCAGGAAGAATTTGCATCAAGTAATTTTGATAAATTTGTATATACCCATGGGGATTGTGTAAATCCTGTTATATCCTGTGCGGATCTTTTAATTGCTTTGATTGATTATCGTCTTTCAAAAAAGAAATTGCATCTTTATCCAGATAATATAAAGACCATTTTTTCAGATTTTGAGAAGGAGAGATTAGCAATTTTTACATTTGATAATAGGAGTTTTAGAAAAATTACGCCGATAGATAAAATAAGTATAGATAATACTAAAAATTTTAAGAGACCTATCTACTGGTTGTTTAAGGGGAATCTTCCATTAGTAGATACGGGAGATATTACAAGGTCAGAAAATTTTAGGAAATTTTTGGATTTTATTGCATCTCGCGGGGGATGCGCGAAATTTTATAACAATAAAACGAGTATGGATTTGATTGATGATAATGATAAAGCGATTGCATTGAATGAACTAGGGGAGGAAGTAATCAGGACATTGAACAGAACTGGTAAGAAATTGGAAAAAATCAATTTTGATTTATTTTTAGAAGATTCTGATAGGGCTTTTTTGGATTAGAAAGATTTAAATATATATGTATATACATAATATTACGATATATTCGGAAGATTATACCTATAGTGTATTTTTGCTATCAAAAAATAATCAAGAGTTTCTTAAAGAGATTCGTTTTCATGCCTCGACTAAATTTTCTTTCCCTAAAACATCTTTCTTAACCAACATCCAATTGAGTTTTACCAGATTCTGAACAAAATTATTCTCCATATTAAACTTGTAATAATCAGACTTCCCGACCTTCCGTGTTTTTACAAGAATTCCAGTTTCAACTAATGTAGGAAAAAACATTTTCAAAGAGTTATAACTAACATTGCTCTCCCGCGCAATTTCTGTCATAGGAAAATCAAAAAAATAATTGCTGATTAAAAAATCAAAAACCCGAAGCTGAGGGGTGTCTCCAAAACATTCCAAAAATATTGATTTGTTTTCTTTTGTTTTCATATTTAAATCTATATCTATATATTTATATATCTTTCTATTTATATAAAAAATCTTTCAAAAATAGAAACATTTAAAATTAATAAAAAATTGATTTAATTATGTTATTAGAAAAAGAGAAAGCTAAACTCATGTATAAATTAGCGTCTGCAAAAAGAAATTGGGGTTCGAAATATGATAGATTAGAACATTACAAAAGATTTCCAAACTTAAAGATAATCCTTAAGGAATTAGTAAATCTCGGCTGGATTTTACTTTATTCAAAACAAAATTATAAAGCGGTTTCTTTAAATCCAAAATTTAAATCAGAGATTATAGAATTCATTGAAGAGAAAATGCCTGAGATTAGGGGAGTTATCAAATAACTATTTTTTCCTTCTCGCAACAATAATAATTAAGGTAACGATTAATGCTAAAGTTATCAGACTTCCAAATAAAACGAATGAATAATTAAATTTATTTTCTTCAATAAAAACTTTTGAGGGAATTTCACAACCTGTTTCTTCAATTGGTTTGTTATAAGAATAATCGCAGTAATTTGAATCATAACACGTTCTTGTCATCAAGCTGTTTTCACATGCACTCCAGCCAGAACATTTCCAGTTTGGCTCGCAGAACTGTGTAAAATAAATTTTGTGAGAACCTTGATTTTGAATTTGGTCTGTCTCGTTTTCAGTGGGAGTTTCTGAAATTTTAATTATAAAATTTAATTCTGTTATATCAAATGCCTTGAATGTATAATTTCCAATTGACCCATCTTCTCCATCTAAATAAAAATAAATTAATCCACCATATTCTGATTCCGTAATTAAATCATAATTCCCGTCAATGACTTCACTGCTTCCGACTATGTTTTCATTAATTTTTGCTGTAATAAATTCTCCATTAATTGATTCACCATTTGAATAAACTATTTTTCCGTAAAAAGCATGGGGCGAAGGTATTGCTGTTGCAAAACTAATTAGAAATATTCCTAAGATCAAAATTAAAAAATTTTTATTCAGCATTTTTAGAGGCTCTTTTTCTTAGTATCATCACCCCTATTCCTAGAATTAACAAAGTAAATATCAAACCAATTCCCCCACCTGATTTTACAAATCCAATTACTGCTCCTGTAATTCCCGGACTTGTTTCTTGGTTTTCATTTGAAATTAAATTAGTATTTTCATCGTCTTCTGTTTTAATGTTCAATTTGATTGTGTTGTCATTTGTTTGTGTAGTTGATGAACTGGATGATGAAGAACTTTTTCTTGTGGAATCTCCGTTGTCATTATCATCATTATTATTTTCAGGAGATGTTGGTTTGGCAATATCAGTAAAAAAATCTAATTCAGTAATTCCAAATTCTTCAAAAACAGATGTTTCAACTTTTTCTTCATTTACATAAAAATAAATTGTTTCTCCTTTTTCCCCTTCAACTACTAAATCATATTCTCCATTTATGATGTCACTTTTTCCTACTTCAACTCCGTCAATTTTTGCTGTTACTGAATAACCATTTTCGAGCAAAGTAGTTCCGTCAGAATAATGAACATCTCCGTAAAACGCATGAGGTTTAGATATTCCTTGGGAAAGAACAAAACTAATTGAAAGTAAAAATATGAATAATAGGATTATTTTTTTCATGCTCCCATAAGATTTAGTCTCTTTAAAAGTATTATTGTCGTCAGAACTATAGTTTATGTTATTACTACGGTTGACACTATTTCATAAATTCCATTAGATATTTTGCAAGAATTCTTTTCTTCATATTAAACATGTTCCTTATTAATTCTTTGCCTTGCTGGAATTCTATCTTTGTCCCATAATAATTTATACTATTTCTTGCATACCTTATCCTGCCAAATTCATTAAAGTCAAAATCTTTGATTAATTTTTTAAGTAATTCCCCCAAACAAAAGTGAGATGTTACTTTATACCCGAGAGAAATGCAGAGTGCTTCTAATATTTCCCTTAAGGAATCATAAGCCATGGAAAAATATGCAGAAATGTTTTTTTCATTAATGTCAGCAGATTTTATCGTATCTTCTTTTATGTTTGACATTTCAATTAATGATTTAATAAGTTCTTTGCTAATTTTTGTTCTCTTTATGAAATTATTTTTATAACAATCATTTAAATCCATTTTAAATCCCCCTGCAGTACAATCCCGTTCAAAACATTATTAATGAGATGTTCATTTTTCAAATCTTTAATTTTTTTAACTGCAAATAATTGAAGTTCCCTGTTTAATTTCTTTTTATATTTGTTAATCTGGTTAAAATCAGATTTTTTCTCAGAAATTATCAGCAAATCAATATCACTGCCTTCGACATCTAAACCATGTGAAGCAGAACCAAAAAGCACTATCAAAGGTTTAAGATAAAATTTATTGAGTTCTTCAATTAATCCAGAACCTCTGATTTTCCTTATATTATAAAATATTTTTAAATCCAAATAAGCCTCACTTTCCAGATTTGCTTTATAGAAAATAAAATTTCTTTCTTTTCTTTGCTTCAAAAATCCCTTTTTTGCAAATGAACTTAACTTCGTGCTTGCTGTTGCAGGAGTTATTTTCAATATTCGTGCAACTTCCCTCACATTAAAATCTCTTGTCGGGGATTCCAAAAATATTTTTAAGATGTTTAATTCTTTGAACATATGTTTAATTTAATAAACAAGTGTTTAAAAACTTTTACTTTTTGTTAAAGAGCATACTTGCGTCTTGTTCTGAAAAAAAAGAAAAAGAAAAAAATAAAAGGTTAATATAGGAAAGTTTTGTCTTCTGGATTTTCAAAATCATTGCTATTCATGTCTATCCAATAAGCTTCAGTAGGTTCCATATTGTCTCCATCATCCAAATCCTCTCCGTCTGAATTTATTATGCTACTCCAGTATTTCAAACCTGAAAAAACACTTTTCAATCCAGATAAAGTTTGGTTAACAAGTTTAGATTCTGTTCCGCGAAATCCGATTAAATTCCATCCTGCTGTTAAAATTATTTTTCCTGTTGGTGTTTCTGCTCCAAGCTCTTTTCCGTTTCCATAAACTACAGAATCATCTTCCATGAAGATAATGTATCCGTATCCAGGAACTATCTCCTGAATTCTTGAACTTGTAGTGGAC
>Ga0315550_1002408_pt1 | contig 11481 bp, 9 predicted proteins | sample SalMarSW160190MG_2_FD_203100 | JGI IMG/M metagenome (GOLD analysis project Ga0315550, IMG submission 203100) | Salt marsh sediment microbial communities from the Plum Island Ecosystem LTER, Massachusetts, United States - Salt Marsh Sediment SW1601-90 ... | reverse complement strand
TCCCAATGTGGCTGGCCATCCTCTCAGACCAGCTACGCGTCGTAGCCTTGGTGGGCCATTACCCCGCCAACAAGCTGATACGCCGCGAGCCCCTCCGATGGCGCGACCTTGCGGCCGCTTTTACCCCGGGGCCATGTGACCCCGGCGCGATACGCGGTATTACCCGGCCGTTAGGCCGGCTATCCCCCACCACCGGGTAGGTTGCTCACGTGTTACGCACCCGTTCGCCACTAACCAGCCGAGCAAGCCCGACTGGCCCGTACGACTTGCATGTGTTAGGCACGCCGCCAGCGTTCGTCCTGAGCCAGGATCAAACTCTCCAATAGAAAGTTCAATGTAGCTCGACCGAACGACATGGTCGTCCGAATCACGAGTCAGAGTTGTTCCCTCACGACGTCCGTCTGACCGAACGCCGCTCTTAACGGGACCGCACTCCTTCTCCTATCCCTCACCGATCGATTGTCAAAGAGCGAGCCGGGAAAAAATTCCCGGCGAGACTTGAATGATAGACCGCGCCTGAACAACCGTCAAGGGCTTGGCAGGGCGCCGCTTATCGGTCTGATGCACGGCGGCGGCACCCAGATCTGCGGCGCCGCCGAAGGAGGCGTATTCTAGTCGAATCCCGGCCCCGCGCAAGGGCCGGCGGCGGCCCTCAGGCCGAGGGGGGAACGAGTGCTTCGCGCACCGCCTGCACGAGCGCCAACGGATGGGGCGGCTTGCGGAGAAAGGCCCGCACGCCCAGGTGCGCGACGGCCGGTCCGAGTGCGAGGGGATCGTCCGCCGTCACCAGCACGACCGGCGCCTCCGCGTCCACCCGGCGCAGCGCTTCGATGGTGCGTGCAACGCCTTGATCCTGCGGCTCGGCGCCGAGCACGGTCACGCCGATCTCCGATTCGCGCTCGCGATAAACCTCGAGCGCCTCATGCGCGTCGGCGGCGGCGACCACGGTCAGGCCGCCCTGCACGAGCGCCTGCACCAGTTCCTCACGCGCGCTCGCGTTCTCGTCCACCAGCAGCACCGTCTCCCGCGGACGTGCCGGAGGCTCCGCAGCGGCGGGCGGCGTCTCCGCGGCCACGGGCTCGGCCGCCGGCGTGGTTGCCGCCGGCGCCGCGGCGTGCGCGCGCACGATCCACTGATAGCCGAGGAGCCGACCGTCCGGGTTGAGACGGCGCGTGGCCGAGGCAACGGCCGGCAGCGTGGTACCGTCCTGAAGGCGCAGCTCGACGTCGAGCCGCTCGACCACGCCGTGCTCGGCCATTGCGCGTTGGAAGGCCCGTACGTCGTCATTGCGATCGAGGAGCGCGCGCGCATCGAGCCCCACGATCTCGTCTCGTGCGTAGCCGAACAGCTCGACCGCGGCGCCGTTCGCTTCGATGATCTCCCCGCCCCGCGTGGTGACGAAGATCGCGTCCCATGACTGCTCGAAGATCGCCTGGTAGCGCGCTTCGCTCGCGCGCAGGGCATCTTCCGCGCAGTGCCGTCCTTTGACGTCGCGCACGACGGCGAGCACGTACTCCTCGTCACCGATCGTGTGCTGCGCGACGGCGATCTCGATGGGGAACGTGGAGCCGTCGGTCCGCCGATGGACGCCCTCGAGCATGAGGGGCCGGCGCGTGTCGCGCGTTTCGGTGAGCTCGAGTGTCGCGCTCTCGGGGGGGAGGATCGGGAAGGCGAGAGCGAACTCGATGACGGGCTGGCCCACCAGCGTTCCCCGCTCGCGGCGCAGCCACCGGCACGCGGTCTCGTTGATGTCGATCAGCAACCCCGTGACGGGATCGGTGATGAAGACCGCCTCACCGGCGGCGTCGAGCAGCGTTCGGAAGAGCGAGTTCGACGCCGTCGAGGTTTCCCGCTCGCGGGTGGCCTCGGCGAGACGCGCCTTCATCCTGGCGAGATCGTCGGCGCGCTCCTCCAGGAGCGTTTGGAGCGCGCGGTGCTGCTCGACCAGCTCGAGCTCCGCCCGCTTGTGCCGGGTGATGTCGCGCACGATGAGCGTCGCCGAGACGACGGTGCCGTCGCGGAGATTGGGGGCGATCCGACAATCGTACCAGGCGTCGGCGTCGTGATGCTCGAGTCCCGCCAGCTCGCATCCCTGGCTCTGCTGGGACTCGAACACCCGCGCGACGGCGGTGCGGATCGCGTCCTGTTGCTCGGGAAAGACCCAATCGAAGACGTTCGCGCCGATCACGTCCTCGGCGCTCAGCGTCCCGAGGGCGCGGTTGGCATAGAGCACCGTGCCATCGGCCCGCACGATCAAGACGAGATCCGGCACGTACTCGTCTGCCGGTGCCCCACCCGCCCCGGCGTCCACGGATCCCCCGCGCCGGCGCTCGACCCCGGCGGGTGACGCACCGGGGCTGCCGTTCACGCTCTCGTGGCGCGCGGAATACCGCATGGCAAAGAGCCCCGCGGACACGGGACGGCTCAAGCGGGAACGCGTGGTATCAGGCTCCACGCCCACCGCTCCGGGCTCGTGCCCGACCGTCGAATGAAAGTTGCTGAGGCTCCGCCACCGACTGGCCTCCCACCGGCAAGGGGGTCCTAAATGGCATCCCGCGCCAGGAAAAAGCAAGAGGCGTGCCGCGGGACGTCCCCGCGTAAGCCACGGCCCTTTGGAGGCTTAGCGGCGCAGAGCTCAGAGGATACCACAGGCCTCGTGCCCGAAGTTCTGGCAAATCGCGAGGTTAGCGGGACGGGAGGGGACGCGCCCGGGAGGATTCGAACCTCCGACCCACGGCTTAGAAGGCCGTTGCTCTATCCAACTGAGCTACGGGCGCCGGACTCCGAGTCGGGGCGGCCGGATTCGAACCGGCGACCCCCTGCTCCCAAAGCAGGTGCGCTACCGGACTGCGCTACGCCCCGCGACTGACGGAATCGCTCGTAAGATACGATGGTCAGGGCGGCGAACCAACGCGCCCTTCCGTACGATACCACTCGACGAACGCCCGCACGGCCCGCCCCCGATGGCTCACGCCCGCCTTCTCCTCCGGCATCGCCTCGCCGAACGCTTTCCCCAGCTCGTCCGAAAAGAAGAGCGGATCGTAGCCGAATCCGCCGCTCCCGCGCGGCGCCTCGAGGATCCGCCCCGCGCACATGCCCTCGAACGTGTGCGGCATGCCATCGAAGCGTGTGAGGTAGGCGACCACACACCGGTATCGCGCGCCGCGCCGCGTCGCGGGTGCCCCGGCCAGCCGGCGCAGCAACTCGGCGTTGTTCGCCGCGTCCTGGTCCCGCGGATCGTCGCTCGGCAATGCGAAGCGCCGCGAGCGCACGCCCGGCGCTCCGCCGAGCGCGAAGACCTCGAGCCCCGAGTCCTCGGCCAGGGTCGGTAGGCGTGCGAGCTTCGCGAAGTACTGCGCCTTGAGCCGCGCATTCCCCTCGAACGAATCGGCATGCTCGATGCCCGCCTCTTCGGCTCGCTCGTAGAGGCCGAGGTCGTCGGGGAAGACCAGGTCGAGTCCGAGCTCGGCGAGCATCGCCCTGAGCTCCCGCTGCTTCCCGGGATTGCGGGTGGCGACGAGCAGTTTGCTCACGCCAGCACCGCACGCTGCAGCTCGAAGAGCTGCTGGATACCGCCGTCGGCGAGGACGAGGAGCCGATCGAGCTCGGCGCGGTCGAACGTGCCGCCCTCACCGGTTCCCTGCACTTCCACGTACTGGTCGGGCTCGAGCACCACGATGTTGGCGTCGACGTCGGCTGTCTTGTCCTCCGCGTAGCAGAGATCGAGCATGGGCTCACCCGCCACCACCCCGACCGAGACGGCGGCGACGAGGCGGCCGAAGGGATCGGGCACGCCGTGTGTCTCGACCATCCAGCGGCAGGCGTCCCGCAAGGCCACGGCGGCGCCCGTCACGGCCGCCGTCCGCGTTCCGCCGTCGGCCTGGAGGACGTCGCAATCGATCTGGATGGTCCGCGCGCCGAAGGCGAAGCTCTTGAGTGCCGCGCGGAGACTCCGTCCGATGAGGCGCTGGATCTCCTGCGTGCGGCCACGGGGACCGGACCGTTCGCGGGACGTGCGCTCGCTCGTCGCGCGGGGGAGCATGGCGTATTCGGCGGTGAGCCATCCTTCGCCGCTGCCGCGCCGCCAGGCCGGCACGCCCTCGACGACGCTCGCCGTACAGAGCACGAGGGTGGCGCCGAAGCGCGCGAGGCACGAACCCTCGGCGTACGGGTTGGCGCCGCGCTCGAGCGCGACGGGGCGCAGCGCGTTTGCCGCGCGGCCATCATGACGTGGCACGTATCCGCTCCATCAACGAAGTGGTCGAGTAGCCCGCGAGGCGCGGGAGGGTCACGACGCGGCCGCCGGACGTGAGCACGCTCTCGCGTCCCGGGAGCGTCGCGGCGTCGTGGTCGTCGCCCTTGACGAGCACGTCGGGCGTGAGGGCGGCGACCAGGGCCGCCGGTGTGTCCTCCTCGAAGAGGACGATGCAGTCCACGGCGGCGAGACCGGCGAGCACGTGCGCCCGGTCGGCGGCCGACACGCAGGGGCGCCCCCTGCCCTTGCCAAGCCTGGGCGCCGACCGGTCGTCGTTCACGCCGACGATCAGCGCGGTCCCCAGCGCCCGCGCCGCCTCGAGCAACGCGACGTGCCCGGGGTGGAGCAGCTCGAACACGCCGTTGGTGAAGACGACGGGGCGGCGCTGCGTGCGCCGCCACGTCACGGCGTCGCGGAGCGTGCGGAGCTTGGCTTCCGTCACGGCTCGGGTCCGGGTTCCGGCGCCGGCTCCGTCCGCTCGGCGCCACGCGCCGGCAGGGGCTGGGGATCGGTGATGCCGTACCGGCCGAAGCTCCACTTGAGCAGGGGCGGCGTGATGAAGGTCGTGCCGATCACCATGATCAAGATGCCGCCGAACAACTGCGGCGAGAGCACGCCGCCGTCGAGACCGATGTTGGCGAAGATCAGTCCGACCTCTCCGCGCGGCACCATGCCGATGCCGACGGCGAGCCGATTGAACTTGCGCCACCGGACGAAGTATCCCACCGCGATCTTGCCGAGCACCGCGATCAGGAACAGCACGAGCCCGATCAAGAGCACCGGCACGTTGGCCGGATCGGTCGGATTGAACAGGCGCAGATCGAGCCGGGCACCCACGCTGAGGAAGAAGACCGGCGTGAAGATGTCGGCGACGGGTTTGATGCGCTCTTCGATCGTATCGAACTGGTTCGTGCCCGAGAGGATGAGTCCGGCGGCGAACGCGCCGACGATCATCGCCGAGCCGGCGAGATGGGCGAGCGCCGCGATGATCAGCGCGAAGGAGAACGCCGCGACCAGCAGCACGCCACGGACGCGCATGCGATCCACGAAGCCAAAGACGCGCGGCGCGAGCGCGAGGCCGAGGGCGAGGGCGAGGGCCAGGAACCCGACGGCGACGCCGAGCGCGCGTCCGATGGAGAGCAGTCCCACCGCTTCGCCGGCGACGAGCGACGCGACGACGCCGAGGATCACGAGGCCGAGGACGTCGTCGATCACCGCCGCGCCGATCACGAGCTGCGCCTCGAGCGAGTGCATGACGTTGAGGTCGGCGAGCACGCGGGCCGTGATGCCGACCGATGTCGCCGTGAGGGTCGCGCCGATGAAGATCGCCGTGGTCGTGTTGTCGATCAGATTGAAGTCGTGGCCCAGCGGCGTGAAATGCCAGAAGAGGAAGCCACCGAGGAAGGGCGCGGCGACGCCGACGAGCGCGACGATGGAGGCCCCCCGGCCCACGCGGAAGAACTGTTTGAGATCGCTGTCGAGGCCGATCTCGAAGAGCAGGATCACCACGCCGATCTCGGCGAGGATGCGGATCACCTCGGCGAGCGCGTCGCCGCTGCCCACGGGGATCACGCCGAGCACGCTCGGGCCCAGGAGCGTGCCGGCGATCAGCTCGCCGAGGACGGCCGGCTGGTGGATCCGCTCGAAGAGCTCCCCCGCGAGCTTCCCGGCCACGAGGATGAGCGGCAGGATGAGGAAGAGGCGCACGACGAGCTGATCGTCGACCCCGTGCGCATTGCCCGCGGCGGCGAGGGTGGACGGGGAGCTCGCGGCGAGGACGAACACGCCGCGCAGGGCCGTACCGATCATGGGCTAATACTGCTCGCGGACGACGGGATGGAAGGTGACGGGGAGCCGGAAGAACGGGAGCTCGAGCTGCTCGGTCCACCGCATGGAGATCTCGATGCGTTTTGCCGGGATCGAGCGGCGGATCGTCACCTGGTGCGCGGCATCGGGCAGCTTGAGATCCTTGGCCTTCGCGACCAGCCGGCGCCGGATGGCGGCGTCGTCGAGGTTGTTGGCGAAGTGCGCCTGCGTGTGGATGGCATCGACCATCTGGTAGTACGCCAGGTAGACCCCGCCGACGTCGATGCCGTAGTAGATGACGGCCCCGAAGATGACGAGCCACAGCAGGCAGCCGAACCGGCTCTTCCCCGCCCGCCCGAGTCCACGCCGCGCGCCTACCACTGCGACTGCGCTCCGTCCACGATGTTCGCGACCAGCTTGTCGAGGGCTTTCTGGCGTCCGTCGGTTTCCTGGGGTGGCGAGTACTCGCCGTCGACGATCATGCTGGTCGCCTGCCAGAGCGTCTTCCCCGATTTTTGATCGTAGATCTCGACGCGGAGCGTGATCTGCACCCGGCGCGCCGTCACCTGCACGTTGCCGGCATTGCCCGACTGAAACGAGAGCGGGATGTCCGACTGATAGTTCAGGATGGCGCCACGCACGATCGCGTCGGCGCTGGCCTGGGTGGCCCGGCGCAGGCCCAGCCGGCCCTCCATGGCGTCGGTGACGGCCTGGGTGACGGCCTGGGTGAGCGTGGGATCGGCGGTCTGATTGTCGAACGGCAGGACCGCGACGGTCTTGATGCCCGGCGGCAGACCGCCGCCGGCGAAGCCGTAGAGACAGCCCGTCGTGAGCCCGGCGAGGAGCGCGAGCCCCACGAGGCTATTTCGGACGCCAGGTCGCCGAATCGAATGCCGCAACGGTGTCGATCGCCTCGATCGTAAATGCGAACTGCGACGCGTCCCCCGGGAAGAGCATGCGCGCATCGAGCGGCCGCCCGGTGGCGGCGTCGAGGTGCACTTCGGTCTGCCCGATCATCCGCCCATCCCGGCTGAGCTCCGCGCGGAGCCGCGGCTTGGCGCCGAGATTCTCCACGAAATCGATGACCGTCGTGCCGCGCGTGTAGCGCCACACGCGCTCGTGCGGTCGAATCAGTCCCGACACCGAGTCGTCCGCGGCCGGCGGCAGCGGATGGGCGATCGCCGCCCAGAAGAGCGGCACCGCCGGAATCAATTGATTCACGTCGTCGGGCGGCTCCGCCCAGATCGCGCTGTCACCGATCAGGAGCGCGCTCCCCGACTTGCCGAACGGTCCGCGGTAGTCGAATCGCAGGGTGTCAGGTGGGGCAACTCGAACGGCTGCTCGGCCCCCGGCCGATCCCTTCTGATTCTGAAACCGCCAGCGCAACCGGTAGTGGAGCGGGACGGTCGGCGTCATGGCGGCGACCCAGGTCCGGGCGGAGTCGGCGGGGAGTGCGCCGAGCGTCTTCGGGGCGATGTGCGGCAATCCCGCACATGCGGCCATGAACCAGGCCGCCAAGCCGAGTCCAAGATAGAGCGGCCCTCGGGGGCGGTCAAGCGGAAATGCTTGTGGCATCAGTAGTTAAAGCCGAAAAAGAAGTCCACGAAGTGTCGTCCCTGTCCCGTGGTTTGGAGCCCGTAGCCGTCGATGTTGCCGAATTCGAACCGCCAGCCGAAGTCGAGCCGGAGCACGAGGGGGAAGAAGACGGGCATGCGGAGGCCGAAGCCCGCGCTGCCGAGGATCCCCCGGTTGTGCGACGCCGCGGTCCACGCGCCGCCGAGGTCGCCGAAGACGGCGCCCTGCACGCCGGGAAACCGCATCACGCCGAAGGGGAATCCGATGCTCAGGTAGTCGGAGATCGGAAACCGGATCTCCTGATTGATGAGCACCGCCCGCGTCCCCGAGACCCCCCCGTAGCGCGGGTACCCGCGGAGTCCCCACGTGCCCCCGATCCCGATGTGCGCGGGATGGCTGCCCGCTGAATAGTAGCCGAGAATCCGCACGGCGTAGGCCGAACGCTGTCCGATGCGGAAATACCGGCGCTCGTCGAGCGAAGCGATCCATGAGTCGAAGCGGCCGTTGGTGAGATCGTTGGTCAGGCCCAGCGTGACGTTCCGGCGTTCGCCGTCGATCGGCCCGGTCGAGAGCCAGAGGGTGTTGTCGTGGACGAAGGCCACGTAGTTCTGCGCCAACCAGCCGATGCGGCGCGGCTCGTTCACGTCGGTGCCGGTGAGGTCGAAGCGGTTGGAGTGTTCGAGGCCGATCTGCCCCTCGACGCGCGAGAAGCGCGAGAACGGCCAGCGCAGCTGGAAGTAGCTGCCGTAGGCCGTCTCGTCGTAGATCGTGTTGTAGTCGCCCTCGTAGAAGAGGCCGCGCAGGCGAAAGACGCCGACCCCCCAGTTGAGCCGCCGCTTCTGATTCAGGTAGAAGAGATTGCCGCCGAGATTGTCGACGAGGCTGCCGAGGCCGCTCGCCTGGAACGACGTGAGCGCGGCGAGCAGGACGTGATCGCCCAGGAGGTCCGAGAACAGAAAGATCGCGCCGCCGGCCGACCCTACCCCGGGCGCGAAGGCGGCATCCCCACCAGCGAAATCGAGGGTGTAGTGCTGGGTATACGGCGAGCCTTCGAGCCCCGCGTAGCGGGGGGCCCGGAGCTCCGGCCACTGCCAGTGGGCCGGGGGCACGGAATCGGGAAGCGCGATCCTCTCGGTTGCGGAATCGGGTGCAGGCGGCGCGCGGAAGATGGCCCATGACAGCCCGGAAAATCCGTCGAACAGCAGGGCGTGCTTCTCCGGTACCCACTGCGGATCGAACGCGCCGCTCAGCGTGTGCGTCTCGCGCCGTCCGACGCCCAGCGTATCGATCGAGTAGATGTCCGAGACGCCGCCGCGATCCGAGCTGAAGTAGATCCGCCCGTTCGCCGCCCAGCGCGGGGCCTCATCCAGCCACGGCCCGGCGGTGATCTGCCGCAGTGCGTGGGTGCCGAGGTCGAGGAGGAAGAGATTGTGCGCGCCGTCCGGTCCCCACGCGGTCCGATCCGACGCGAAGACGATGCGCCGGCCGTCGGGCCCGAAGCTCGGGTCGAGATCCTCGTATTGATCGTCGGTCAACTGCTCGAGGCGTCCGCCGGGGAGCCAGAGCCGGTACAGGTCCGAATAGCCCGACACCGACAACCCGCTGAACACGACGCTCTTCCCGTCGGGTGCCCACGCGGGCGAGAGCAGCGACGTCAGGTGCGGGAACTGATAGCGGCCGACGACCTTCGCGTCGCGAATGTCGAAGAAGACGAGCGCGTCGCGATCGAGGTACCGGCTGGTGAAGACGGCGATCCCGTCACGGACGTCGAGACGCGAGGCGAAGGTGTGAAACGACTCGAACTCCGCGGTCCGCTCGCCGTGCACCACCGCGTGGCGCTCCGCGGGATGGTCCCACGATGCGTCATAGATGTCCATGTACCCGGTGCGCGGCGAGAGATACAGGATGTGGAGACTGCTGTCCCCCGGCACCGGATACGCCACGGGCTTCACCGCGAGCGGGGCGATCTCGTGCGAGGAGAGATCGAGCGGCATGCGGTCGGCGACCGACGGATAGTATCGCTTGCGGAACGCGTACTCGTAGCGAGCGTCGAGCTCCTTCATCGAGAGGCCGTACGTGCCCGCCAGCGCGTCGTCGAAGGAGTGGTACCGCCAGAGATTCCGGTACAGATAGGCGATGCGCCATTCGCCGAAGGTGCGCGAGAGCCAGGCGAGGATCGCGCCGCCCAAGGCGTAGTCGATGCCGCCGCTGATCTGATCGAGCGTGGGGAGGTCCGGCAGGAGACCCGCGACGACGACCTCGCGGATGAACATCTCGTCCTTGCTGTCCTGCCCCGCCGACCAGTACTCGGCGAGCCCTTCACTCCACCACAGCGGCGTGCCGATGCGATGGCCGCGTGGATGGTTGCGCGCGGTTTCCGCGAACATGCTCAGCTGGAACTCGTGCACCAGCTCGTGGCGGATCGTGTGGAGGAACTCGGCGTAATTGCCCGTGAACGGAATGGTGACCCGGCGTTTGAGAAACTCGGTCACGCCGAGCACGCTTTCGGGCGGAACGAACGGGAGCACGTTGGTCTGCTCGAAGTCGCTGTGCGACGCGTAGACGATGAGCGGGATCCGGACGGTCGGGGCATGCCCGAACTTGCCCGTCAGGAAGGTGAAGCTCTGTTCGGCATACGCGAGCGCGACGCGCGCGAGCTCTTCTTCGGCGGGGTAGTAGTACAGATCCACGTGGGGTCCATGCAGGACGTGCCACTGGAAATCGCGGTACTGGATCTTGTTCTCGCCGAACTCGCCGAATTGCGCCCACGCCACCCGCGGCACGACGAGCGCCAGCAGCAGGGCGGCCGAAACGGCGAGACGAGCGGGGCGCATCGGCCTTACTGCCGCCGGATTCTCCGAATGCGGTCGCCCTGGGTGACCTGATCCACGACGTTCATGCCGGTGGTGACCTGGCCGATCACGGTGTACGTGCCGTCGAGGTGCGGCTGGGGACTGTGCGTGATGAAGAACTGGCTGCCGCCGGTATCGGGGCCGGAGAGGGCCATGCCGACGGTGCCGGTCCCGTAGCGGCGCATGTTGATCTCGTCGCGCAGGGTGAAGCCGGGACCGCCCCAGCCGTCGCCGCGCGGATCGCCGTCCTGAATCACGAAGTTGGGCACGACGCGGTGCCAGACGTCGTTGTCGAAATACCGGCGATCGACGAGCTGCAGGAAGGCGTTGATCGTCACCGGGGCGTCGGCGGCGTACAGGGAGATCGTGATGTCCCCGCGGTCGGTTTCGATCACGATCTGCGGCAGCGTGCCGCCCTGGGCGGCTGGGAGCAGGAGGCGGCGCGCGATGTCGCGGTAGTCCTCGAGGGTGCGTCCCGTTTCGATCGGCGTCACGGGTCCCCACCGCGCGGCCGCGTCCGGGAACCGCTGGACCGCGGCGCGGCGCACGAGATAGTCTGACGGGCGCGGTACGCGGGCGAGGAACCGGGAGTCCACGGCGCTCTTCGCCTCCGGGCCGAGCGCGGCGATGGCGCCGAGCGCGGTCACGGCGGCGATCCGGGCATCGGGAATCGGATCGTTCTGCGCCCGCTGATAATCCGCGACCAGTCCGGCGATGTACGACGTATCGGGCGCCGCCGAGAGGCGTTGAGCGGCGACCGAGCGGACCACCGGATCTTCGTGATTGAGCAGCTGGGCCGAGCGCAGGGTGGCCAGATCGGGCGAGACCGCGATCAGACTCTGCAGCGCCACCGCGACGACGCGACCGTCGGGGTCACGCGTCATCGTCACGATCCATGGGATCACGGAATCGTTCTGGATGTAGCCCAGCGCCTCGGCGCCGGCCGCCCGGAGCGTCCAATCGGGATCGGTGAGCCAGACCTTGAGGACGTCG